>Ga0302162_10000116_pt1 | contig 24151 bp, 17 predicted proteins | sample I_Fen_E2_2_FD_193501 | JGI IMG/M metagenome (GOLD analysis project Ga0302162, IMG submission 193501) | Peat permafrost microbial communities from Stordalen Mire near Abisko, Sweden - I_Fen_E2_2 | ecosystem: Environmental > Terrestrial > Soil > Wetlands > Permafrost | place: Sweden: Abisko...
TGTTTTCCGAACATAGCTTATTCATTATCCAGTTTGATGAAGAAAAATCAAACACCCTGTATTGCTGGTTTAATAAAGATTGTATAGATGCTGACCGACATTCTATATTTAAGTATTTAACAACTTCATCCAATTTAAATGGGATGAAAATCAATTACAACGGAAAATTTGAAATGACACAAAAAGAGGGCGAAGAACAGATCTCATTGAAATTTATTAAAAGCTATTTATATAATAAGCAATTAGAATCCGGACAATAATGAAAGCTTCTATTTGGTGTGATTCGCTGTTTTTTTCTTCGTCTTGTACCGTAGGATATTAATAGTAACTCCAATCGAAATTATAGTCAGCAGAATTTGCAACCAAAGCTTATCATTGACAATAAAAAATATACTGATGATATTGGATATCCACATCATACTTATTGCTGCTACTTTTCCATGCATAGAGATGGCTTTTTCTTCATGAAAATCCCGAATCAGCGACCCGAATATCCTATGGATCATTAGCCAATTATGCAACTTGTCAGAGCTCTTGGCAAATATATAAGCAGAGAGCAGAACAAATGGAGTAGTAGGAAGTAATGGGAGAAAAGCTCCGATTATACCCAATCCTAAACTTATTAAACCTAATAGTGCTAATATTTTTTTCACAACGAACTTGTTAAAATAAAATGCGCCAGATTCAACTAAATAAATCTGGCGCAAAAAATGAATATGAGGACTGATTATTCATTTTATCAAACCTCACCCATAGCCTTTTTAAATATCTTCTGTGCTTGGACATAATCTAGTTTTCCACACGGACCTGAAATACAACCGCCTTCGCAAGCCATGACTTCTATAAAGTTGCCTGGCGCTTTTCCTTTTGTATAAGCACGTAACAATCCTATATTTTTTTTGTTCAAATTGGCGACTTGAATTGGTTTTACGCCCAATTGAGGATACATTTGTGCCACTGCTGAGATAACTCCTCCCGCTCTGGCAAATCCTCGTCCTGACATTGGAGCGCAGTCATGCTCTTTATCTGATGTTTGGATTTCTATATCAAGCCCCGAAAAAATGGAATCCAATTCTTCAAACGTCAGGACATAATCCACAAGTTCATTGCCCTGCATTTCTTTTCTTTTCCCGACACAAGGCCCGATAAACACAATTTTGGCATCGGGATATTTGGTTTTTACCATTTCTGCAGTATAGTGCATCGGTGATTTGGTGTGCGATACAAAAGGCTTCATCTCAGGTAAATGTTTATTCACTAATTCGATATAAGACGGGCAACACGATGTTGTCATAAATTGTTGTCCACTTTCAAGTTTTTCATTTAGTTCAGCACCCTCCCTTTTGGTGGTTTCCATAGCCCCATAGGCCACTTCTATAGCTTCCATAAATCCTATTTCGCACACGGCATCCCCAATCTCGTCAATTTTATTGTTGAATTGGGATTGAATAGAGGGTGCCATAATGGCTACTAACTTTTCATCGTGTTTTATAGCTTGTAAGATATCAAAGACCTGAGAAACTTCAAATATTGAACCAAATGGGCAAGCGTTTATGCACTTTCCACAATAGATGCATTTGGATTCATCGATATGTTCAATACCATTCTCATCCTTTTGAATAGCTTTCACAGGGCAAGCCTCTTCACAAGGTATTGGAATATAAACAATAGAGTGATAAGGACATGCTTCTTTGCAAATTCCACAATTGATACATTTATTGTGATCAATATGGGCTTGTCCATTTTCCATAAAGCCAATAGCTTCTTTAGGACAATTCATATAACAAGCTCGGGCAACACAACCTTTACAAAGGTTTGTTATCACATAATTTGTTTTCACACAAGCAGTACAGGCTTCGTCAACTACAGTCAGGATGGAACTTTTCGGTGTAACGCGATTCAAGGCATTCTCAGCATATTCCGAAAGTGTTGTCAACTCGTCTACCTCTTCGTCGATGCTATATCCCAGAATTGGCAACATTTTGTATTTCAAAACAGCCCGTTCTTTATGAATGCAGCACCGGCCTCGTGCCTGACTGCTTTTTGGAGACATTTTAATGGGCAATCGATTTATTTCGGAAAGTAAAACCCCGTCCCTATACATCTTTATTAGTTTAGACATTAAGTCTCTACGTACAATCAGTGTGTTATTTACAAACGCCATTTGTATTAAGTTTTAATCTTTTTATTGTTTAGGGGCACAAAGGTAGTTATTTGTTTTCTTTCTGAAAATTACAACTATCAAATAAAAACATCCAGTCAAATTCTAGTTCTTTCATAAAAATAAAAGAATCAACGGTTTTTTTATATCAATTACATAGTCCGTTTACCGATAGGTGCAAGGTTTGCACGGCTGGATTTTGGTGAGCTCTTTTTTATTCCTGTAAAAATGAAATCTACAATACTATTTTTGTTACGTTCAAATTCCAAACTTATATTTTGTCGGATATAAGGCACTTCGAGTCCTTTGATTGCATAAAATATAATCATGGACGATAAATCTATATCCATCCGTTTAAAGATATTTTTTTCAATGCCTTCCGAAATAATTGAACGCAGTAAGGCGATTTCCATGACATCAATTTTACGACGTTTACGCTCCACTTCGTAAATATCATGAAAAAAATCGGCACGGAGCGATCCGTTTCGTTCTACCACATTTTTCACAGCATCAAGATGGGTGAGTATATGGTTCGTAAGCTTTATGTCTGGTTCTGTCTTTTGATTGGACACAACAGTTAGTCGATCTAAGATTGTATCTAATTCTTTATCAATAACAGCTTTGTATATTTCCTCTTTGTTGTTGAAATAAGTATACAAGGTACGTCGTCCTTTTTTAGATGCTTCTGCAATGTCATTCATTGTTACATCTTTTTTGCCATTTTCGGCAAAAAGTTGGCGGGCAACTTCGATGAGCATTTTCTTTGTATTGGACATTTTGTTGGACATTTAAACATTTGGATTTACATTGTTATGCAAAGGTAATGAATTGTTTATAGAATTCCAATTCATTTTAGTCTCGTTTTTAATTAAAATGTTTATTATTTGAGGACTTTTTTGAGGTTATTATTATTTTGGGTTCACTATATTTAAGAATAAGTCTTATATTCCAAACAATTACCATAGCTAATATAACTCTCAAAGCTATTATCTATCCCGTAGAAAGACCTTATATGTGGTAAAAAGCAGCTATCTCCAAATAGCGGGTGAGTAATAGTTGCGTGGTAATGGTAGTTGGATTGAGTAGTTCTGTGAACACCGGCTAACCCCCTGAGGTTTCCGACAAGTTCCCTGTACGTTCCGACAAACTCCCTGCGCTTTCCAACTAATCCCCTCCCGCTCCAGAAAGAAACCCTGTGACTTCCGACTAACCCCCTGAGGATTCCGACAAGTTCCCTGTACGTTCCGACAAACTCCCTGCGCTTTCCAACTAATCCCCTCCCGCTCCAGAAAGAAACCCTGTGACTTCCGACAAGCTCCCTATGCGTTCCGACTAATCCCCTGCGACTTTTGACAGCTCTGGATCATGTTCTGACGAAGATACAATGCGTTTACGCTTTCATGATCTTCCTTTATTCAATTTTACTGTTCTTGCAAAGCATTTTCTTCTTCTTTATTTTCGCCTGGTACGTCGTAAAGCTAGTGACAGTTTTTTTTTCCCATTCTGAACTGACGGTGAGCAACCTTAACATTGGATAAAACTTAGAAAGAAATTAATTGGAAGAAGAATATCGAGAAGCCACAAACGGTTTTTGCAAGCTTGCAGAAAGAGGAGGTAATACAGGCGCATAATTCGGTTAGAAGTTGTATTTGTTTTAATAGAAGACTATATAAAACAAGATAGGTTGTCTCGCGACAACCCAATCTTTAATTAACCTTAAATCTAATACCATGAAAAACACAGTGCAAATGTAAAGCGTTTTTTGTGTTGTACAACATATTTCCCATGTATTTTCATCAAATTAACCACATTTAACCATGCTGCTAAATTCTGCGGTATTGGAAAGAAAACAACAACCTGATCACCATGTATTTATTTTATGCAAATCCATGTTTGCGTCCGACCAATCCAACCTCCCTTATCCAGTGATCCACGTACATTTATCTTTTCAGCGCCTTTATCGAGTGTTATGTTACACTTGTAGATTTTGCCTGTTTTTGGATCCAGTATGGTTCCACCTGTCAGTTTACCGTCTTTTTCAATCATATCATTGATTACGATCATACCTACAATAGGTTGATCCTTTTTTGATCCTTCGCATTCGGTGCAACGTTTTTCCGGGTCTTTGAAGAGTTTTTCAATTTTCCCGCAATATTTTCCGGTAGCTGCTTTGTAAATGCTAACAATAGATTTGGCACTACCATCTTTATCGTCGATGGTTTTCCATTTTCCGATTATTTTATCAGCTTGTGCAAACCCGGAGAAGCTAAATATTATCAGAAAGCTAAAGGGAATAAGTAGTTTTTTCATGAATTTGAGTTTTAATTTGTTTTACAAAGATATACATAATAGCAGTAATTGAAACTGGTATAAACACAAATATTTTTCAGTCAAAGAGACTTCCAATGAATCAAAATTGATAATTTTATTCGGGTTTTGCCGTCTTTTCCCTACTTTTGTGCAGAAAATAAGATTATCCTATGAGAACCAGTTATATTATTGAAAAAGAAGAATTAGAGTCGGTTATAACACAGAGCGATATATGTTTTGTGGGAATTACAGAGGCTGACGGCTCCCCATATGTAATTCCAATGAATTTTGGATATTCAGACAATGAGATTATTCTCCACTCTGGCCCCCATGGCAAGCATCTGGATTTGCTGGCTCTGAATAACCGCGTTTGCGTAACTTTTTGTACAGACGGGAAACTGGTTTATCAGCATCCCGATGTAGCTTGCAGCTATAGTATGCTCGCTAAAAGTGTGCTTTGCAAAGGTAGTGTCACCTTTATCGAAAACATGGACGAAAAAGAAGAAGCTATGAACATCACAATGAAAAACTATACCGATCGTCCTTTTAAATATTCAAAGCCTGCTTTGGAGAACGTCAAAGTGTGGCGGGTGAAAATAGATGAAATGACCGGCAAATCATTCGGACAAAACTTCAAATAAAACATGTGATTGTTATAAATTTTTGAGTCGCCGGCTTAGTACGCTGTCCACCTTGTAAATGTCGTTTCTAAATTGAACTTCGCCCCTTGCATTCCGAAAGCACGTATTATAATCGAGTAAAACGGGGATACAAGGGCTTAATCTTATTCGGCTTATCTTCATTCCTTTTGGATTGGAACGCAGCGAGTCTCGACCTATGGCACTTACAACATTGAGGTCCATAGAATAACGGATTTTATCCAGCATTAGATTTTTCTTCTCTATTTTTTTGAGGTTGTCGGGTTTTACGTCCGCCAAGCAGAAAGAGGCAAGCTCTAAAGGCCTCTCTACCCGCACACAGCCATGACTAAGTGCCCGGTTACTCCGATAAAATGCCCCTTTGGCATTGGTATCGTGCAAGTATACACTAAACCGATTACCAAAAACGAACTTGATTCGTCCCAATGAATTATTGCTTCCCGAAGCCTGTATTAGTTTGTAGGGCTGATTGGTTTTACTTACTTTTGACCAGTCGATGGTAGTTGGGTCAATTTCTTCTCCATGTCGGTAAACATGGATGTTGTGTCGTTCAAAATAATCTTCGTGTATTAGAGCGAGCTTTGCAATTTCTTTCACTACAATGCTGCTGGGGACTGTCCAGGTAGGGTTTATAATTAGTTGGTATATGCTACTTTGCAGAAATGGAGTACGATTATGAGGGGCTTTACCCACTACCACTTTCATCTTTAAGGCCACACTGTCGTTTCTAAAGGCAGTCAATGTCATATCTGCCACATTGACACGTATATATTTAGAGCCAAGAGATTTTATTTTCCAGCGTAATCGTTCGAGATTTACATTTATTTTGTCGACGTATTGTGCTGAGTCCGGGTTGTTTTTGAACTTTTTCTTTAGCTCTTGTAAAACCAGGTAATTTTCGTCGGTAGGCTGAGCCTTTGATAAGTGGCTGAACAAATAATTGGCTATTCCTTTTAAATAGCTATTGGTAAAAGTCTCATTGATCTGTAAAGTTTGAAAATAATAATTCGGACAGGTCTTTTTCGGATTAATAAAGCCAAAGCGAAGTCCTCCGCAATATTCGAGATATACCCTTGAAGCGGTCAATTCAAGTTCGGCCAGTTGGTTGTAGCTCAGCTTTTGTTTTACAAGCTGCTTTTTCAGCGATGAAATAGTTTTAAACCCGAATTGTTCCGGACAGAGTCCGTGCTCTTGTACCTGCGATATAAACAGAAGTAAGGTATCAAGTTTGAATGAATTGATAGGTTGCCTGGTCCAGAGAGGTTGATAGCTGTGAGTAAAATACCATTGTTTCGTCCATTTAGCAGCAGGATCTGTACGCTTGGAATCCTGAAAGTGGGCTTTGATAGCCGAGCTTAATATTGCAGTATCAATCTGATTATAATCAGGAATAGAGTTAAAGATGGCATGGCCGGAGTTTTTACACGATACTGATGTGAAGATGACAGCTATCAATATAGAATAAAAATGGAAAGTTTTCATACAAAAAAATGGTTTTGGAGAATGCCTGTTTCTATAGTTGGCTAAAGTTTCGTTTTCCCGTTTTCGATTTCCCCTCTTTCGGTAATCGCTATACCGAAATAAATCTCAATTCGAGGAATATAATTTGCAAAAGTACTGTTTATTGATTAAAACCGCAGTAGGTTTCATTATTTTTTGGCATAGCAATTGAAATAAAGCGTAGAAAACGAACTAAAAAATAGCTAAAAATCTTTTTATAAATGCTTTAGTCATTCTGTTCTATTCTGTATAATCGTAAAATTCGAATTTTTGCCATATTGGCAGTGTAATATCCGTAATATAATGAGCAATCCTTTTGACAATTTGTTTTCTGATGATATGTTGGGCTCGTCCGATATGTTTCCTATAATTTCATTAGATGAACGTTCGTACGATCTGAACATCATTTCAGGCGACATTCTTCCTATCCTCCCATTGCGAAACATGGTTCTTTATCCGGGGGTACTTCTTCCAGTGTCTGTAGCCCGTTCAAAATCATTGAAGCTGGTACGCGAGGCACATGAGAATGATGCACTGATCGGAGTTTGTTCCCAGATAGACAAAAAGCAGGATGATCCTACCATCGATCAGTTGTTTCCTCTGGGAACAGTGGCCAGCGTGGTACGCATTTTAGAAATGCCGGACAACTCAACTACGGTAATTCTTGAAGGTAAACGACGTTTTCGCTTGGGAGAGTTGGATTCAACCAAACCGTATATGAAAGCCAAAGTGGATTTACTGGATGATGTTTTGCCCGATCTGGTCGATGGATCTTTTGGGGCTTTAGTGTCGTCGATAAAAGATTTGGCCATCAATATAATCAACGATTCAGGAGCTATTTCTCCCGAAATGGGTTTTGCTATCCGCAATATTGAAAATCCGGTATTTCTGATCAATTACGTTTGCGTTAACTTCGGTTTGAGCGTAAAGGAAAAACAACGTCTACTGGAAATTGACGACATAATGACTCGTGCCTATCAGTTGCTGGAATTATTGAACAAAGAAGCTCAATTACTTGAGATCAAGATGTCTATTCAAAATAAGGTGAAAGAAGGCATTGATCAACAGCAGCGTGAATACTTTCTGCAGCAACAAATGAAAACCATTCAAAACGAATTGGGTGGTGGTTCGGTAGAGCAGGAAGTAGCTGACTTCAGGGAACGCGCCAACGAAAAGAAGTGGGGTGAACCTACGGCAAAAATCTTTGATAAGGAATTAAAGAAACTTGAACGAATGAGCCAGCATTCGCCCGACTATTCTACCCAACTGAATTATATAGAAACCATGCTCGATTTGCCATGGAATGAATATACCAAAGATAATTTCAACCTGAAGAATGCTCAGAAGACGTTGAACAAAGATCATTTTGGCATGGACACGGTGAAAGATCGTATTTTGGAACACCTGGCTGTGCTAAAGTTAAAGGGTGATATGAAATCGCCAATTATTTGTTTATATGGTCCTCCGGGAGTTGGAAAAACGTCGTTGGGTAAATCCATTGCGGCTGCTCTAAACCGGAAATACGTGCGCGTTTCGTTGGGTGGATTGCATGATGAAGCTGAAATTCGCGGTCATCGTCGTACTTATATAGGAGCCTTGCCGGGACGAATTATGCAGAATATCCAAAAAGCCGAATCGGCGAATCCGGTTTTTGTGCTCGATGAGATTGATAAAATTACGACCGATTATAAAGGTGATCCTTCGTCGGCTTTGCTTGAAGTTCTGGATCCCGAACAAAATACAGCTTTCCACGACAACTATTTGGATATCGACTTTGATTTGTCGAAGGTGTTGTTTATTGCCACAGCCAATAATTTGAGTACCATTCCACGTCCATTATTGGATAGGATGGAGTTGATTGAAGTAAGTGGCTACACGCAGGAAGAAAAGGTGGAAATTGCCCGTCACCATTTGGTACCTAAAGAGCTGGCTAATCATGGATTAAAAGATACTGACTTTAGTATTTCAAAACCAGTACTAAATAATCTGGTTGATGCCTACACACGCGAGTCGGGGGTTAGAGAGTTGAACAGACAAATAGCTGGACTGATGCGCAAGGTGGCAAAAAATGTAGCTACCAAGGAAGCATATAATGTGGAAGTGAGTGCCGATGACCTGAAGACTTATCTGGGCGCTCCGCGCTTTAGTCGTGATAAATATCAGGGAAATGAATATCCCGGAGTGGTAACAGGCCTCGCCTGGACGCAGGTTGGAGGTGAAATTTTGTTTATAGAGTCGAGTCTAAGCAAAAGTAAATCGCCGCATTTGACCCTTACCGGAAATCTGGGAGATGTGATGAAAGAGTCGGCTATGCTTGCTTTGGAGTATATAAAGGCACATGCCGACAAATTGGGTATTGACAGTCAACTTTTCGAAGACTGGAATGTTCATATTCATGTTCCTGAAGGGGCTATTCCGAAAGATGGTCCTTCGGCAGGTGTCACCATGGCTACAGCTTTGGTTTCGGCTTTTACCAAACGAAAAGTGCGCAAAAATCTGGCTATGACAGGCGAAATTACCCTGCGTGGCAAGGTACTTCCCGTGGGTGGAATCAAAGAAAAAATTCTGGCTGCCAAGCGTGCTGGTATCACTGATATTATTTTGTGTGCCGACAATCAAAAAGACATTGATGAAATCAAACCGATCTATTTAAAAGGACTCAAATTCCATTTTGTAAATGATATTATGGAAGTGATTGATTATGCTCTTTTAAAATAATTGTAAGTAAAGGGAAAAAGGGTCTGTCGAAGTAATACTTGACAGACCTTTTTTTCTTTACATTTTGCTCCAGTTTTTGCTCTAGTTTCAGTTTTTGAAGATTAAGTATTAAACTATTAACCTAAGATCTTTTCGTTTTTATCGGATTGTCGTGGAAAATGGTTAATTTTGCAGTTCAACTAATTTTGTACATATAAAAAACTATTGAAGTGAAGAAACATTTTTTTTTCGTAGCAATAGCCTCTATAGGCTTATTGTTCACAGCTTGTAAAACCATGCAAATAGACAAACCGACAGAGTCCTATTTGCCTTCTAATCTTGCACCTGCTCTGTCCGAACTGCCCTTGCCGGTAGAGCTTGATGTAAAAAAGCTGGAAACTGCTGTCAACAAGAAACTGACTGGTCTGATTTACGATGGCACCAAGATTGCCAATAAAGATTTGTCGGTAAAAATATGGAAAGCACAGAACTTTACTTTTTCTATCCACAACAATGTAATCGAATACCGTATTCCTTTGAAAATATGGACGAACTTTACATGGAAAGTTCAGAAGTTTGGTTTAACTCTGGGCGATCATTATGAAGCTACAGGAAGCATTGCCCTGACTTATAAAACGACCATTAGCATTGATAAAAACTGGAAATTGGTGGCTAAAACCTCGGGCTCGGGTTATGAGTGGTTGCAAACTCCCAAAATAAATGCAATAGGTGTAACGGTTCCGGTTACTCCGGTGGCTAATCTGGCACTTACGCAATGCGATAAACTGATAACCGACGAAATTGATAAATTGCTGGCTCAGTCTATCGACTTAAAGAAATATGTGAATAGTGCCTGGACCGAAGTGCAAAAACCCCGTCAGGTAAGTGCAGAGAACGATCTTTGGTTGCGTGTAACTCCTAAGGACGTGTATGTTTCGCCTTTCACTACAACAGGCAATAAGCTGAATCTGGCTGTGGCACTACATGCTCAGATCGAATCATTTATGGGAGCTCAACCGGGAGCAAATGCTTCTGTGGCTTTGCCTGACTTTAAATACGTCAACCATCCGGCTCAACAGTTGAATTTGAATGTAGGTGCTGATGTTACTTTTGCCAAAATTTCGGAAATGGCTAAAAAGCAATTACAAAATAAAACATTCAATGAAGGTGGGAAAACGATTACTATTACCGATTTGTCAATTTTCGGGAGTGGAGGAAAAGCTGTTTTTGTAGCTGATGTTGTAGGCTCGTTCAAAGGACGTATTTACTTTACCGGCAACATGGTGTACGATCCGGAAAAAATCGCGGTTGCTATTACCAATCCTGAATTTAGTGTAAAGACATCCAATGCCCTCGTAAAATCGGCCAGTTGGTTGCTTCACGGTATGATTTTGAAAAAAATCACTCCATACCTCACTTATCCTATCAACGATACTCTGGAAAAGATGAAAGCCGATGCCAATAAAATGTTGGGTAACTACACGATTATGGAAGGAGTAGCTTTACAAGGAAAAATGAATAGTCTTACTGTTACCGATCTAACCCTGGTTCCGGGAGCAGCCCGAGTGCAAGCCAATGTAAAAGGAAGTGTGGCTGTAAAAGTACAGGATTTGAAATTCTAACTAAGTTTGACTCGCATTCGAACGCGAAAGCCCTTAGATAACTAAGATAAAACAAAGGCTTATTTTAATATAAAACCGATTGTAAATCGAGATTACGATTTACAGTCGGTTTTGCTTTTATTATTTTCACCGAAATAAAGTATCTGGTAAAATAGAAATCTGTATTTTCAGAATTTAGTCTATTTTCGCAACAGGCTGTTGCTACTACTAGCAACAGCCCGTTGCTCGAGGCTGCAACACCTCGTTGCTAGTAGTAGCAACGACATGGTGTAAGTTTTGCACATTTAAAGCCGTCTCAAGCCACTATTCCACTCGTCCACCTCGCTCAACGCGTTGCTCGGTTTTCAGAGGATTGGCTTTTATTTCATCATTCCATTTTCTGCTTTGATAAACATCGTATGCCAGATACAAAGCCTGACGGAACGATTCTTCAGAAGCCAGATTTTTTCCGACAATGTCGTAAGCCGTTCCATGATCGGGCGAAGTGCGAATCATAGATAAGCCTGCAGTAAAATTCACCCCGGTATCCATTGATACGGTTTTAAACGGAATAAGGCCCTGATCGTGGTACATAGCCAACACACCGTCAAACTTATCGAAATTTCCCGAACCAAAAAATCCATCGGAAGGATAAGGCCCTACACAGAGAATACCTTTCGATTCAGCTTTTTTCATTGCTGGAATAATGACCGTTTGTTCTTCATCGCCAATAACACCATTGTCGCCTGCATGCGGATTTAATCCCAGTACAGCAATACGAGGACGGCCAATGGAAAAATCTTTTTTCAACGATTCATTAAATACAATCAGCTTGTCCACAATAAGTTTTTCGGTCAGCTCAGTCGAGATTCTACTTACCGGAATATGACCAGTGACTACCGCCACACGCATCACATCGTTTATCAGCATCATTAATGCAGGTGTTCCGGTTCCGAACTTTTCTTCCAGATACTCTGTATGTCCGGGAAATTTAAAGGTAGCCGACTGGATATTCTTTTTATTTATAGGAGCTGTAACCAAAGCCTGTAAGCCTCCGCTTCTCAGATCTTCGGTAGCACGTTCCAGAGCAGCCAAAGCAGCTTTTCCAGCATCTGTTGTTGATACTCCCAAATCTACTTTAATGTCATCATCTACACAATTGATTATGTTGACACGTTTGGGATTAACTTCTTCGAGAGAGTTTATCACATTTAAATTAAAACCCTGAAGATCCAAATTCTTACGGTGGTATGCAGCAACTTTATGAGAACCGTAAATCACAGGAATAAATGTTTCGAGCATACGACTGTCAGCCAATGTTTTGAGGATGACTTCGTAACCAACACCATTGATATCACCGTGAGTAATGCCGATAATGATTTTTTCTGTTTCCATATTCTTTTGTATTTTACTGATACTGTATGGTTAATTGTTTTATTGTTTGGTTACTTTATAATTACAACGCCAAAAGTTTATTTTGCCATCGGTATTTTAGGAGTTGCAAAAAATGTCAACACCGATTCCATTAATTTAGCCCGATCGCGCTCTGATTGAATAGTTTCGAATGGGAAACCAAAACAACAGGTTTTATACATTCCCGAAAACGCAACGGCAGCACTCGAATTATTTTCGGCATACCGGCAAATAGTAAAACTACCTTCGCCTGCAGGCTCAATGGCATCGGAAGATTCAACAAAATAGGATGTCGAATTGGGTTCACTGTAAAAACTCAAATCAGTTTTCTTAAATGATTTATACGGAGAACTGATTACAGTTACGTTTCCGGTCACACTCGCCTGTGAAGTTCGGAATTTGTATTTCAACACATTTTCAATAAATTGCCGGTCTTCAGGAAGTGGCTTAACGCTCTCGCACAAGTCAGAGCCTAAATAAGCACCACTGACAAAGACGTTTCCACCCTTCAGACAATAGGACTGAATTGACTGCTGCAAAGCTAATGGAAAAGTTTTAAATTCAGGTGCATTTTTAGCATTTCCTACGAAAGTTTGCTTTTGTTTACCCATTATCAAATCTATAACTCTATATTGATTCAAATCAATATCAGAAGTTAAGATAGCTTTTTCCGAACAAGACGCAAAAGAATATCCGGCCGACTTAATTGCCCGTCCGTGCAAATATGGATAATCAAATGTGTTACCGGCAATTACCTTCATCTCATAATTGGCATGACTAGCCCCGAAGCCGGGGGCATCATCACTCACCCAAGGATCTTTTCGCTTAAAATCATATTGCTTTCCCACAAACGATATTTCAGAGTGATAAGGTACTCCCGCATCTTTATCGTTGATAAAGCCGGCACATGTATCCGAAAAGAAACTGGCAGGGGCACTCAAACGGTTAAACCCATTTACAATCAGGACTTCGCCTTTTTCATTCAGTGCACGGTAAGCTGACAGAATTTCGGACGGAAAGCTTTCGCCACCTTTATTAAGCGCCGTTACTTTGAAACTATAAATCCGCCCGGGTACAATAGTCATTTTGATTCTGTTGGTATTGAGCAATACTCCATTATCAAAATCACCATCGTCAACACGTGTATAAATCACATACTGTTCTGCTTTAGCAGTTGGCTCAAGGCTATCGTTTACAGCCATCCATTGTATTTCAAGTTTATTCTTTTCCACAAAACGGCAACTGAACTGATCAACAGGAAGTGGCTGAACCACATAATCCGTTTTATTGGTTGCGGATAGATATTTCAGCATTCCCTTATACACCGACCGGCTCACGGCAAAGCGGAAGCGCGGGTCGAGTCCGTAACGCATATCAGCAAAGTTCTGATGCGAGAGTAACTCAAGCAACATCGTGGGCACTTCGGGTACACGCGATTCGCTATATGATTTGTTCCACATTTCACGGCGCGTCCATTCAGGCGCAAATTGTCTGCGAATATCACTGACTATCTGAGTTTGTATTATATCTGTCAAATCGCGCGAAGCCCAACGCGAGACGCCGTTTTCAAAGGTCGTTTTTCCGTTACTGTTTTGCACCGTATAAATTCCCAATGTACCGATAATTGAATCCTGACGCGAAGTCCCGGCATCGCTATGAAAAGCAAGTGCCAAATCGATAGGAATATTCAGACCTTTTCGGGTTGGAGCGTTTTTTGATCCGCTTACCAGATAATTAACCCAGAATCCCCGCGACTGGAAATCGTCCAGATAATCATTTTGTCCTTTTGTTCGGCTATAAATACTATCAGGAATACCAGCCCATTGCAACCAATACCGGGCTGCCTCGGTATAACGGGGATAATGACTAATCTCCGGTTCGGGAATAACAACCGGTTTTGAAGTCGTACTATCAGTTGTTTGCACCGCCGCAACCGGCATAGCAAGCGGGCTTCGGGCCATATTGCCCATGCCACCACCAAACTTCACGGCATCAGCAGTCACCACAGTTTCATTATCGGAACTCAGATTGGTCAATACAACTTTGTTGTCGTGATTTCGCCCTTTATCAAAATAGAAATGCCCCAGATACAGCCATGTTCCGCCATTCATGGTTTGATTAACCGTGAATTCAGTTTTACCTCCTTTGTGATAGACTGTATAATGAGCTGAAGTTGTGCTGTTCGGTAGGGTTTTGTATGAAACATACACCGCATACCGCCCCTCTTCCGGAATACTTGGTACCCATTCCACACGACTCACTTCATCCGGATCAGTAACCGTCTGAGCTTGCCGAAAAGTCCCTAATGTAAATGGATTATCGCCCTGTAAGTAGAATTTTTTAGTATCACCAAAGCCCGACTCATCGCCTTTTCTCCACTTTCTCCGATCACTTTGTTCTCTGTAACGCGAAGAATAATCACTGGCATCATTATCAACAATCACTTCATTGGTTTGGGTATCCCGCTCGCGGGGAAGCAATACATTGCCACCTGCATTTTCCAGCATAGGTACCAAATAAGGCAATACGTACGATTGTGTATACAAATCTTCTACAACCTGAAAAACACGGGCGCGCTGCCATATCCAACGAGCTTGTTTCTGGTCATAATATCTACCGTGACTTTGCCAAAGTGCAATGTTCCGGTTTTGCAATCCGTTTTGAATATCAAACGGACGCGAAATATTTTTCACCAATGGAGGAACCTGAGAAGAAAAGCGGAAAAGCCGGCTTGAATCAACTCCCGAAGTACGAAAAAGATTGGGAATCAAATCTTCTATTTTTTTATTTTTTACCTGACAAACAATACCGTATGATTGATATTTAGGGCCTACGATTTTAGCTATAGCATTATAAATTCGTTGAACATTGTCGGGCCGAAAAGGGATGTATGCCAGTTTTTCATTCACATCCACATGAATGGTACTTGTTTTGGCATTGGCATAAAAATCAACAACATTCACACGGCCAATAAGTATATAACTATTTGCAATGACCGTAAGCGAATCAGAAATCTGAACCTCAGGTTTCTTTTGTCCATAAGATATGGTTGTTATTCCCAAAATCAGAGCAAGAACAACATAACCATTTTTTAAATATTGTCTCATATTTTTCAGTTACGAGTTACACATGTAAACAATGACAGCCATAATCCATGTGTCTTATTCCTCTTTTTTCTTTTTTTCGTTTTCTAAGGTAGACAACATACCGCACGCAGCAAAAATATCCTCGCCCCTCGACCGACGTATAGTGGAAGTCACTCCATTGCTGGTTAGATAATCCCGAAAGAAAGTCATCTTCTCGGGGGTAGAGCTCCGAAGATCAATGCCGGGAATAGTATGAAAACGAATCAAATTAACCCGACAATCAATATTTTTCAGTATTTTCACCAGCTCCACAGCATGACGCATGGTATCATTTACTCCATCAAATAAAATATACTCAAATGACACACGACGCTGTTTGCTGAAATCGTGCTTCCGAAGTTCTTCCAAAACACTGGCAAGTGGATAAGATTTCTCAACAGGCATCAACTCTAAGCGTTCGTGTGTAAAAGGAGAGTGCAGACTGATAGCCAAATGGCAGTTCGATCTTTCCAGAAAAACCTTCATTCCGGGGATGAGTCCGATAGAAGAAACTGTTATCCGGCGTGGGCTCCAACCGTAGCCATAATCGGCTGTCAAAATATCCAACGATCGCAGCATGGCCAATGTGTTATCAAAAGGTTCTCCCATGCCCATAAACACCAGGTTCGTCAGTGTCTCAGCTTCGGGAATAGACATGATTTGATTCATAATCTCCGTTGTACTGAGTTGTGCTAAGAATCCCTGTTTACCGGTCATGCAAAACTTGCAACCCATCTTGCATCCCACCTGCGATGAAACGCAGAGTGTAGCCCGGTCTTCATCCGGAATATAAACTGATTCTATAAAATGTCCATCCTCTGTTTGGAAAAGATATTTCTTAGTTCCGTCAACCGATTCAACTGCCTGAACCGGCAGCTTACGCCCCACTTCATATTTTTCATCCAGCAAAGCTCGATTTTTGGCTGACACATTGGTCATTTCATTTACCGTAAAAACGCGCTTTTTGTAAAGCCATTCCGAAATTTGCTTGGCCGTAAAAGCCGGCATTCCTAACTCAGATACTATCGCTTTTAATTCATCGAGGGTTTTGCCTACGAGTGCTATTTTATTCATTATCAAATACTTGGTTGCTTATAAAAAAGAAGTCGTTATTTATATTACAGCTTTACGCTTAATTCTTAATTTTTCTCTTTGCGCAAAGTTACATAAACTTGATGACAAAAAGAAAACGGAATGAAATTACTCATCCCGTTTTCGGCATATTAGAAATTTAATCGTATAACTTAGAAGAAATTTAATCGATTATCTATAATATCAGCTTTATCTTTCAAATCCTGAAGAATGATATAAGGCAATGCATATCCCATACGACCATTCAATTGCATTTTTTCCAGATTTACATTAAATGGTTGTGGATTTTCTAGTTTATTAGAAGTACGAATAACATAAACTCCGGCATTTCCTTTTATAGGTGCAGAAACTTTACCTAAGGCAACAATCGAAGATTTACCAATTACTGTTGGTTCAAAGCCTGCACGTCCAAATTGATAAGAAGCAAAGTTCACCGCTGGTGCTGTTTTGACAGAGTCTTTCAGAAAAGCAGCCAGACCTTCCAACGAACCTGTTTTACCCAATTGTGCCGACAAGTTTTTAATGATCAACTCAGCTTTTTTATCTTTAATAATTTCAGCTTTTAATTGATCTGAAACTTTGTCTACCGAACGATAGCCCTTTTTGTTTAGTTCCTTTGTCATAACGACTACGAATTTTGTTCCGCAATCAAACACATCCGAAACCTCATTTTTACTGCTTTTAAATACCCAACGGAGAATTGGTCTTGATTGGTTGATATCAGCAATTTTTTCAGTGGTCTGCGGAAGCTCATTAGCGGGACGAACCAAATAACCTTTTTCCTTAGCTTTTTTACTGAAATTATCTGAGTTCAAATCAACAGCAAACTGTTTTGCATCATTATAAATCTTACTGTATGATTTACTACTAGGCACCACTTTACGATTCAGAATAGCTAATTTTACTTTGCTACGGGCTGGAGTTTTATCCATTACCTGCATAATCTGAACTCCTTGAGTATTCTTAATTGTGAATACTTCATTTTTGGCTTTCGTGAAAGCCTGAGCCGAAATTTCTTTATCTACCCCTTGAACTCCATCTTGTAACCAGCCGATTTCACCACCATTAGCGGCAGTTTGTTTTACTGCTGAATATTTTTTAGCCAAAGCAGCGAAATCACCACCTCCTTTAATTATAGCTACCAAACTATCGGCTTTACCCGCATCTGCAGTAGTTAAAAAGATGTGACGCAATTTCACTGAATCGGATTGCATAATACCTGATTGCATGATACGAGCCATTGTATAAGTATCGTTTGCGAAAACCGGACCATAAATAGCACCGGTACTTCCACTAAATGCAAAACCTTTCAAAGCTGCAGGAACAGTTTTTTCAGAATAGTTGTGACCGTCGTACATAATATCCGAATTTGAATTCACTAAACCGGCAACATCAGTTGTTGTTCTAAACTCGGGAGCCAATTTATTGATCCAGTTTTCAGCTTCTTTGTAATCTTCTTTCTGAGGTTTAATATCAAAAGCTACATAATCAAAAGAACAGTTAGCTTCTTGCTTGTATTGTTCTTTTTGTTTGTTGTAGCGATCTTTAATCTCGCTTTCACTTACTTTTATGTCAGCATCCGGAACTGTAAAATAAGGTTGAACCACATAAGCTACATCCACTGTGGTTTTACGATCCTGAAAACTCATTTTCGCATCAAGGCTATTAGCAGAAACGGCTTTAGAAATTAATGCGTTATATTTTTCCTGAAGAATGCTGTTCTTTACATTATTTTCCCAGAATTTCCAATAGCTTTTGGCCTTTTCAATTTGTTGTTTCATTTCCTCACTGGTAGGAGCTTGCTCCAAACTATTCAAGAACTGAATTAAAGCCGGACGACTAAACTGACCATTTTCACCTGCGAATGAACGACGTTGTTGGATCATTGGGTGAATGTTGTTACCAATCAATCTATCCGAAAGTTCATCCGGACTTACAGCAAGGCCTAATTTTTTAGCTTCTGCATTTAAAATTCGTTCATTAACCATACTTTCCCAAACCGATTGACGAAGTTGAGCTGTAACTTCTTCACCTAATTCGGTTCTTCCGGTTTCAATTTTGTAAACTTCAGTCATTTGGTCAATAGCAGCCGTATAGTCTTTGATATTAATATCATCACCAACAATTTTTGCAACTGTTTCTTTTGATTTATTAAAAAAAGTAGACCCTTCTTTCAGAAAGTCTCCTACAATAAAGGCTAATAGCGCAAGCCCTACCACCGCTACAAGTAAAACTCCCTTGCTTCTAATCTTATCTAATACTGCCATTTTCTTGAAATTAATTTATATTTTTTGGTTTGATTTTTCCAATGAATTTGAGGGCACGAATATACAAAAAAAAAGTTTACGAAGTTGTAAATTCTAAATTTTTCTATATTTTTTAGCGAAAACAGGCTTGACTAATATCCGGTTCCAACTTTTACCAACTCAATTCTATTATTTGTTACTTTTACGCATTTAATTGTAAATCCTTCTATCCTGATAATTTCATTCAATTTAGGGAAGTGCTGGTGATTATGTAAAATAAACCCTGCAATTGTTTCGTAATCATCAGATTCCGGGATATTCAGTTTAAAACGGGTATTGATTGTTTCTACGTCTAGTCTCCCGGAAAACAGATATTCATTCTCTCCTGTTTGCTGAGCTACATAATCCCGGTTATCATGTTCATCTTCTATCTCGCCGAAAATTTCTTCAATTATATCTTCGAGTGTTACAATTCCGGCAGTTCCACCAAATTCATCAACTACCACAGCTATACTTTTTTTCTGCAACATAAAAACCTTCATCAGTTTTTGTGCCGCCATGTTTTCGGGCACTATCGGAATCTGATTAATCCGCTTCTTCCAGTCATTTTGATGCTCAAACATCTCAGACGAGTGTATATAACCAATAATATTATCAATATCACCTTTATAAATTGGAATTTTCGACAATCCTGTTTCTATAAAAGTTTCTTTCAGCACTTCTACAATAGTGGTTTCATACTCTAATGCAATAATATCTGTTCGTGGTACTGAGCAATCACGCAACTTCACTTTGGAAAAATCAAGAGCATTTTGAAATATCTTCACTTCATTTTCAACTTCCTTTTCGCTTTCATTATTTTCAAAGCTCTCCTGAATTAAAAAATTAAGGTCTATACGCGAAAAAACGTTTTCTTGAGTTTTCTTACTTATTTTCACACCAAAGAGTCCCAACATTTTCATTGATATCCACGTACTAAATCGGGAAACCGGATATAAAGCAACATAAAAAAGAAGCAATAGCCAGGAAAAGAGGCGCAACCACAAATTCGGATTTATCCTAAAGATTGTTTTCGGAAGAAATTCTCCAGTAATCAGAACAATAGCTGTAGCCAGAATAGTTTGTATAAAAGTGATCAGAAGCTGATTACCTAACGGGCTTAGCCAGGGCGTCATCACTTCAGCCATGAGCAACCCATAAATTACCAAACTGATATTATTCCCCACCAGCATAGTGGAAATAAACTGCTGCGGATTTCGATAAAAAATAGATAAAATGGAAGACGTCAGATTTCGCTGCTTCTTATCCAATTCAAAACGCAATTTATTTGAAGTGACAAAAGCAATTTCCAGCCCCGAAAAAAATGCGGAGAAAATCAACGTTAGTAAGATGAGTACAAAACTATCCAAAATTATTCTTTCTTTGAAATATGATTGCCGTTTGAGTGCAAAGATACAATCTTTTACATAGTTTACATCTGTCTTATATAGAATTTACGCAGAAATACACGATAAATTCGAAGGAGAATTAATTCAAATCACAAGGGGTTCATAAGAAGTAAAACTCGAAAAAAATATTTATTTTAATTATAAAAAGCTAGTAATATGCGCTTTGAAAACGTGGAAATAAATAAAATCGTATTTATTCTTATGCACATTTGCAGGTTTAAAAAAAAGCCGTATCTTTGCAACCGCTTTTGAAAAACGATCTAGTAGCTCAGTTGGTAGAGCACATCCCTTTTAAGGATGGGGTCCTGGGTTCGAACCCCAGCTGGGTCACCTGTTATAAAAAGCCTAATACAAAGTTGATGATCTAGTAGCTCAGTTGGTAGAGCACATCCCTTTTAAGGATGGGGTCCTGGGTTCGAACCCCAGCTGGGTCACAAAATTTAAAGCCTTTCAATTTATTTTGAAAGGCTTTTTTCGTTATTCAAGGCTAAGTATGGGGAATCTAGTCAGACTATCGTCACAACGGAACTTTTTTAAACAGCCCATTTGCATCAACTTTTTTGGGCTGGCAATAAACCGAACAACCGGTCAGGATGCTGCTTTTATGTGGATGCTGTTGCCGGAAAATAAGGCTATTATTATTAATGCCGTTGTACCCCAAAGTACTAATCGCATACATATTACAATAATAACGGGATGCTTATATAGTTCTTCTTTTAGGTAAATAAGTAGGTTTGACATGTAATTTAATTATTAGTTATAAATGATAAATTATTAATGATCAATAATAAGCCTCATCGTCTATATGTTTAACCTGTAAGTATTGTTTTATCGAACAAGAGAGATTTTCATTTATCGTTTAGTCTATTTCTAAGAGCGTAACCAACTGCCCCGCTTTGCAGTTAAGGACAGTTGGAAAGCTCCAGAGAAATGAAGTAAAACAGACGAACCGCATTTCACAATGCCTGTTCGTTGGAGAGAGTAACCAACTAACGGTTTCTAACCTTTCAACAAAGAACAGTTGGTAACTTCTAAGAAATCAAGTAAAAATAAAAGAACTGCATCATGCACTTTACAATGCCTGCTCTTTTTCGGTTATATGCCCCGGTAAGTCGGAAGCACGGATAATAATTTTATCGCTGGTCAGCATGTTGTTGTCCGCTGTAGCAGTATAGAGCCAGTCCAAACCTCCCAGTGCCGATTGTGCCAAACCGTGCTCTACCTCCGTGCCATCTTCATTGAGAATGGTAACGGAAACTTCGGCCACTTTAAAATCGTCGGTAACTGTGATGGTAATGGTACTACCCACCTTACCTGTGTATTTGCTAAGATCGATTTCTTCAATATCCGGCGCATGCATAAAATCGGCAACCGCTACGTTATAAGCTGATTCACCTTCGTCGGCAGCATCTTTGTAAGCCTGCTTGGTTTCGGGGTTAGCAAGTGCCGACTTGGCGTAAATAGTAGCTTGTTGAAAGCGTTTTTGCTGCCCTTTTTGAGCTGCAGACAATTCTCCGGTACGTTCTTTGGGCGTGCTTGCCACAACGGTTTTTCCATTTCTGTTGCGAAATACGATGAGATCGCCGACTTTACCACTCAATCCGTGAGTAATGATGTTGTTTTTTGATTCTGCCATAATTTCAATTTAATTCATAATTTTTAATTCATAATTCATTATTGTTTTGGTATATTTATAGGCTTTTGTTTGTATATTGTTACATTTAACTCTTTGCTTAGCTGTATCTAGTCTGTATCTAGTCTGTATGCTATCTCTATCTTGAGTATATATGAGAATTTATGCAGAAACTAACAACGAGCCCTTTTTTATGCCTTAATTTTTAATTAGTCGGGGTACAAGTTGAAGTCGTCTTCGACTTTTTCGAGTTGACCTTTTTAGCTCCACTTTTCCAAAGTCCCATGCTTTGGAAAAGTGGGAGCTGTTTTTTATATTCGCGATTCAGAGATCACGAGACCCGGTTAGTTCTTTCGGTTTATTTAGTAAAATAAACCAATCCACTTTTAGAATCACCCTGGAATGTCAGGTAGTAGCCGGTTGATACGGCTTGCACCACCTTCAGGCTGGTTAATGTAATATCAGGACTACCTACTATCTGTAGTTTGCCACCGGTTTTGTCACCTACCGTCATATCCCCGGTCCACGACAACAGGTATTGTGCCTTGGTAGCGATATTCGTTACCGCTATGCGATTGCTTTGCACAGTCAAGCCCCAGTTGTTTACCTGATCCAACATAATTTTAGTGTCATTCCACATAAATTCAGGAGCAGCAGGATTTACGGTTATCACAACTGTAGCTGTTCTGCCGGTCTGATCTTTTACGGTAAGGGTGGCAGTACCTTCTTTTACACCTGTAATGCTGATGGTAGATTCCGACAAGGTGGCGGTGGCGGTGGCTGCCGATGAATTGGTGAGCACATAACCGCCATTTCCGGTCGCGATTTTTACGGTGCCTGTTTCGGCGACTTTCAAGGCAATGGTTGTTTTTTCCAATGTCAGATCAACCTGAACATCATCTTTTTTACACGATCCAAGTGCTAAAATGCAACTTATTACGATCAATAAATTTACTATCTTTTTCATATATTTCTTTTATTAGGACTATGGTCTATAGTCTATAGACCATAGTCTTTTGATTATTTTGATTTTTTTTAGTCTCCGGTCAGCAGTCTTTGGTAATAGTTTAGTATTCAGTCTCCGCTTACCATTTACTACCGACTACTTACTACCGACTACTTACTGTTTATTGTTTGTATCTAATTTAATGACTTCAACACCGTCTTTGACACCTGTTTTGGTGGTCATGTTCACTTTCAGTTTAATAAACCCTGTGCCATCGGCAGTAGTTGCTTTTAAGCTCAGATCGCCTGTTTTGCTTGCCAGACTTACCACACCGGCAGTAGCGGTAGCTGCCTGATCGTCGATATAGAACAGCGTGAATTTATCGGCATCCGTGCCTACCACCTTAAAGTTAGTTCCTTCCACAGCAATGGCAGGAGCCAGCAACCATGTATAGCTAACTGCAGCAGTTACGGTTACGGCACAGGTGGCGGTTTTGCTTCCATCGGTAGTAGTCACTGTGATGGTGGCAGTTCCGGCTGCTACGGCTGTTATCTTTCCGGCGTTATCTACCGTGGCAATGTTCACATCGCTGCTGCTCCATGTTACGTTTTTATTGGTAGCAGTTTCAGGAGCAAGGGTGGCAGTGAGTGTTTCTGTACCTCCTGCAATGAGTGCCAGTGTCGTTTTGTTGAGTGTCACTCCCGTTACAGCTACTGTGGCAGCAGTTACGGTTACGGCACAGGTGGCAGTTTTGCTTCCATCCACAGTCGTTACGGTGATGGTGGCAGTTCCTGCTGCTACGGCAGTTACTTTTCCGGCGTTATCTACCGTGGCAATGTTCACATCGCTGCTGCTCCATGTTACGTTTTTATTGGTAGCAGTTTCAGGCGCAAGGGTGGCAGTGAGCGTTTCTGTACCTCCGGCGGTGAGTGCCAGGGTAGCCTTGTTGAGTGTTACTCCTGTTACGGCTACCGAGGCGGCAGTTACGGTTACAGCACAGGTTGCCGTTTTGCTTCCGTCCACAGTAGTTACGGTGATGGTGGCAGTACCGGCGGCTACAGCAGTTACTTTTCCGGTATTATCTACCGTTGCAATAGCGGTATTGCTACTTGTCCAGCTTACGTTTTTGTTGGTGGCAGTTTCAGGTGCAAGCGTGGCAGTGAGGGTTTCTGTGCCTCCTGCGGTGAGTGTCAGGGTAGTCTTGTTGAGTGTTACTCCTGTTACAGCTACCGAGGCAGCAGTTACGGTTACGGCACAGGTGGCGGTTTTGCTTCCATCGGTAGTGGTAACGGTGATGGTAGCAGTTCCGGCTGCTACGGC
>Ga0302162_10000123_pt1 | contig 23366 bp, 19 predicted proteins | sample I_Fen_E2_2_FD_193501 | JGI IMG/M metagenome (GOLD analysis project Ga0302162, IMG submission 193501) | Peat permafrost microbial communities from Stordalen Mire near Abisko, Sweden - I_Fen_E2_2 | ecosystem: Environmental > Terrestrial > Soil > Wetlands > Permafrost | place: Sweden: Abisko...
CTAAATCGTATCAAACAATTGGGACTATCATCGTTTGTTTATCCCGGTGCACAGCATACCCGGCTGCAACATTCGCTTGGAGCTCTGCATTTGATGGGTGAAGCCATAGCTCAATTACGCCAAGCTGGTCACGAAATTACGCAAGATGAGGCTGAAGCCGTTCAAGCAAGTATCTTATTGCATGATATTGGACATGGTCCTTTTTCGCACACATTGGAACACAGCGTTGTAAACAATGTAAGCCACGAAGAAATCTCGCTTTGGATGATGCAACAAATCAATCGTGAATTGAATGGCAAACTGGATATGACATTAGAAATATTCACGAATAATTATCGAAAGAAATTTTTGCATCAGTTGGTCTCAAGCCAACTCGATATGGACAGACTTGACTATTTGAGCCGGGATAGTTTTTTTTCCGGTGTAAGTGAAGGGATAATTGGTGCTGCCAGAATAATTAAGATGTTAAACATTCATAACGATCAACTTGTCGTAGAAGCAAAAGGAATCTATTCTATTGAAAAGTTTCTGGTGGCTAGACGGTTAATGTATTGGCAAGTGTATTTGCATAAAACGTCGGTTGCCGCTGAGAAAATGTTGATGAATATTCTTAAACGGGCTAAAGAGTTGGCAAGTAAAGAGACAACACTGTTTGCATCACCTGCTTTACATTATTTTCTTTATAATAAAGTAAATAAGTCTCATTTTATTGAATCTCAAGAGGCATTACATCACTTTTCGATGCTGGATGATTCTGATATAATTTGTGCGATCAAAGTTTGGTCGGAACACTCAGACATCGTCCTCTCTACTTTATGTAGAGCATTTATAAATAGACGATTGTTTAAAGTCGAAGTACGAACAAAACCCATTGACAACGAGACACAAGAAAATCAGCTACAGCAATACATGAGGCACTTTAACGTTAGTATGCATGATGCTGCGTATTTTATGGGTCAGGAAATTGTGAGTACTGATACTTACAGTCCCAAAGATGATAATATTAATATTTTATATAAAGATGGCACTATAAAGGACATTGCTGATGCGTCAGACATGCTAAACATTAATGTATTAACAAAGAAAGTTGAGAAGTATTATTACTGCTTTTTTCGAATGTAATTCATCAACTGACATTTCGTCCTGATCAGGCTTTAGAAAAGAGCCGAAGTGTTTTCTTTTCTAAATTGCATGATTATCATTATGGATTATTGGAAATAGTTTATTACTTTTGCAGCCAAAAAAAAAATTATATGGAGTTTACAGCTCAACAAATTGCAGACTTTTTGCACGGAGACATTGAAGGTGATCCGTCAGTAAAAGTAAGTAACTTCTCCAAAATTGAAGAAGGAAAGCCAGGAACATTAAGTTTCTTGTCTAATCCAAAATACATCCACTACATATATGACTGCGAGGCAAGTGTGGTACTTGTAAATAAAGATTTTATTGCCGAAAAAGAAATAAAACCAACTCTGATTCGCGTTGAAGACGCTTATCAATCGTTGGCTCTGCTATTAACTTTGGTTGATCAAACTAAACCGAAAAAAACAGGAATTTCACCATTAGCCTATATTTCTGAAACTGCCAAAATTGGTGAAAACGCCTATATTGCTCCTTTTGTATATATAGGAGAAAATGTAACTATCGATAAAAATGTAACACTTCATGCCAACTGTTCAATAGAAGATGAGGCGACACTAGGTGAAAATGTGACTTTATTTTCGGGAGTGAAGATCTACAATAATTGTGTTATTGGCAATAATTGCATATTGCATTCCGGATCCGTGATTGGTTCCGATGGCTTCGGATTTGCGCCAACTGAAGATGGCTCTTACAAAAAGATTCCTCAGATGGGAAATGTTGTTTTAGAAGACGATGTTGAAATCGGGGCAAACTCAGTTGTTGACAGAGCCACCATGGGAAGCACAATTATCCGAAAAGGAGTAAAAATAGATAATCTGGTTCAGATTGCTCACAATGTTGAAATCGGGGCGAATACAGTGATTGCAGCACAAACAGGTATTTCCGGATCTACAAAACTAGGTAAACAATGTATCCTTGCCGGGCAAGTTGGTATTGCCGGACACTTACAAATTGCCGATGGCACTATTTTTGGTGCACAAACAGGCGTGCCAAATTCCATCAAATCAGCAAATCAGGCTTTCCAGGGTTACCCAGCCCTTCCTGTAATGAACTTTCGCAGATCGTCAGTAGTTTACAAGAACCTACCTGACCTTCAGAACACCATTTATGCAATGCAAAAGAAGATTCAGGAACTCGAAAATAAAATCAGTAGTATTTCTTAACTAACGTATGGCGAAACAAAAAACTATTAAGCAAGCCTTTGCACTTTCAGGAAAAGGTTTACACTCCGGCTTGGAAATTACTCTAACTTTCCTTCCGGCTCCCGAAAACCACGGAATTAAAATCAAGCGAATCGATTTACCCGAACAACCTGAAATGGATGCAGTAGCTGAATACGTTGGAGAAACAACACGAGGAACTGTTCTTAAAAAGGGAGAAATGGTCGTCAGTACCGTTGAACATGCTTTATCAGCCTTATATGCTTTTGGAATCGACAACTGTTTATTAGAAGTAAATGCACCCGAATTTCCTATTTTGGATGGAAGTGCAAAGTACTACGCTGAACAAATTCAACTGGTAGGGATAGAAGAACAGAAAGCGGAAAAAGATTATTACATTGTTCGAAAAAAAATAGAATACAGCATACCCGAAACGGGCGCTAAAATAACTATACTTCCTGACGATACTTTTAGTTTAGATGTACACATCGGTTTCGATTCCCCTGTTTTGAGTAACCAATTTGCAAGTCTATCTTCGTTAGATAATTATGCTTCCGAAATTGCAAATGCACGAACTTTTGTTTTTGTACGCGAAATAGAACAACTAGTAAAACTGAATCTGATTAAGGGTGGTGATTTGAAAAATGCCATTGTGATTTATGACAAGGAAGTTTCGCAACCAGATTTTGATAATTTAGCAGATTTAATGCACCAACCATATCAAGATGCCGCTAAGTTGGGATACCTGAATGGAGGTATTAAATTTCCAAACGAACCTGCACGACACAAATTATTAGATATTATTGGTGACTTGTCGTTGATTGGTAAGCCAATTAAGGGAAAAGTGATTGCAACATATCCGGGACATAAGATTAATACCGACCTGGCTAAGATAATTAGGAAAGAATTAAAGAAACAAGAGCTTCAGGCTCCTATCTATGACGATACTCTTCCTCCTGTGCTGGATGTTAATGGAATTCGTAAACTATTACCTCATCGTTGGCCATTTTTACTGGTAGATAAAATCATTGATATTCGTGAAAAAGTCATTGTCGGTGTAAAGAACGTAACTGTAAACGAAACATTTTTCATGGGGCATTTCCCTGACGAACCTGTTATGCCGGGCGTTCTTTTGGTGGAAGCGATGGCTCAAACAGGAGGTTTGTTGGTTTTAAATTCGATAAAAGATCCTGAAAAATACTCAACTTATTTTTTAAAAATAGACAATGTAAAGTTCCGTCAAAAAGTGGTACCAGGCGACACACTAATTTTCCATTTGGAAATGCAAGATGAAATCCGTCGTGGATGTGCATTAATGCGTGGACATGCTTTTGTTGGAGGAAAAATTGTGGTAGAAGCAGAATTTATGGCTCAGATAGTCAAGAATAAATAGTTGCGCATAGCTCATCAATTCGAACAGTATACATACCTAACTAAAAAACAATCTATATTTTCTCAATATCGGAAGTATAATAATCTGAAAATAAACATGAAACAACCTTTAGCTTACATTCATCCCGATGCTAAAATTGCTCCAACGGTAGTAATTGAACCATTTGTTACAATTGATAAAAATGTAGTGATTGGCGATGGCACTCGTATCGGTTCAAACGTAACCATCATGGAAGGTGTGCGAATCGGGAAAAATTGTTCTATTTTTCCAGGTGCTGTAATTGGAGCTGTTCCTCAGGATTTAAAATTTAAAGGAGAAGACAGTTTGGCTATTATTGGCGACAATACGACAATTCGCGAATTTGTAACTGTCAACCGCGGAACTGCAGCGAAAGGGAAGACCGTCGTAGGCGACAACTGCCTGATTATGGCTTATTGCCATGTTGCTCATGATTGCGTTGTAGGTAACAATGTAATAATGGGTAACACGTGCCAACTGGCTGGTGAAGTTGAAATTGATGATTTTGCCATTTTAGGTGGTGGTTGCTTAGTTCATCAATTTACACGCATTGGTTCTCACGTTATGATTCAAGGTGGTTCTAAAATAGGAAAAGATGTCCCTCCATTTATTACGGCAGGTCGCGAACCACTTTCATATGCTGGAATTAATTCAATCGGGCTTCGTCGTCGAGGATATGTAAATGAACAAATACGTGATATACAAGATGTTTATCGCTACATATATCAATCTGGCATGAATACAACACATGCCACAGAACGTGTTGAGGCTGAGCTTCCTGCAACAAAAGAACGCGATGAGATTCTGTTATTTGTCAAAAACTCGCCACGTGGAATTATCAAAGGTTATTTTGAATAATTTAAGTTGCAGCATTGTGTAAATAATGAATCGTATAATTGCAATGACGATTATTTGGATATTTATTTACAATTGATTGTTCAATTCCCAATTTTTCTACTATTTTTGCACTTATACTTATAGGCAAAATCTAGTTACAATGAGTAGGACGTATATTTTATACGTCTTTACTTGTAAAATGTAACATGTAATTCGTAACATTTATGGAAAATATTGATGAAGCACCAAAGAAGAGCTTGAATTTTATTGAAGCTTTTGTGGAGCAAGACTTGAAAGAAGGTAAAAATGACGGACGAATTCAAACTCGTTTTCCGCCGGAACCGAACGGTTACCTTCATATCGGTCATGCTAAGGCAATTTGCCTTGATTTCGGCATTGCCGATAATTATGGCGGCGTTTGTAATCTGCGTTTTGATGACACCAATCCTGTAAAAGAAGATGTTGAATATGTTGATTCCATTCAGGAAGATATTCAATGGCTCGGATACAAGTGGAAAAACGTGTATTACGCTTCGGATTATTTTCAGCAACTGTGGGATTTAGCTATTGAACTGATTAAGCAGGGAAAGGCTTATGTAGATGAGCAATCTGCAGAAACAATTGCCAAACAAAAAGGCACTCCTACCGTTCCCGGTACTGAAAGTCCGTATCGCAATCGTCCTGTTGAAGAAAACCTTGAGTTATTCAAAAAGATGAATACCGGCGAAGTGCCCGAAGGTGCCATGGTGCTGCGTGCCAAAATAGATATGGCATCGTCGAATATGCATTTCCGCGATCCGTTGATGTATCGGGTTATTAACTCACATCCGCATCACCGAACCGGCTCTACCTGGAAGGCTTATCCAATGTACGATTATGCACACGGCCAATCCGATTACTTTGAAGGTGTGACACATTCGCTTTGTACGCTTGAATTTGAAGTACACCGTCCGCTTTACGACTGGTTTATAGATCAGTTTAAAGATACCGATTATCGCCCCCGACAAATAGAATTCAACCGTTTGAATCTTACATATACCGTAATGAGTAAACGTAAGATGCTCCAACTGGTACAGGAAGGTTTGGTAAGTGGTTGGGACGATCCTCGTATGCCTACAATTTGCGGCTTGCGTCGGCGTGGTTACTCACCCGAGTCTATTCATAGTTTCATTGATAAGATCGGGTACACCAAGTTCGAAGCGCAAAATGATATAGGACTATTGGAACACAGTGTACGCGAAAGTCTGAATAAAACTGCTACCCGTGTAAACGCTGTACTTGATCCGGTAAAGCTAATCATTACCAACTATCCGGAAGGAGAAGTAGAAATGCTGGAAGCCGTGAATAACCCCGAAGATGAATCGGCAGGAACACGTGAAATAGCTTTTTCGAAAGAGCTTTACATTGAACGGGATGATTTTATGGAAGATGCTCCGAAGAAATTCTTCCGCATGACTCCCGGACAAGAAGTGCGACTGAAGAGTGCTTACATTGTAAAATGTACCGGATGCAAAAAAGATGCAGCCGGAAACATTGAAGAAATATATTGCGAATATGACTCGCAAACCAAAAGTGGTATGCCGGAAAGCAACCGTAAGGTTAAAGGAACGCTGCACTGGGTTTCGGCTGCTCACAGTCTGACTGCCGAAGTACGCTTGTACGATCGCTTATTCAGCATCGAAAATCCGTCGGCTGATGAGCGTGATTTCCGTGAGCTGCTAAACCACAATTCGTTGAAGGTTTTGACTAATTGCCAGGTAGAGGCTTCGTTGAAAGAAGCTAAAGCACTTGATCAGTTCCAATTCCAACGAATAGGTTATTTTAATGTCGATCCGGATTCGAGTGCAGGAAAACTTGTTTTCAACCGCACTGCTTCTCTAAAAGACAGCTGGGCAAAGGAACAAGGAAGGTAAGATACTATGTACAAATGAAACCGCTGCAAAATCTTGTAGCGGTTTTTTGTATAACGAAAGTTCGAAACACGAATCAATATGTAATCTGGTCTCTACTGACATTTAAATACTTTACAAACTACTAATTATCTAAAAGTTACAAGATCGTAAATCTGCACTTTGTTCTCATAAAAGAGATCATTAAATATTATTTCTTACTTATTTATAGCTAAACTCACATTATTTGAATATTCTAAGACCCTATAAAAACACAATTTTGTAACAACATATACATAAGATAGTAATATCTGCCTGATAGCTTTGTAGATTAATTTTATACCAGCAAGTTATGAGAAGTTACCGAATTTTAGTTACAGATAGGGAGGAAGAGTTGTGTGAAATAGTCCGCTTTACATTAGAGTCTGAGGGTTATACCGTAGAGGTGGTTTATTCGGCTGAAGATGCCTTATTGAAAAACATTTCGGAATATAACTTGTTGTTAATAGGAGTGATTCTGGGTGATATTTCCGGATTCCGAATGGCACGCCTTATACGAAGCAACCCTAAAACTGCTATTATTCCGATTATCTTTATGTCGGAAACCAACGATGAAAATGACAGGTTGACGGCCTTCAGTGTAGGTGCGGATGATTATATGATTAAGCCTTTTTCGCTCCGTGAAATGGTAGCACGCATAAAGGTGATTATAAGCCGTACAGAAGATAAAAAGCTGATTACTTTTCAGCAGCTATCGTACAACAAGCTTATCATTGATTTGGCCCGAAAGCAGGTTTTACTTGACGAAAAAGAGATCCAGTTCACAAAAAAAGAATTTGAAATTCTGAAGCTACTGATGGAAAATAAAAACCGATTATTCTCGCGGGAAGAGTTGCTCCAAAAAATCTGGCCGGAAGAATCCTTTGTACTCAGTCGCACAATAGACGTAAACATTACCCGAATCAGAAAAAAGATAGGGCCCTACGAAAAAAATATAGTTACAAAACTCGGACTTGGATATTGTTTCGAGGAATAAATAAATCCCTCATTTTTAATGAAGAAATTTTTACTCAGCTGCCTGGTGGCAATAAGTATTTGCTCGGCGTTGAACGCTCAGAAGGTAGGACTCGTACTAAGTGGCGGCGGTGCTCCGGGCATTTCTCATATTGGCATTATCAAGGCATTGGAAGAAAATCATATCCCAATTGATTATGTGACCGGCACCTCCATTGGAGCTATTATCGGCGGAATGTATGCCATGGGGTTAACTCCCGACGAGATGATTGAGGTACTGAAGTCGGAAGACTTTAAACACTGGCTGAGTGGAGAAGTAGAGCCGGAAAACATCTACTTTTACCGGAGTCCCGACCCCAAGCCAAATATTATTGACCTGCGCGTACAGATCAACAAAAAGAAAAAAACAAATCTTAAGACCAAAATACTCCCTTCCAATGTGGTCCCTCCTGGACAAATGAACTATGCATTTATCCCTTTATTTGCACAGGCCAACGCTGTAGCCGGTGGTAACTTTGATAAGTTGGTAGTTCCCTTTCGCTGTATAGGTTCAGATGTATATAATAAAAAATCTATTGTGTTCCGTCGGGGGGTGCTGGGCGATGCTATCCGGGCATCCATGACTTTTCCATTTATGTTTAAACCCATTACCATAGACAATCAACTGATGTTTGATGGCGGAATTTACAATAATTTCCCAGTGGATGTTATGCGGACTGATTTCAACCCCGACTTTATTTTGGGTAGCGTGGTAGCCATTAATCCGACGAAACCCGACGATGATGATATTATGATGCAGGTGCAGAATATGATTATTACCAAAACGGATTATTCCGTTCCGGCTGCCGAAGGCTTAACTCTTAAATTTGATGTAAGTAAAACCAATATGTTTGACTTTAGCAAGGTGGATGAACTGGTGAAAATCGGCTATGATTCTACCATGAAACATATGGATGAGATAAAAGCACGTGTGAAGCGCCGCATGAGCACTGAAGACTATGCCCAAAGGCGAAAAGCGTTTAAGGATAAGTTTCCTGCATTAAAGTTTCAGAACATTGATGTGGAAGGGGTGGATAGCCTGCAGGCAAAGTATGTAAAACGCACGTTTCACAACAACGATGATGTATTCGACCGCGATGAGTTTAAACGTTCCTATTACAAGCTTATTTCGGATGAGGCCATATCGGAGGTACTTCCGCATGCCGACTTCGATTCGGTGAACGGGATGTTTGATCTTAACCTGAAGATAAAAACCGAGGATCAGTTGAAAGTGTTGATTGGCGGAAATATCTCTTCTTCCACGTCCAATCAGGCTTACCTGGGGCTTACCTACCAAAACCTGAGTAATTACGCTCAGACGGCTTATATGGATGCTCAGTTCGGTAAAATGTATAATGGACTGGGGCTGGGAAGCCGAATAGAAATGCCGGCCAATAATAACTGGTATATGAAAGTAGCTTTGGTGCTACATAAATTCGATTACTTTGATGGGAATAAGCTGTTTTATCAGGATAACCAAACAGCCAGTTTCAACCAGTATGAGTTGTATGGCAAAGTTTGCGTGGGCTTTCCACTGGCTATGAAAGCCCGACTGGAGTTTGGTGCAGGATATGCCTCGCTGACCGATAACTTTACTCAGGATAAAACACTGCTTAACCCTACGGCTACGAACGATAAAAGTACTTACACACTGGGAAGCCTGTTTGCGCGCGTTGAGAGTCAGACGTTGAATAATGTGATGTATCCCACCCGGGGAATTGCTTTTTCTACCTCACTGCAGTACATAGACGGGGAAGATAATTTTAAATCGGCAACCGATGCAAGTTTAAATGTGAGCAAGAAAAAAGATAGTTGGTTTGTGTATCGCCTCAAATCCGACCGGTATTTTCCGTTGGCATCGTCGCCTTTTACATTAGGCACCTATGCCGAAGTGGCTTATTCATCGCGGGATTTGTTGTCGAACTATACAGCCTCCATTATACAGGCTCCGGCTTTTCAACCTACACCTTTTAGTCGCACAGTGTTCAACGAAGCCTTCAGTGCGAATCAGTTTGCCGCCATTGGGCTGAAACCGGTATACAGTCTAACCGATCAGCTGCATCTTCGTGCCGAGGCCTATTGGTTTGTACCTTATAAAACGATCAGAAAGGCAGACAATAACACGGCTTATTACTCCAAACCTTTTTCTTCGTCGGAGTTTATGGCCGAAGGTGCTGTGGTGTTCAACTTCAAGCTGGCTTCGGCAGCCTTGTTTGCCAATTATAATACAGGAAACTGGAGCGTAGGGGTTAATATAGGTATTTTGCTTTTTAACCGGAGGTTTACAGAATAGATTTTGTAAACAACCATTTTAGCCGCAAAAAAGCCAAGAGAATTATTCCATCAACATCTGATTGCTTTTGGCATTTCAACAGGATTACACATCCAACCAAAGCCAGTCAAACGTTTGATTGTTATGTCGGAGCTCAACTCATTTCTTATTCATACAGAAAAGCCTGTGTCCATCCATATCGATGGTTTTGAAAACATGAAATCCGATCTTATTGTAAATGCTGATATTTTTTGAGTTCGAAGTTTCCAAATAAAGTTCGGTATTATTCTTTGTCGTTTTATCAATCATGAATTTAATCAATTTTTGGGCATAAGCTTTACCTTTACTCTCGGGTAAAACTCCTACAAGGTGTAAATGGGCATATTGACCAATCTTAGGATGATACTGACTGGTAAGTTTATCCATTTTAAGGACCCTGAATGCAGAATTAAAACCTATCTTCAATAAAAGAGACAACTTTCTGTAAGCATATTTCAAGGAAAATTTTTCTCTCTTTTTGATATTCCATAGCGCTGTAGCTGTATTTTCATCATTTAAGTAGATTTCCCCTTTATTAAAGGATTCTTCGAACAGATATTCCATGACTATCCTCAGCTTATTCTTGTTCTTCGATTTTTCAACAAGATAACTAAAGTGAGGATCATTTTTTAATGATTCCGTCATAATGTCAACAACGACATTTTTGTCTTCTAATTTAGCTCTTCTCATATTCTTATGTGCAATAAAATTTTCTTTAATAGGTCGGTCTTGTGATGTCCATTTTTAAATTTACAGTTATATCATTTTTCTCTTAGTTCATTTATATAACTGATATACAATCGTAAAAGAAATACAAATATCTCATTATTTTTTTTTGTACGTTTTGATAAAAGTCAAAAAAAGCAATCAAAATATGTTATTTTTTTGTGCGTATTCTGCTTAGTGTTTCTTGCGATACACCCAGATACGATGCTATATGCCCTAAAGATGCTCGTTGAAGGATATGTGGATGCCTAACGACAAGCTGTTCATAATTTTCCTTGGCCGACTGAAATTGCAAGCAAAGTGTTCGTTCCTGTAAGTCGACATAATATTTTTCGGTAAGTAAGCGCCCAACATAGTTGAATTCAGGATACTTATGATAAATAGCATTCAGATCCTCATAGGTAATTGTATACAAAATACTGTTTTCTGTTGCTTCTACAATTTCGAACCCTGGTTTTCGGGAAACAAATGAATAAGTCGATGTCGCAAAATCATCTTCAAAGCCAAACCACGAAGTTATTTCTTTCCCGTTATGATAATGAAATCCCCGGAGAGCCCCTTTTTTTATAAAAAACAGATGATCACAGACTCTGCCTTCAGTCACAAGAACTTCGTCCTTAAATATTTTTATGATGCTAATTTTCGATGCCAAATCATTTTTGAGTCCTACACTCAAATTCATAAATTCACTTAGCCGTTGAAAAAGTCTTTCCATCTATATTATTTTCCACTTCGTTTAATCTAAACAGACTTATAGTTTCGGATATCAGAGTAAAACGCCACGAGAAATAAAGGCAAACTCAACTATAACAATATTCAACAAAAACTGTGCTAAAAAATCTTTTCTGAATGGCAAAGCTGTTTAAATGGAAACATTCCGATGGTAATTCTTGTTTTTAATTGTCGTTTTCTTTTTACTGCGGAGGCAATTCTTCAAAATGCGGAGGCAATTTCAAATTCTAATTGCCTTTTTCTTTTTACTCCGACGGCAATTCTTGAAATTCGGAGGCAATTTCAATTTCAAATTGCCCTTTTCTTTTTAATACGTAAGCATTCCTGAAAAAACGGAGGCAAATTCAAATCCTAATTGCCTTTTTCTTTTTACTCCGAGGGCAATTCTTGAAATTCGGAGGCAATTTCAATTTCAAATTGCCCTTTTCTTTTTAATACGTAGGCATTCCTGAAAATACGGAGGCAAATTCAAATCCTAATTGCCTTTTTCTTTTTACTCCGAGGGCAATTCTTGAAATTCGGAGGCAATTTCAATTCCAAATTGTCTTCTTCTTTTTACTACGGAGGCATTTCTGAAAATACGGAGGCAAATTCAATTTCAAATTGCCTTTTTCTTTTTACTGCGACGGCAATTCTTCAAAATTCGGAGACAAATTCAATTTCAAATTGCCCTTTTCTTTTTACTACGACGGCAATTCTTCAAAATGCGGAGGCAAATTCAATTTCAAATTGCCTTTTTCTTTTTACTCCGACGGCAATTCTTCAAAATTCGGAGGCAAATTCAATTTCAAATTGCCCTTTTCTCTTTACTATGGAGGCAATTCCTGAAAATGCGGAGGCAAATTCAATTCCTAATTGCCCTTTTCTTTTTGCTAAGGAGGCAATTTGAAATGCTACGGGGGCATCATTTCTATTCAAGCATCCCAATACTTCTCCAATTCAATTTCAATTATTTCAGAATAATAAACAAACATGCTAAATATCACTAATCCAAAAATGTCACAAAGATTTAATACAAAGTGGTTTATTAGACTAAAAAATGAATATATTCCACTATTTATCATTATTACCCGGTTTTATACACTATATTTGTCGAAAACTATTGGTTTATTCAACAAATTGGATTTTGGACACTCTATTATTCAGCATGGTGCATAATAACAGTTCCTCTGATTGATTGAAATATTAGACGAGATAAATATCTTTTACACTCTAACGATTCAGATATACACAAACCGGCATTTTATATGATTAAGAAGATAAAGAAGAATTATACCATAAACCGCGATGTTAGCTGGATGTACTTCAACAGACGCATACTTGATGAAGCTTCGAACACAGCCAATCCTCTGCTGGAGCGACTCAGTTTTTTGGGCATTTACTCCAACAATCTGGATGAATTTTTCAGAGTGCGTGTGGCAACGCTACAACGCATGGTGGAAATAGAAGAAAATATACACCATACAAATCAGGATACCAGAAAGATTCTGAAAAAAGTGTTGAAACTAAATGAAGAGTATACTCATGATTTCGAATCAATTTTTCTGGGACTACACACTGAACTGCAGAATGAGAATATCTATCTGATTGACGAATCGCAACTAACCACCCAGCAGGAGGAATTTATAAATACCTTTTACAGCGAAGAACTGATGAACTCGCTGTTTCCCATTCTGGTGTCGCGCATGTCGGTGGAACCAGAACTGAATGACAAAAGCATTTACCTGGCTGTAAAGATTTCGAGTTCAGACAAGAAAGAAAAAGCTCCGAAAAAGGAATATGCCCTGATGGAGATTCCTACCGGCGAGTTTACCCGTTTCATTGTATTGCCTAACGATGGCGACAAAAACTGCATCATGTTTCTCGACGATGTGATCCGATTTTGCCTGCCCCGCATTTTTGCTCAGTTTAATCATGATAAATACGAGGCATATACCATTAAGTTCACCCGCGATGCCGAAATGGAGTTTGACAACACAGCCTATCAGAGCATGTTGGATAAAGTATCGAAAGGCGTTAAAAGTCGAAAAAAAGGCGATCCGGTACGATTTGTTTACGACAGGAACATTCCTTCCGATTTACTGCGTTTCACACAGAAAATTCTGAAAATAGACAAAAACGATGTGCATGTATGTGGCGGACGCTATCATAATCTGAAGGATTTAATTTCCTTCCCTGCCCTCAAAAGAAAAGAACTTAAGTTTGTTAGTCAGCCCCCCATACCAATTCTGGCTTTCGAAGAATCGATTAGTCTTATTGAACTTATTCGTAAAAAAGATCAGTATCTGCATTTTCCCTATCACAGCTTCGATAATTTTATTCGCCTGCTGCGCGAATCGGCCATTAACCCCGAAGTAAAAGAAATAAAAATAAGTATTTACCGTCTGGCCAAAAATTCCAAAGTTATCAAAGCACTTATGTGCGCCGCCATGAATGGGAAAAAGGTAACAGCCATGGTAGAATTACTGGCACGGTTTGACGAATCGTCCAACATCAACTGGGCAAAGAAAATGCAGGATGCAGGCATCAAAGTCATTTTGGGCGTGGAAGGACTCAAAGTACATTCCAAGCTGGCACACATCACCGCACGCAAAGGAAACATTGCCTGCATTGGTACAGGTAACTTTCATGAGGGCACCGCATCGGTTTATACCGACTTTACCTTGATGACGGCGCATAAAAATATTGTGGACGAAGTAGCCAGTGTATTTGAGTTTCTGGAACAACCGTATCTCAATCCGGTTTTCAGACAACTGATTGTTGCACCACAATATATGAGGAAAAAGATTTTAAGTCTTATCAAAACAGAGATAGACAATGCCCGGAAAGGCCTGCCAGCTTATATTTATTGTAAGATAAACCATATTGTTGATGAAAAAATAGTAGAGAAACTCTACGAAGCTTCCAATGCAGGTGTAACAATTAAACTATTGGTTCGTGGTAACTGTTCTCTTATCACAGGTATCTCTAAACTTAGCCGCAACATACAGGCAGTAGGCATCATTGATCGTTATCTGGAACATTCACGCGTGCTTATCTTTGCCAATGGAGGCGACGAGCGTTATTTTATCGGATCGGCCGACTGGATGCAACGAAACCTGGACAACCGGGTGGAAGTGTATGTACCCATCTACGACAAAGAGTTCAGAAAGCAGCTGAAAACAGTTATTGAATTCGGATTGAAAGATAATGTAAAAGCCCGGATTGTAGATGGATCGGGTGAAAACAAACTGAACCCCGGCACGAGCGAAGAGCCCTTCCGGTCGCAAGAAGAACTATATCGATTTTATAAAAATAATTACGAATGCAGTTTGCTTGACGACGACCAGGCTGCGCTATAATATTTACATTTAAAAACAAACATCACTATGAACAGTCTTCAATTTGCAGCAATAGACATCGGCTCCAATGCCGTGAGGCTATTAATTATGGGTATTTCGCCCGACAACATCGAAACTCCCTTCAACAAAACACTGATGATCCGCGTGCCCTTACGCCTGGGACAAGAATCATTTGTAGATGGAAAGATCAGCGACAAAAAGGCAAAGAAACTTGTCCGGCTTATGAAAGCATTTAAACACTTGCTGAAAGTGTACGACGTTACCGAGTACCGGGTTTGTGCCACCGCAGCCATGCGCGAAGCCACCAACGCCAAAGAACTGGTGAAAGAAATAAAAAAAGAAACCGACCTGAAAGTAGAGGTTATTGATGGGCAAGAAGAAGCCATGATTATCTACGAAAGTCATTTTTATTATAATCTGAACGAACATCAGAATTATATCTTTGTGGATGTAGGGGGTGGTAGTACCGAGGTTAGCTTGTTGGTCAATGGAGAATTAGTTCAATCTAGATCCTACAACATCGGTAGTGTACGATTGCTCAACAATAAAGTGAAGAGTGAAGATTATGATAATCTGCATCAAGATCTGGCCGAACTGAAAGAACAATACGTTATTCACGACATTATTGCTTCCGGTGGAAATATCATCAAACTAAACACACTGGCTAAAGTGCGGAAAGACCGGAAACTGTCGCTGGCTACACTGGAAATACTCAATGAAGAACTAAAACAATACAGCGTAGATGATCTGATCAAGAAATATAAGCTCAAACCCGATCGTGCAGACATCATCACATTGGCAGGAGACATCTACATAGATGTGGCGCAGTGTATTGGAGCCAAAAATTTTATCGTTCCTCAAATAGGACTTATCGACGGTATCATACACATGCTCTACATTAAATGGAAAGAGAAAAACGGGATCCCGGAAATAGATATTTTGGAATAAACATCCACAGATAATAAAACAGGGTATTGCATTGTAAATATGTAATATCCTGTTTTATTTTGTACTTCTCAACGCAGCTGTTCATCGGCAAAGAGGGCATAATCATTTATTTCCGGGTTATATAGAAATAGCTCCGGTCATATCGTTAGTTGCTACAAATATTCCTGTCGATTGAGTCTCATTGCTTACAGTGTCACTGGACTTATTTATCCTGATCACATCCTGACAAGCATTTATAAAATTATTTGACTCATTATCAAAATCCACAATTAAAGCATCTTGTTCCAATTCCCAGGCTTCGGTGTCAGGCACTTCGTTTGGCTTTCTTTTTTTGTAGAACTTATTAATGCCACAAATCAAAAGATCATAATAGAAAATCTCATTAAGCTTGTCCTGATACGTTTTCAACTTTTGAAGCTTCGACTCGTCAATCTTTTCAATAGAGAAGAGGATTTCAACGATGTAGATAAATTTTTCAAAATCAACTCTTATCTGATGAATATCTTCTGCATCATAAATATCTTCCGAACGCACTTTTGCCACCAGCTTATTAAAGCGCTTGTCAAATTTCTTATAAAAAACTGACTTTTCCACCTTTCCCTTTTTTAAGAGCGGGAAAACAGGCTTTTTCTTATAACAAAAGTCATAAGCCTTTTCTTCAAACTTAAATTCCTTCTCTTTCAGAAATAAGAGATATTCAGATATCTCCGGGGTCTGTTCAACGGCTTCCAGTTTTGAAATCTGAACCTGAATATCGTGCAGTTTATCCAAGATTTTAAATGCCGACTCTCCGTTTTTTATTTTAGAGGATTTCAACCTGCAAACAGCCAGTATCGGAAAAACTTTTTTAAAAATATCCAGTCTCTCATCAACTTCTTTTTGGGCCAAAGTCGGTTCTATTCCATAATATTGTTTCACTAGCTGATCATAGTCCCTGACAATTGCATTCATACGATTTTATTTTGGGGTATTACTTTTCTTAAACACTTATACGACCGAATGACACAACGGTTTTTATTACACGTACCTATTTTAGATTTCTTTTTAAAATAAGATTTGAAAAATCGCAACGAATACATCCGACAGTGCGCTCCCGCCTATTTATTCATCGTTCTAACGAAACGAGTGAAACAAATATAAGAAGAATAATTTTTATGTTGTGGAATATCAGGCAGAGACTTAAGTTTATCGACCTTTTTTCTGCATTTATAGTAAAAAAGAGCTCCGATTTGTAACCTTATCATAACATGTATGTTGATTTGGTTACAAATCGGAGCAAATATTGGGTGCAGGATCAGCCAGTTGAAGTCAGATTTGACACACCCGAAACAGCCGATTGTTTTAGTTATTAAAGTGGGTAAATTCGTCTACCGATCTACGCGGACTGACAGGAGCCGGAATGGCAGATACGTATCCAACACGCGCAACAAACACCAATTCTGTTTTTATTCCCAGACGTTTCACAACCTGAATTTTATAATCACGTTCTTCTACAGCCTGATTCATAGGTTGAAATCCCAGTCCCAGTTCTGTACAGATCAGATGAAGTTGTTGGTATATCCGGCCTGTATTAACCCAGTCGGCAACCGAATTTCCGCTACTGGTAATCACTATCCAACCGCCGCAACTCAAAGTTTGCTTTTTGGTTTTATCTATCCCTGCTTTAATAAACGATTCTTTTTTTGAATCTTCCGGCTTCATAAAATGACGAACAAGAAAGCCGCTTATCCCTGTTATCTGCATGGCGGCAGTAGTAAGCCCGTCTCTCTTTGCATCCACATCTTTGTCCGAAAACCGCAACCAGTTGGCCAACTCATCCTGAGCAGCTTTATTATAAGCTTGCTGTGTGTAAGCCTCAATTGTTTGTTGAGCAATGAATTTTCCTTCAGCACCGGAGGCTTCGAAGAAATGAATCCGTTCGGCATCAGGTTTAGTTATTCGTCTTACATCATTTTCTTTAATAGCATTCGTATCGAATGGAGTGCGCAAAGTCATACGAGTTTCTATCAGCTTCAGGTTGTAGGCTGTTGCTGAAGCTTTGTCCAGGACTATTTCAGCAACAGGCTTAGCGTTGGAATAATTATCCTCAAGAGTAACCTTGCACTCATACCCTAAACTTCCGGCGGATAAAGTCAGATTTTCGATAAAAGCACCCAACGAAATAAAAAGCTCTCTACGGTCGGGATCTACCACTGTCAAAGCCCGCGTACTATCGGCATACAACCGGATAATACGATTACCATAAACCTCTACCCGCCAGGGTTGCGAATTGTGCGAACTGCCTGCTAGCGATGCCAAATAGAGCATTTGATAAACAGCACTTTTCCCAATTGGTTCCAAAGACCTCTGACCATGAGATCCAACAGAACAGGAGCAGAAGATACCCCACATCGACAACATCATTATAAAGACAAGTTTAGGTGCTTTCATTTACGTATAGTTATTTATCTTTGCTCCACAGCCGCACTCCCAACCGGACAACAGGAGAAAGGTCAACATTTGGAATTGAATAACTGGCTGTTTCGAAGTTGACGGTTTTGTCGCCACGCAAGTAAACATGCATGCCGGGTTGAATATAAAAGTAACGGCCAATAAAAAACTGATAACTCAGTCCCAGCCCTGTATCAAGGCTATGCATATCTTTACGAATACCGGTACTCTTTTGTTCTATCTCAAAGGTATGAGCCTCCAGATAGCTATAAAGTTCCAGGTTACGCCACAGGTTATAACCCAAGAACAATCCCGGTGAAGTTTTATAAAACCGCTTAAAGTCAGCCGACGAGTTATTCACTCCCGCAGTCTCCGCATCATAGCTTCCACCATTAATAACACTCAGTCTTACGCGAAAACGTTCGTACCGATACCCTACCCCAATATGATAACCACCCGTGAGAAACATAGGCACCAGACTTTCCACTTCCACAGCCGACTTTACTTCATAACTTTTAGCATGCGCCTTAGCCGGTTCCTTTACCCGTAACGAATCATTTTGTGCAAATACACATCCATACGAGACAAACACACACATAATAAAGAGAATTTTCTTTTTCATACCAATAAACTTTGAATTTTAATTCTGCAAAGTTCGGGATTGAAAAGAGAAGTTTACTCCGCATTTGTTACCAAATGAATCGGAAAACTATTTTTTATTGCGGATACGGCTAAGCGACTTGGGAGCAATACCCAGATAGTTGGCAATATGATAGAGCGGTAAACGTAGAAATGCCTGAGGATATTCTACCGCCAATTTTTGATATCGTTCTTCGGCCGATAAAGTTTGTAGATCAACACTACGTTGTACCAGTTTCACATAAGCCTCTTCAACCAGTAAACGCCCCAAACGTTCCATCCGTGGTACTTTCTGAAACAACAGTTCCAAATCCTTTTGCTGAATAAATGCCACTTCTGTATCTTCCCATGCTTTAATATTCAGGTGTGCCGGAGTTTCACTCACCCGACTTCGGTTATCGGTTACCCAGTCACCCTCAAAAGCAAAGTCGGTAGTAAGCTCTTCGCCCTTATCGGTCAACTGATAGTAGATGACCGTACCGGAGATCACAAAACTAATAAAACGACAAACCTCATCTTGCCGGAGTAAAACCTCACCCTTAGAAAAACTTTTAAACCTAATGTAAGGCAAAAACAGTTCCCAGTCCTGTTCAGACAGTGAAACATATTTCTGTATTGAGAGTTTTAATTGTTCTGCTGGAGTCATACCTATTTGAATCTTGTTTAACTTCGGATACATTCTGTTTGACACAAAGTTATATCTTTAATTCTACTTTCAATCTCCTTATACCATATTCTTTATGGCAACTTAGCAAAAAAGAGTTCAATGAAGCTGATTTTATCGTTATAACAAAAAAGACCACTCCTCGTAGGTGGCCTCTTCAATGAAAAAAGTGCAAATTAAAGAAGTGCGTGTGTGTTTACATGGTTGCAAAGATGGTTGAACTTTCAGTTTCTAAACGTGTCAACTCTGAAACAAGCAGCATTTCAGCCGTTCGTGTCCAGTAATTAAATTCCGTAGTCTTAGTATATTCAGGCATAAATTCCAACAATTTATCGAGATGAAACTCTGCTGATGTAACGCCTGCCCCCGAACGCATTGCATCCATTACATTACATTCCTGTTCTATATGAGTCGGCACCATCAGCACCGGTTTTTGCATATACATAGCTTCGCAGACCGACTCAAACCCACCTGTAGTGGCATAAGCTTTTGCCCCTGCCATATAACGAAGAAAAAGTGTATCACTTAGCTGATGTAATGTCAGATTAGCGGTTGGAATCACCACTTTATCCACATTCTTTTTATCCCAGAAAAAGTGAACCGGTTGATCTGGGTGCTTCAGACTCCACTCTGTCAACTCTGCTGCATAACCGCTGTTTAGCATATAACCGTGAATATAATCACCATCCGAAACAGGCTGATTCAGCACCTCATTCCGCAACAAGGGTGGTACTACCACAATCTTCCCGAAACGTTGATCTTCTTTCCGAAACGAAAGAGCCAACATTTTCAGGGCATTCATAGAGGTCAAACCGGAGTAAAAGTTCAGTAACCTAAACTGCCACCTATTACTTCCTGTATATTCAAACCCTGGTGTCATAAAATAATACTGATGTGCAATACTAACCATAGGTGGTTCCGGATTAAAGAGTCCATAAGTAAAGCCACACATTAGTTCGTAAAAGTTTATCACCACATCCGGCTGTTTATCTTTTATAGTCTTGCGAATGCTAAGTAAACTACGAATATAAACAGGCAACAAGAGGATATTGTAGAGAATACTAATAAGTAAAGGCGAATGTTTGCCCTTAGCTGTTGGCAGAAAGTTAGGACTCTGAAACTGGATGAGCTCAGTGTTCATTTTCTTAGTAAAAAAATCGGGTAGCACACGTTTAGCACTACAGCCAACCATAACCGACACCACTTCGTGTCCGTTTCGTTCAAGCATAGATTTCAGACTCAAAGCCTGAGTAAAATGTCCTCGACCTTCACCCTGCACCACAAATAAGTATCTCATGGTTATTTTTATTTAGAAAAACGGATTGAAAAAATTATTAGAGAAAGCCACTCTCACCGGAGTTTTGGATGACCGCGGAAATTCAACAACCTCAATTGCGTTTGGTTTTTCGGCCTCACTGTACATATAAACCTCCCAGGTACCATCTTCATGTTCCAGTAAAGCCGACATGCTTTCCACCCAATCGCCCGAATTCAAATAATGAATACCATTTATCATCCTATTGGCAGGTTGGTGAATGTGTCCGCAAATAATGCCATCGGCATGACGGGTGCGTGCCAGTGAAACCAGTTCATTCTCGTAATTGGAAATATAGGACACCGCCGACTTGACTTTCTGCTTAATACTTTGCGAAAGGGAGAAATAAGGCAGTCCTTTCTTTTTCCGCTGGATGTTATAAATACGATTTAGCCACAATAGGAACGTATACCCTATATCACCCAGTTTAGCTAACCACACCATATTGGATGTTACATTATCAAAGATATCCCCATGAACCACATAATATCGTTTCCCATTTTTTTCATGGATATAATCTTTTACAATATCAATATTGGCAAATGAAAGCGGAGCAATATAGTCGATAAAATCATCATGATTACCCCGAACATAAATGACTTTGGTATTATGATTCTCCATCATCTTCATGATGATCTTAAAGAAGTCAGTATGTTCTTTTTTCCATTTTCCTTTTCCGCCTTTTTGAAGATTCCAGCCGTCAATTATATCTCCATTTAGAATCAATGTATTACAATTTACCGTTCGCAGGAATTCTGCGAGTTCACGTGTTTTCGAGTGTTCAGTTCCAAGATGAACGTCGGAAATGACAATAGTTGGATAAAACCGTTGATTATACATATGCTTTTTTTATTTACAAAATAACTGCCAACTTATTACAACACAAGTACAGATATATGAAGAAAGCATTAAGATATCAAATCTCTCTACCGGCAATGATTAATGTCAACAGCTTTTATCCATTCAAAGACAAGACTTCCCGAATATACTTCATAATGCACAGAAAAACCTGAGCAAAATGTATACTGTAACACAATTGTAATACTTGCTTAATCTTCACGTAATGTACACACTCTACTTTTACACCAGCGAAAAGGAGACAAACACTAATGAATAAACTTTAGATTGCAAACAAAACTCAAACTGTAACAGGATTGTATTACCATCTTAATTTCGCTGTAACGATACAAGTCTAATTTTGCCATCGAAATCAAGTAAAAATAATTTTTAAATTTATACACAAAAAGAAATGAAGAAAATTTTAATCAGCGCTTTATTGATTATGTTTGTCAGCTTGACAATCTCTGCTCAGGATTCTGGTAACACACAAGACAGTTTTAAACCAAGCGGTAAACCTATTGTGACAGTATTTAGTGATTTCAGTCATACAAGCACTAATGGCAAGACTAATAATGCATTTGAACTTTCACGTGCTTATTTCGGATACGGATATAATTTCAGTCCAGATTTTTCCGGTAAAGTAGTATTTGATGTTGCAAACACATCAAGCTTAAGTCCGTCTGCTTTTACTGTTTTCTTGAAAAATGCTTATGCTGAATATTCACATGGCATCGTAAAAGCCAATTTAGGTTTAGTGGGTACAACAATGTTTGGCTTGCAAGAATCTGTTTGGGGAAAACGCTATCTGTACAAATCATTTCAAGATCAATACAGTTTCGGAAGCAGTGCCGACCTTGGAGCAAGTGTAAAACTTCAGTTCATACCTGAATTAAGTTTGGATCTGGCTGTTTTCAACGGCGAAGGATATAAACAAACTCAGGTTGACAGTACATTCCAATTTGCAGCAGGTTTGACAGTACAACCAATTAAGAATCTTTTCGTACGTGCCTATTATGATTATAAGGATAAACAATCCTATTTACCTTCAGCAACAAAAACTGCACAAACTTCATTCAACCTTTTTGTAGGGTATAAGAGTGATAAAGGTAGCATTGGCGCAGAATTCGACACTCAAAACGGAAATAAAAACACAAAGGATCACAACTTGTCAGGTATATCAGTTTATGGCACCCTTCCGGTTGCTAAACAGTTTAGTGCAATTGCACGCTTCGACAACTTAACATCTAAGAATAACTGGAATACTTCCACTGACGGACAAGTTTACATTGCAGGTATTGAATTCGCTCCAGTTAAAGGAATTCAAATAACACCAAACTTCCGTTACTCCGATTTAAAAACAGGAAACTCTACAACATCATTCAATGTGAATGTAGGAATGAGCTTCTAATCAATCAAAAAAAACAATACAATTAAACAACAAATAATTAATTCGTTATGAAAAAAATTGGATTATTTCTAGCTCTTGCTCTTGTAAGTACAGCAGCATTTTGCCAAACATCTTTATCAGGTGCGGGTGCAACATTTCCACTTCCGTTTTACAACATGGCTTTCGAACAGTACACTAAAGCCACAGGTGAAAAAGTAACTTACGGAGGTATTGGTTCCGGCGGTGGTATCCGCAGTCTTTCTGATAAAGTGGTAGACTTTGGTGCTTCTGATGCTTTCTTAAGCGATAAAGAATTACGTGAAATGCCAGCACCTGTTGTTCACATCCCAACTTGTAGTGGTGCTGTTGTGGTAGCTTTCAACATACCGGGAGTAGAAGCCATTAAATTGACACCTGCAGTATTGGTTGACATCTTTATGGGTAAAATTAAAAACTGGGATGATGCTTCTTTGAAAAGACTGAACCCTTCGGTTAAGTTTCCAAACTTAGCAATCACCGTAGTTTACCGTTCGGATGGTA
>Ga0302162_10000126_pt1 | contig 23136 bp, 19 predicted proteins | sample I_Fen_E2_2_FD_193501 | JGI IMG/M metagenome (GOLD analysis project Ga0302162, IMG submission 193501) | Peat permafrost microbial communities from Stordalen Mire near Abisko, Sweden - I_Fen_E2_2 | ecosystem: Environmental > Terrestrial > Soil > Wetlands > Permafrost | place: Sweden: Abisko...
ACGATGAAGCTCTAATAAATAAGAAATCTAAAACTGCTATTCTGACTTCGTTAAGTATCGCTATGTTTCTAACCCCCTGCATTGAGATTGAAGCCTATTACTTTCAGGCGGCAAACTTTGGTTGGGCCGGAATATTCGTTGTGTCGGCAGTATATTTAGTTATGACCTTGCTCTTTATGTTTGCTTTAGTTTATCTGGGATTAAAAGGGGTAAACAAACTGAATCTGAGTTTTTTGGAACATCACGCAAAAAGAATTACCGGAATTATTCTTATTCTGTTAGGAATAGCAGCCTATTTCGTCCAATTCTAATCATTATTTAAATCGATACAATCAGATCTGTTTGTTTGTTAACAATCAAATTCATCTGACTCCTCATTTGAAAAAAAAATTGTACTTTTGTACCCTGTTTAAGTATTTAAATCAACTGTTTATTGTTCATGAGTGTTGTAGAAAAAATTAAAAGTGCTAAGACAACAGCATTTTCGTTCGAGTTATTGCCTCCGCTAAAAGGAAATGGTATTGAAACTGTGTATAAAACCATCGACACCTTACGCGAATTCGATCCAAAATATATCAATATTACTACGCATCGCAGCGAATTGGTTTTTAAAGAAAATGCTCAGGGACTTTTTGAGCAGGTTGCCGAGCGCCATCGCCCCGGAACTGTTGCTATTGCAGCAGCCATCCAGAACAAATACAAAATTCCGGTAGTGCCACATATTATTTGCAGTGGATTTACCCGCGAAGAAACCGAATATGCACTAATTGATTTGCAGTTTCTCGGAATTACCGATTTACTTCTCCTTCGAGGTGATAAAGGCAAGCATGAACGTGAATTTTCACCAACAGGTCATAAAAATGCGACTGAATTACAAGCTCAGATAAACAATTTCAATCAGGGTCTGTTCTTAGATGGATCGAAAATGAAGTCGCCGGTTGTTCCTTTTTCATACGGAATGGCATGTTATCCCGAAAAACATGAAGAAGCACCGAACATGGATTCAGACCTATTCTATGCCAAACAAAAAGTAGATGCAGGTGCAGAATATCTGGTTACGCAGATGTTTTTCGACAATCAAAAGTATTATGACTTTGTTGAGAAATGTAGATCAAATGGCATCAATGTACCAATTATCCCGGGCATCAAACCAATTACTCTGAAGAATCAGCTAACAGCTTTGCCTAAAATCTTCCATCTCGATTTACCAGATGAGTTTTCGACTGAATTACGTAAATGCAAGACTGATGCTGAAGCAGTGGAAGTCGGTGTACAATGGTGTACAAAGCAAGCTAATGAACTTAAAGCGTACGGTGTACCAAGTATCCATTTTTATAGTATGATGGCTACTCAAAGTGTGAAACGAGTGGCTCAAACAGTATTCTAATTTTTTATTACGATGTTAGGTTTTCTTTTCTTTATAGTTATTTTCATTTTAGTTATCGGTTTAATAATCATTTCAACCGTTCTGGGATTTATACGTTCTATTTTCAGTTTTGGAAAACGAAATAATCAAGCACAAAGCTCTGAATCGGAAGATTTCGAAGAGGCATCATCCAAATCTAAAATTTTCGATAAAAATGAAGGTGAGTATGTTGATTACGAGGAAATAAAATAATTTTCAACGAATATTAAATTACGAATTTCACTTCTTTGAAGTAAAATTCTTTCCGGTCGCCTTTGTCTGTTTCCAATACTAATTGTCCATCCGGACAAACAGTTTCGATTCTTGCCTGAAAAGATTCAGTATCGGTACTAAAAGTATAAAATCCATCTTTACGATACAATGATTTGGCATATTCCGAACGAATCTTATCTGCATCTAACTCTTCATAGAGACTGAGGATACTCTTGCTAATCTTTTCTAACAGTTGTGTTCTGTTTTGCCTTTTCCCGATGATTTGTAATAAAGAAACCGGGTTCGGGGCATTGCTGACAAACTCTCTCTGATTTACATTGAGCCCGATACCAATTACCACAGCTTTTATTTTGTTACCTTGCAACGAGTTTTCGATGAGGATTCCGGCTATCTTTTTGTCATTCCAATAAATATCATTGGGCCATTTTACCGTAATGTCCTTAGCATATTCGTCCAATGCCCTTTTAATTCCAATACTCACCAGTTGAGATACGAGAAATTGTTCGTCAGGGGCAATGTGCACAGGGTAGAGCACCATACTAAAAAGGAGGTTCTTACCCGCAGCTGATTCCCATGAATTTCCGATTTGTCCCTTTCCGGCCGTTTGAAAGTTGGCTTGCAGTGTAAACCCTTCGGGTAATTTATTCTTCCGAACCATTTCCCATAGCAATGCATTGGTGGAATTGGTTTCACTTATAGACAGCGTATTTTTCATATGCAATAATGTGTACAGCCGGTATTTAATTGTTAGGAATAATTATTTAGCAGTGTTCGATATTTGTAACAGAAATTCTTCCATCTTCCGGGTTACAGCTTTCGACGTCCCGTTAAAATGATTCAGTAGAATCGAAAACACGTAAGTTTTATTATTTAGCTCGATATAACCCGCATAACATTTCACACCTGAAATTGTACCACTCTTAGCATGCACTTTTCCTTGTAAAGGTGTCTTGCTAAGGAAGTGGGTTAACGTTCCGGTCTTGCCGGATATCGGTAACGAATTGAAGAACGCTTCACTGCTGGAACTCTTAGTTTTCATATAGGTGAGCAGCTCCACAAAGAAATTGGATGAAACTGCATCCAGTGGTGATAAACCACAACCATCATACATGAAAAGTTGGTTGATTGGTAGTTGTTTTTCTTTCCAGAAAGATCGGATTTCTCTGATTGCCCCATTTGACGTTGCTAGCGGATTACTTTTTAATGCCAGATAGCGGAAAATTTCTTCGGCATAACCATTATTGCTATGTACATTTGTTTCTGCAATAATTTCGCTTAAAGGTGGTGAATTGTGAAGATGAATCAGTTTTCGTTCGGTAACCCTTTTTACAATATCCGAAGGCTGTTCACTCACAGAAATACCGGCTTGCTTCAGTGCATTCTGAAAATGTTCGGCCAGTAAAAGGCTTGGATTTGGGATATCTCCTTTGATAACAAATTCCATTCTATTAGCCGGAATCTCTCCACGAATGATCCGGTGGTTTGATTTTGGAGCTCCATAAAAATAGGCGCTGTCTGAATCAATTTCGGTCGAAGTAAGATGGTTGTCGAAGGTCAACGAAGCTATTTCAGGTTCAGTTCTCAGTATTTCGGGTGTAGTACCAATCAGGCCTGATCGTAAAACCAGACGATACATATTGTCCATGTACGAAATGCCATAGGCACCCGCTGCATAATAATTTCCAATATCTTCCCAAGTCCATTTCGGATTAACTCCCTCTTCGTCAAACAGTGTTCCATCGGCTACTATCTGTCCGTTTATCTTTTTTATTCCGGCTTTTTTTACAGCTTCCACCCATTGAGGTAGGAAATTGGGATTACCCACCTTCTCCGAACCCAGAGTAGGATCACCACCACCATAAATATACAGATTTCCATTAAGTACTCCGCTTGCATTTAATGTACCGTCAATTTCCAACTTAGTTTGAAAGCAAAACGACGGACCAAGTAATTCCAAAGCCGTTGCGGTTGTCACCAACTTCATTGTCGAAGCAGGAATAGTACTGTTATTGGGACGATACTGACTGATTATTTTATTTGTTCCCAGTTCTTTGACCAATAGACTAACATTGGCATTTTGAATCATGGGGTTGTTGATGAAATCGTCCAGTGGATTGGATGCAAATAAGGACGTGCTTAAAAGTAATGATAGGACAATAAGTTTAATTTTCATTTGATATCGATAAAAATAAATTGAAGAGCAGAGCTTAACTTTGACTCTACAAAAGTATATAGAAAAAACTATATTGAGCGATGCGTGAAGCTTCCGATTCTAAAAAAAGAATAAAAGAAAACACATTTTTGAGAGACATCATTTATATTTGTAGTGCGAGAAACAGAGATGGAACAACTTAATTAAATGAGTTCCGAAAGATGTTTTCTTGCTTTTAATAAATTTGAAGATTATGAAAAAGTTTATTACGCTTTCTTCTGTTGCCTTTGCAATAACAGTTGCATGTATTTCCTGTGCAGAAAGTAAAGATATGGCAGCATCCCAATTGGCGTTTAAAGGGACGCCTACATTTTCGTCTATTTATAAGGATACAATAGTATTTACAAGTGATGATATTAAATCATTCAATGGAAGCACCGGGGAGCTTAGTTTCAGCGATCCTAAAACAAACACTAAAATTAAAAACTACTTTATACTCCAGTGTTATATTGGAAAAGACTCTCTTTTTTCAGTCAATCTTACTTCCGATGTTATGTCGTACATTGTGAATGATCTGGTGTTGAATCATAATATGAAAGATGGAAAATTATATCTCCAAGACGGATATCCAAGCTGGATAAATAATTCAGAAGCTGTTTCTTTACGAACCCAGAATAAGGAGAGAAGAGTGATATCATGGACTAAATTTATCAAAGAATTAAAGAAAGAGGGTAAATACAAAGAGTAGTATTCCTAAAGTTCTGATCAGAACCATTAGAGGCAATAAAAAAAGCTGTAACCTATCCGGATTACAGCTTTTTTATTAAATAGACTGAGAATTATTCAGCTTTTGGTTTTTCTTCACGTGGAGGACGTGGTAACAACGCTTTGCGCGAAAGTTTGAATTTACCGGTTTTTTGATCGATTTCCAATAACTTCACGTCGATAGTGTCGCCTTCTTTGATTCCTGCCTGATCCATGGTTTCGATGCGTTTCCAGTCAATTTCGGAAATGTGCAACAAACCTTCTTTGCCCGGCATAAATTCTACGAATGCACCGTAAGGCATTACCGATTTTACTTTTGATGGATAAATTTCGCCGATTTCAGGAATTGCAACAATACCTTTAATCTTAGCGATAGCAGCATCGATAGCAGCTTTATTGTTAGCAGCAATTTCCACACGTCCCTGATCACCGGTTTCTTCGATGGTAATCACAGCACCTGTTTCAGCTTGCATGTTTTGAATAATTTTTCCACCAGGTCCGATGATGGCACCGATCATTTCTTTCGGAATGAACATAGCCACAATACGTGGAGCATTTGGTTTCATATCATCACGTGGACCAGCTAATGTTTCCTGAATCTTACCCAAAATGTGCATACGGCCTTCGTGAGCTTGTCTCAAGGCAGTTTCAAGAATTTCGTACGAAAGTCCGTCAACCTTGATGTCCATTTGAGTAGCAGTAATACCATCTTTTGTTCCGGTTACCTTGAAGTCCATGTCACCTAAGTGATCTTCATCACCCAGAATATCGGATAGAACAGCAAAGTTTTTACCTTTATTTTCAGAAATAAGTCCCATGGCAATACCCGAAACCGGTTTCTTAATTTGTACACCTGCATCCATCAGTGCCAATGTTCCGGCACAAACCGTAGCCATTGATGAAGAACCGTTTGATTCCAAAATATCGGAAACAACACGTACTACATATGGATAATTTTCAGGGAGCATATTTTTCAATGCACGTAGAGCCAAGTTACCATGACCTACTTCGCGACGACCAACACCGCGTGAAGCACGAGCTTCACCTGTAGAGAATGGAGGGAAGTTATAGTGTAACAAGAAACGTTCTTTTCCACGAATCAAAGCTTCGTCAACCAGTTTTTCGTCCATCTTGGTTCCCAGGGTAACGGTAGTCAACGATTGAGTTTCACCACGTGTAAAGACTGCAGATCCGTGAGCTCCCGGAAGGTAGTCTACTTCCGACCAGATAGGGCGGATTTCGGTGGTTTTACGACCATCAAGGCGCTTACCTTCGTCCAAAATAGAACGACGCATAGCTTCTTTTTCTACTTCGTGGTAATATTTGCTAACTAAGTCTTTCTTAGCAGCAGCAACTTCCGGATCCAGGTTTGCAATATATTCAGCTTTTACAGCTTCAAAGTTGTCGCTACGTGAATGTTTGTCAGTATCACAAGCAGTAGCCAGAACGTAAGCTTTATCGTAAGTTTTTGCCCAAACATCTTTTTTCAGATCTTCGTCATTTTCTTCGTGGCAGTAAACGCGTTTTACTGATTTACCTGCAGCTTCCATTAAATCCAGCTGAGCCTGACATTGAACCTTAATAGCTTCGTGTGCGACTTTCATTGCGTTCAACAAATCTTCTTCGCTCACTTCTTTCATTTCGCCTTCTACCATCATGATATTCTCAAGAGTAGCAGCAACCATGATTTCCATATCAGCAGATTCCAGTTGTTCGAATGTTGGGTTGACAACGAATTCGCCATTAATACGAGCAACACGAACTTCTGAGATCGGACCGTTGAAAGGGACATCCGACACAGCCAAAGCAGCAGAAGCAGCCAAACCGGCTAATGCATCAGGCATATCAACACCATCAGCAGAGAACAAGGTTACGGTAACAAAAGTTTCAGCGTGAAAATCATCGGGGAACAAAGGGCGCAAAGCGCGGTCAACAAGGCGGGAAACCAGAATTTCGTAATCCGAAGCACGACCTTCGCGACGAAGGAAGCCACCAGGGAAACGACCTGAAGAGGCAAATTTTTCTTTATAATCAACCGATAGTGGCATAAAATCCGTTCCCGGTACAGCATCTTTGGCCGAACAAACGGTGGCCAAAAGCATGGTGTTACCCATGCGAACCATTACAGAGCCATCGGCTTGTTTAGCCAGCTTGCCTGTTTCAATCGAAATGGTACGACCATCACCCAATGTGATAGTTTTTGTAACTACATTCATAAAATTACATTTTTCTTTTTTTAAACATCTATATTTCGCGCGCAAAGATACGATATTTTTTGCAAAATTCAGACAGGAAGTAAATGAAATAGTGATTTTTTGGTATTTAATCAAGCCTCCCTCAGAATTGAAGGTAACGCTGAGATTGTGCTAAATTTGAATATGCAAACGTCCGGAAAAGACATTTACCGGACCTTGACGATCGGCGTTATAACCGGGATTAAATACCAGTTGATAGTTGGCGCTAAAGTAGATATTCTGATTTAATTGGAAGGAATAATACAGTTCGGTCAAATGCTCCGGAGTATAATTTAAATTTCCATCTCCCAATATAAATCCGTTGCCACCGGTTTTTAAATAGCTCTGATGTGCATTCGAAATACCGGAAACCACATAAGCAAGTCCCACATTATCATTTTTCCTTTTCCATGACTCTCCCGTCAAAGATAGTCCGGCGCTTAAACTTCTGTCTATTTCAGTAAAAGCCCAGGTTTCATTGTTTCCATCGTTCCAGCTTGCCCGAAAAAAACAGCCTAGTTCTTTCGTAATATTCTGTTCGGCATTTATTCCGAATCCATATTTTGTATTGCCGTACTTTTCAACAGAATGAATGTTTGGATTGCTTGGGTTCAGAGCCACTGCTTCACGGTAATTGCCCATATGAGCATTCGTAAAGAAGCCCAACAAACGAATTGCACCATCTTGATTTGAAATTTTGTACCGATGTGTATATTCCAGGGTGTTCGAGCCTGCTTTTGATATGTTCCAGTCCATGTCACCACCATTGGCAACGGTAGGAACAAGTGAAAATGCATAGCGAATTTCATCAGTAGGTGTTACATATTCCAACACAACACTGGGAGTATAACCACGTGTATTGGCCGGATAATCCCAGGCACCATTGCTCATTAATCCCCAGCTCATAAACTGGCTTCGGGGGTCGTGACTAAACTTATTATCGTCGAAAAAATCAGAAATGCTGATTTTTCCCAGTGTAACCGAAATGTATTTTGTAGGCATTTTCCCTGCCAGTTGATTCAAATCACTGGCCTGATTAGTACTTGCCTGAGTTAATGAGAATGTTTGAGTGAAAAACAGGCGTGCAATATACATTTTAGGCGCAGGATCACCAATGCGGAAAGTCTCACCATTGGTTGCGCTGGCAATTCCCAACGCACCACTAAGCCCCGATCCGCCGGCAATTTCCGGATTCAGAAAAGCATGGGCTCCGCTCCACAAACGGGCTCCAAGATACAAAGTAGATGTCAAAGAAGTCTGACTCTCGGCAGCAGTGGTCAAACTATTAACACCTGAATATTTTGCACTAAAAGATGTTTTATTCTGATTGATAATAGTTGTTTGCGCATGAATGGAGAAATTCTCTGTTTTCATCGAATCAACATCAGTTGCATACAATGTAAACGTAATATTTAAAAAGACAAAGAGTATAATACTGTATTTCATTCCGATTGGCGTTGGTTTTATTATTTATAAAAGATAAACGTCTTTCTTTTTGAGAATGTTTACCATTCGTAGTAATTTAAAAAGCATAGTCTTAGCCTGTCACCTAAAACTATGCCTTTTATTAATAAGATATTTATTCGGGTTTTTATAGCTTATCCAGTGTTTTGTTTTCGTGCATGCTTCCCACCTTTCGGTAAGCCCACGCAAAGATAAGCGGGAAGATAAGCAAAGAGAAAAACATAGCGCACAAGATTCCGCCAATTACAACACGTGCTAAAGGCTGCGCACTTTCGGAACCCATACCATGCGAAATAGCGGCCGGAAATAAACCGATGGCAGCCATCAGAGCCGTCATCATCACCGGACGAATCATACTCTGAACACCCAACCGGATGGATCGTTGCAATAGGTTCTTTTCGCCTTTCAGTCGCTCTATGTTGTCTTTGAAAGCACTAATCAGCAACACACCACTCAGGATACAGATACCGAATAAAGCAATGAATCCGATACCAGCAGAGATACTGAAGTTGGTGCCGGTAAACAATAGTACCGCAATACCGCCGACAATGGCAAAGGGAACATTCAGAAATACCAGCCCGGCATCTTTCATGTTTCCAAACATAACAAAAAGCAACAGGAATATCAGGATCAGACTCAACGGAACAACCTGAGCAAGTCGTTTCACGGCTCTCTGTTGGTTTTCAAAGTCGCCCTGCCAAATCATATCATAGCCTTTTTTCAATTTTACCACTTTAGCCACTTTGGCGCGTGCTTCCTGCACTGTACTGCCCATATCGCGATCGCGGATAGAGAATTTTACAGCCGAATATCTTTTGTTTGCATCACGGAAAATGAGGCAGGGCCCTGTTTTCATAGTAATGTCGGCTATTTCTTTAATAGGCACTTTCGATCCGCTCGAAGTAGGTATCATTAAATTGCCAATGTCGTCCACGGTGTTTCTGTATTTTTCGGGGAAACGAATGCGGATGTCGAATTTCTGAACTCCTTCGTACAACATGGTGGCTACTTTACCCCCAATGGCCATTTCAATCACAGCGTTGGCATCGGCAGTAGAAACACCGTAAAGTGCCATCTTTTGTTGATCAAGTTCTATGTCCAGTTCGGGCTGACCGATGTTTTTTATAACTCCCAGATCGGAAATTCCCCGTACTTTTTTGAGAACATTATATACTTCGGTGGATTTGCTTTCCATATAATTCAACGAGTCGCCAAATATTTTTACACAAATAGACCCTTTTACTCCCGATACTGCTTCTTCTATATTATCAGTAATCGGTTGGGAGAAATTATAATCCACACCCGGAATAACCGAGAGCTTTTTATTCATCTGATCAATGAGTTCTTCCTTACTTATTTTCGGGTCCCATTCCGATTCGGGGAAAAGCTGGATGTCAAATTCGTTGTTGTAAAATCCGGCAACATCTGTTCCATCATCAGGACGCCCGGTTTGCGAAACCACATTTTGTACCTGCGGAAATTTCATCAACGATGCCCTTATTTGTTTAGAAACCTCTATGGATTTATCCAGCGAAACCGAGTAAGGCAACTGTGCGCGAAGCCAGATGGCCCCTTCGTTTATCTCAGGAAGAAATTCCGTTCCCAGTAAATTGAACGAAGAAATTCCGATAACAATGACAACACTTGCGGCAAGCAATGTGATTCGCTTATGGCTGTAAGTGACATCAAAAGCACGCATCAACCGATCGGTTAAAAACTGTACTATCGGATTGTGTTTTTCTTTCACGTTCTCTTTCAACAATAGTTTTATGAGTACAGGTACCAACGTGAGCGTGGTGATCAGTGCTCCCAGCAAGGCAAAACCAAGGGTATAGGCCAAAGGCGAGAACATTTTTCCTTCCACCTTTTGGAACGCAAAAATAGGTAACAACCCGGTAATGATGATCAGCTTGGAGAAAAAGATCGATTTTCCCAGGCGTGCACCGTCTCGTTTTATCAATCCGGTTTTGGTCATTTTATTAAACCGGAGCATGCCCACGTCTTTGGCCTTTTGGTCGAGCACCACAAAGAGCCCCTCGACCATCACCACGGCCCCATCTATTATGATACCGAAGTCGACAGCACCGAGCGACAACAAGTTTGCGCTCATTCCCATCAGACTCAGACAAATGAAGGCAAAGAGCAACGACAACGGAATGATGATGGATACAATCAAAGTCGTTCGCCAGTTGAACATAAACAGCGATACGATAAGCGTTACCAACAAAATACCTTCAAAGAGGTTGTGCAACACCGTAGCGGTAGAAAATTTAATCAGGTTCTCCCGGTTGTAATACGGAACAATCTTGGTGTCGCGTGGTAATATTCTGCTGTTTACATCTTCTATCTTTTCTTTTACGGCATTGATTACTTCCGTCGGATTTTCGCCCTTACGCATAATCACAATGGCTTCCACCACATCGTCTTCGTTAGTAGTGCTGCGTTTTCCTTTATCATCGAAAATAGCATCCGAGCGTCCCACCAGTCCTAAGCGCGGCAGGTTGGAAACTTCTACGTCGGCAACATCTTTTACCAGCACCGGAATGCCATTGATGTTTTGAACCACCACGTTTTTTATTTCGTTGATATTGTTCAACAGCCCTATTCCACGCACTACATAAGCCTGATTGTTCCGGTTGATGACATCGCCACCAATGTTGACATTACTTTTACTCACAGCCGTGTACAAATCCAGTGGAGTGATGCCCAACGTGCTCAGTTTGCCCGGATCGGCTTTTATTTCGTAGGTTTTCACCATGCCGCCGAAGCTTACCACATCCGCAACACCCGGTACCGACCGCAACTGACGATCCACCACCCAGTCCTGCATGGTTTTCAGGTCGCGCGGACTCCGGAAACTACTCCGCAGCGTATACCGAAACAGTTCGCCCGTAGGTCCGGTAGGAGGTTGTACCGACGGTTGAACGCCCTCAGGCAAATCGGCATTAGCCAGCAGGTTCATAACCTGTACGCGGGCATCTTTATCTACCACGCCATCATCAAAAACCAACTTGACATAAGATAATCCGAAGATGCTGGACGAGCGCAGACTCATCTTTTTCTGTACCGGATTCATAGCAATTTCAATGGGGGTGGTCACAAATTTCTCCACTTCCTCGGCACTACGTCCCGGCCATTGGGTAATAATGCTTATTTCGGTATTGGTTACATCCGGAAATGCCTCGATGGGCATGTTTTTAAACGTAATAATACCTGCCACCAGCAGCACGGCTGTGGCAGCCAGAATGAAATAATAATTCTTCAGCGAGAATGATATTATATTTTTTAATAGCTTATTCATAGACAAAATTTTTGTTTTTTCAGACAACCATACCATGAATGAATCATGGCGAATTTCATCCGGTTAATTATTAAGCGCATCGTAAATAAGGATAGACTGCGAAGCAATGATCTTATCGCCCACCTGAACATTGCCGGTGATGTAAGTGCGGTCGGCTGTAGAGTTTATCACCCCCACAGGGATGATTTTGATATTGGCATTGGAATGATAAACCATGATGTAGTTCTGACTATGATCAAAGACAATGGCCGAAGACGGAACACACAACGCTGCACGGTTTCCCTGATTGGTTACTTTTACGTTGGCAAACATTTCGGGTTTGAGTACGTAACCCGGGTTGGGCAATACGATGCGCACTTTCATTACTTTGTTGGTGGGGTCGAGCACATTCATAATTTTATCCACCTTCCCTTTAAACACTCTGTCGGGATACGAAAGGGTGGTTACATCTACCTGATCGTTGAGGTGAATCATACTGATGTTAGTCTCGTACACGTTGGCTATAACCCAAACGTTTTTCAAATCGGAAATGGTAAACAGGTTGGTACTATTGTCGGAACGAATAGACATGCTGTTAGTAGCCTGCTTTTCGACCACAAAACCTTCGATGGGCGCCCGCACCACATAATCGCCATTGGCACTGCCACCGTTGATGTGCAGCACACGTTTTACACGGTTGAGTTCGGACTGTGCCTGTTCCTGAGCGGCTTCGGCAGTCAGCAGTTCTTTTTGCGAAGCCAGTCCGCTTTTAAACATATCCTGCGTGGCATCCAGATTCTTTTTAGCCACACGTAGGTTGGTTTGCGCACTTACCAGGTCGTTGCTGAATCCGGCCATTTCGGAACTTTTTATCACTCCCAGCACCTGCCCTTTGCGCACGTAGTCGCCCAGCATCACGTTTACATTCTGAAGGACGCCACTCACCATGGGGTATATTTTTACCACATGATCGTCGTTGTATGATACTTTTCCCGAAAGGGTAATGGTGTTGGTCACAGCGCAAGCCTGTATTGTATCAAGCGTCAGTGTTTTAAGCAGAGAGTCGGGAAGCACATATTTTGAGCTGTCGGTCGCAGCTGTAGAATCAGCTTTTTTGCATCCCTGACCGGCAAGAGTCAGAACAAAAAGGACAGCAATTAATTTTATTGATATTGAATTTATTGTTTTCATAAATCGAAGTTTTAGTTTTTAAAATAATCTACACCACTATAAAAATTCAGATCCTCAAAAGCACTTACCCGATTAAACTGAATGGCATTAATCTGCAATGTGTTTTGTTTATACGAATCGTAAAAATCCAGAAATTCGAGCAGACTCATGTTTCTGACCTGATAATTCTTCAGTACTTCGGCCTGCAGGCGGTCAAAGTCGTGCTCAAACGAAGCATCGCGACTCTTCAACAGTTTGTCGTTTTCGAATGCTCTCTGCAGGCAGTTATAAACCTGTTCTTCCACGCCGGCACGGGTGGCGTCGAACATCGCTTCATTGTATTTTATTTGCGCTTTAGCCGATTTTATGTTTCCCTGGTTGCGGTTGAATGCCGGAAGTTCTACGCCAAAACCCAGCGTAGTAAGATTCTTTACGTATCCCCCCTGTTGGTCGTAATTCAGGTTAATCGTCAGATCGGGAACACCCATTGCCCGTTGCAATTTGTAGTTGAGTGTGCTCAGACTGCTGTTGAGCTTGGCTATTTTCATGTCAGGGCGCGTGGCGTAGGCCGAATCGATCACGGCAGCCAGCGGATATTTCGTAGGGTCGAGTTTGGTCAGTGCAGCGTCGTCTACGTCAGGCACAACAAACACATTGCGAGCCTGCAACAAGGTTCGCATCTCGCTTTGCACATCGTTCAGTTGCATTTGCAGGTCGTTGTATTCACTTTGCAGGTCGTAGAGCTGAGCTTTTACGCGAATCACTTCTTTTTCGGAGATATAACCCTTGCCTTTTTGTTGTGCAAAAGCGTCGGTGACCTGTTGCAGAGCTGCAATTTCGGTATGATACACCGCAGCCGACTGCATCAGAAAGTGGATATTAAAGAAGTCGGTACGCAAACTGTGTTTCAGCGTTCTCAGCAAGTCGTAGAACTGATATTCGGACAGGGTGGCATTGGCCTGCGCTATTTTTATCTGTTTATTGTGCTTGCCGGCCAGCAGGATAAGCTGTGACAAACCCACCGATACCTCGCCATTGCTCCCCACAGGGAAAAATTGTTTGGTAGCCGTTTGATAAAGTGTTGTTCCCACAGTCAGATTGGGATTGGGAAACAAACGGGCCTGAGCCACCAGCGCTTTCTGAGCGTCGATATTGTAACGCTGAGCCAGCAGCATCAGGTTTTTTCTCAAAAAGACAGTTTCGACACTGTCAAGTTTCATTCTCAGGGTATCGGGTCGTAACCCTACGTCGGACTGCGACTTTGCCACTACGGCCGATAACAGGCACAGGACAAGCGCTGCAAGTTTCATAAATCTTTGCATTATTTTATTGAATTAGGTTCGTAAATTTTTTTGTTGCTATAACTGAGGCAGAAGGAATAAATAGCCCATACGGAGAGGTAAACGTAGTCAACGGGCAGATGGTAACCGGGCACAAAGCAACGGAACTATCTGATAAACGCGTGCCAACAAAAACCGATTGTGGTTTGTGGTACAACAAGCCCTGCACCTCCGAAATGGAAAATGCAACTACAGTAAGCTTTTAAAATAGGGAAAATTTATTATCTGCAATTAAACAGACAGGAGTTGGGGTGGATTGGGACGAACTTCTTTACAATACAGATTGACCAGATTTTCGTTTTTGGGAATATCGTAAATAACCTTGTTCTGAAAAACTTCCAGATCAAAAACAATAAGCGAACGAGGGAACCATTTCAGATCGAAATGAACAACACTCTGTTGTTGTTTGGAATTATTATTGGCGTTTGCTTTATCGTGGAAAGTGCTCTTTGAAAATCCGAATATATTCTCAACCAAAAATTCCGCCACCGAATCGACATAATCCTGATCATCGGCCGAATTGGAAATACTGGACGGAGTGTAGAAATCAAGCGAATCGACGCTCAGATTAAAAGTCTGAACGGCTAGAAGCAGGATTAAACACTGGCAAGCAATATTTCGGAGAGTACATTTCATATTTTCGGTGCAAAGATAAAACGCTAAATCCGCAAAAGAGTTTCATTTCCATTAAATTTAGCACTACTTAATATCTTCATGGGCATTTGTAATAATTGTTTAACTAATATACCGAACCCTTATACCTATCGCGGGGTAGCCAAGCGAAACTGCAACGGACACTACCACTTAGCACCTGTAGTCGGTTTTATTTATGTTTTCAACTATTTTCAAAAAAAATGTACCTAAAAGGCTTTATTATATAAAATACTTTTCATATATTTGCCCACACTTAATTATACTGTTGATTTAATCAATTAAACCTTCGATGCTTATGAGTTCAACATCGTCGAAACCCGCTTCTCAGGCCGGTTCTGCTCATAATATACAATCTATCTTCTCTTCCCTCGCTGTGGAAGCACTCATTTCGTGTGCAATAAGTTATTCAATTCTCTTGGTCTTAGTTTTCTGTTGCGAAATAGTATTTCCGGGAAGAGAAATAGCATCTGAATTTAAAGAAAAGATGTCTCTTGCACAAGAAATACCATCTCAACCTAAAGAAACAGCATCTTTGACGCAAGAAATGACTGCTAAAGTTAAAGAAATGAAGTATTCATCGAAAGAAATAACATCTTCGGCGCACGAAATGATTGCTGATGTTAAAGAAACGGTCGCTTCAGTGCAAGAAGCGCCGTCTCCAAACTACGCAACTATCCTTTTTTTATATCGCTATAGCACATAGAATAAACTTTTTAAATTTATCGTATCAGATCGTGTACAGTTGCACTAATGCAGCTTTAATGATAGAATAATTAATCGTAAAGTTAAACTTAAAAAACAATGAATTATGAACAGAAATCAAATTAATTTATTAAATGCAATGAAGAGTGTTGACCAATTCTTTACCGAAAACCCAAAACTTTTGGAAGAAAAGCCGTCACTCAAGGCTGCCGTCGCGCAAAACAAAGTGCTGATCAGTGAAATGGAGGCATTGAGCAAAGCACAAAAGACTACAGCCAAATCAGACGTTGCATTAAAAGGTGAAACCAGAACTACTTTGGTAAAAGCCAATCTGAAGGTACTGGCAGGCGTAAAAGCTGTCGGTATTGCTACCAACGACACCCGATTGAAAATGGCTGCTGACATTACAAAAAGTGAACTGAATAAAATGCGCGACAACAATCTTATTGAAGAATCGCAGACTACGTATGAGTTAGGTTTGTCTCTTGCTCCGAAACTGCTAGAATGGGATGTGACTGCACTTGACATTGAAGCTGTGAACACCAATTCGGCTACTTACGATGCCATGGACCCGGCCATTAAAAATATAAAGGCACGTTCTTCGCAAGCCACCGACGAGCTTAAAGATAAATCAAAAGAATCTTCTGCTTTCCTCAGAGATACGCTTGATGAAATGATGGTGACAATCAAAACATCCCAACCGGTTCTTTATGCTCAGTACCAAAAAGCCCGTGCCATCATAAACATCCACGGAGAGCACGGCAAAGGGACTACGCCCGATGACAGTACAACGAAGAAATAAGTGAGAATTGAGAGGGGCGCGAGGTTTGCGCCCCTTTGATTATTGAAACCACATAAACATTGATTTAAATGGACATGAAAAACAAAAAACTAGATAACGTTTTGAAATATCTTGACAAAATTCAGCAGCCTAATTCTTTTCGAGAATTTGATGAAATAAAAAAAGATTTCAACGAAAATAAATTAGCCTATAGCGAATTTGAATTATGGATTATTATGGACAAATTATGCTTGGACAAATACGTTTCAACGGAAGCAAAATATATCAATTCTGTCAAACAGAATATTAAAGGTCAATTTGAAACAACCCAAATATTGAATCACAGATTTTACATTACTTACAATGGGAAAATGTTTATTAGTAAAGGAGGATATGCATGCCAAGTTCGGAAAGAATTTTTTAAGACAGCGTTTCAAATACTATCAACAATAACACTTGCCATTGGGACAATTGGACTTTTGATCTGGGAAATATTAAAGACAATCAATCATTGGACATAATGCTCCGTTTTGCATAGCATATAATCTTGCAAGCGATGTTTGAAACTTAGTTTTTCCACACTGGTGCGTGCTTGTAACATGTGCAAACAAGACAATATAATAACTGACTACACCTATAAAACAGAATGTCGGATTTGTATGCTAAACTCACGCTGGCGCAATTCTGTAAACCATAACAACACAACGAACTCGCAGAGTTCAATATGCATAACCCCCAACGAAGTTGGGGGTAAAACAATCAACCACACCCCAACCCGCAGGGTTGAATTAAACCATCACTAACTCACAAACACTATGGCAAGCTATCGACAACTTTATTATCACGTCGTATTCGGCACAAAGTTCAGGAAACCCACTATACCCGACGTTCATTGTCAGTTATTATACAAATACATCTGGGGAATTATTGAAAACAAAAAATGCAAGCTTTACCGTATCAATGGATGTGAAGAACATATCCATTTATTGGTAGATATCCATCCAACAATAGCAGTCTCAACTTTTGTCAAGGATCTTAAAGTATCGACATCACTGTGGCTAAAACAACAACGAGAATTTCAGAACTTCGAAGGATGGTCAGAGGGCTTTGGCATTTTCACCGTATCCCATTCCGATAAAGATAGAGTGATTGAGTATATTAAGAACCAGAAAGAACATCATCTGAAGTTGACATTTCTGGATGAATACAAAACACTTCTAAAAGAATACGAGATTGACTTTGACGAAAAGGATCTGGAATAAATCGATTTTAATTCAACCCTGCGGGTTGTCATCATCTCATACTTCCGCACCCCCAACTTCGTTGAGGGTTATGCACATTCAACTCTACGAGTTGAGCCAGAAATACAATTTTTTATGAGCTACTCCCGCATACGATCTTCACTTGCTGGCGCAGCTCTGTGAACCCTAACAGCAAAAGAACTCGCAGAGTTCAATATGCATAACCCCCAACTAAGTTGGGGGTAAAACAACCAACCACACTCCAACCCGCAGGGTTGAATTAAACCATCATTAACTCACAAACTCTATGGCAAGCTATCGACAACTTTATTATCACATCGTATTCGGCACAAAGTTCCGGAAACCCACTATACCCGACGTCCATTGTCAGTTATTATACAAGTACATCTGGGGAATTATTGAAAACAAAAAATGCAAGCTATACCGCATCAATGGATGTGAAGAACATATCCATTTGTTGGTAGATATCCATCCAACAATAGCAGTCTCAACTTTTGTCAAAGATCTTAAAGTGTCGACATCAATATGGCTAAAGCAACAACGAGAATTTCAGAACTTCGAAGGATGGTCGGAGGGCTTTGGCATTTTCACCGTATCACATGCCGATAAAGATAGAGTGATTGAGTATATTAAGAACCAGAAAGAACATCATCAAAAGCTGACATTTTTGGATGAATACAAAACACTTCTAAAAGAATACGGGATTGACTTTGACGAAAAGGATCTGGAATAACCAGATTTTAATTCAACCCTGCGAGTTGTCATCATCTCATACTCCCATTCCCCCAACTTCGTTGAGGGTTATGCACATTCAACTCTACGAGTTGAGTATGGAGTACAATTTTTCATGAGCTACTTCTGCATACGATCTTCGCTCGCTGGCACAGTTCAGTGAACCCAACCAGCACAAAGAACTCGCAGAGTTCAATACGCATAACCCCCAACTAAGTTGGGGGTAAAACAACCAACGACACCTCAACCCGGAGGGTTGAATTAGACTATCACCAACCCACAAACTCCATGGCAAGCTATCGACAACGTTGCATCCTCCGCCAATTATGAACTATGCATTATGAATTATGCATTGATTTCTGTCATTCTGTCACCAAAGCCCCCGTGGCACTTTTTTTGAATAACACAACGCCGGACAAACCGATAAGTCTGAGTACGACTTGAAATCGTGCCCGGACTAAGCATGTATAAAACAAATCAACATATTAAACCAATTAACTTATAAACTACAATGGGTAAAGGAAACATCGGGGTAACGAGTGATAATATCTTCCCCGTTATCAAGAAATTTTTGTACAGCGATCACGAAATCTTTTTGCGTGAATTAGTGTCGAATGCCGTAGATGCCACACAGAAGCTCAAAACATTTGCTGCTGTAGGCGAATACAAAGGCGAACTGGGTGACCTCACCGTGCGGGTGTCTATCGACAAGAAAAAAGGCACTCTTACCATCTCCGACCGCGGTATTGGGATGACTGCAGACGAAATCGATAAATACATCAACCAGATTGCTTTCTCGGGAGCCGAAGAATTCCTGGAAAAATACAAAAACGATGCACAAGCCATTATCGGTCACTTCGGACTTGGTTTTTATTCATCGTTTATGGTTTCCAAACAAGTAGAAATCTTTACGCAATCGTATAAAGAAGACGGCACAGCACAACATTGGTCGTGCGACGGTAGTCCGGAATACAACCTCGAAGACACCATCAAAGCCGATCGTGGAACCGACATTGTATTGCACATCGACGATGAAAACAAAGATTTCCTCGAAGAATCAAAAATTCAGGAATTACTCACCAAATACTGCAAATTCCTTCCTATAGAAATTGCTTTTGGTAAAAAGAAAGAATGGAAAGATGGCAAAAACGTAGAAACCGATCAGGATAATATCATCAACAATCCCAATCCGGCATGGACACGTAAACCTGCCGATCTGACCGAAGAAGATTATGCCAATTTCTACCACGAGTTGTTCCCGATGGGCGAAGATCCGCTTTTCCACATTCACCTCAACGTAGATTATCCGTTTAACCTCACCGGCATTCTGTACTTTCCAAAGATCAAAAATAACATCGACATGCAACGCAATAAAATTCAATTGTATTGCAATCAGGTATTCGTTACCGATCATGTCGAAAACATAGTACCCGAATATCTTACACTGCTTCATGGTGTGATCGACTCGCCCGATATTCCGCTGAACGTATCGCGCAGCTACCTGCAAAGCGACAGCAACGTAAAGAAGATTTCGAGCCACATTACCAAAAAAGTAGCCGACCGCTTACATGAAATTTTCAAGACCGATCGTCCTCAGTTCGAAGAAAAATGGGACAACCTGAAACTCTTCATCCAGTACGGTATGCTCAGCGATGAAAAATTCTACGAACGCGGAGAGAAATTTGCCTTGTTGAAAAACATCGATAGTAAATACTTCACCTTCGAAGAATACAAAACACTGGTTGGCGAAAACCAGAAAGATAAGAACGGCGACCTTATTTATCTTTACACCACCAATGCCGACGAACAATACAGCTACATTCAACACGCCAAAGACAAAGGCTATGATGTGCTGATTATGGACGGACAACTAGACGTACACGTAGTAAGTCAGCTGGAACAAAAATTCGAAAAGACACGTTTTGTGCGCGTAGACAGCGATGTGATCGACAAGATAATCCAAAAAGAAGATGTCAGCAAGGTAACCCTTACCGACGATCAGCGCGACGCACTGGTAACCGTATTCGATTCTCAGATTCCGGTATTGGATAAAACCAATTTCATTGTCACTTTTGAGCAACTTGCTCCTACTGCCAACCCGCTTTTCGTTACGCAAAATGAATTTATGCGCCGTATGAAGGACATGTCGGCCATGCAGGGTGGTATGATGAGTTTTTACGGCGAAATGCCCGACAGCTACAACCTGGTGGTAAATACAGCCCATCCGGTTATCGAAAAACTGTTGGCCGATGAAGAAGCCGCTTGCGGTGCCAGCGTAGCTCCGTTTATTACGGAGATTGCACTTGCCGAGAGCAAAAAATCAACATTAAAAGAAAACCACAAAGACAAAAAAGACGAAGAAATTCCAAGTACTGAAAAAGCTCAGTTGGAAGAACTTGAAAAACAAATTCAGGAACTTACCGATAACAAAAAGGCGGTGCTCAAATCTTTTGCTTCGGACAACAAACAAGTTCGTCAGCTTATTGATCTGGCGTTGTTGGCAAACAATATGCTAAAAGGCGAAGCCTTGGCAAACTTTGTAAAACGCAGCGTGGAACTTCTATAAAAGAATCAGATCGGGAATCCGAAATTTCTGATTTAAAATTAAAAGAAAGCGTCCTTCGAGAATAGTCGAAGGACGCTTTCTTTTATACCTAAAATCCCGATTGAGGCACATATTCCGATTCCAAATTTACAGTAAAAGAATAGCTCCTATCTCAATTATTTATTGTATATTTGTCTGTTTTTCGAGATGGTACGCTTTTTTGTAAGCAAAAGCAAAAGATCATCTTCAAACAACTGTAATCAAATAACTTAAAATAAAAATGAGCGAAGAAGAAAAAGCAAGAAACACTGCAAGTGCCAATTATGGTGCTAGTAGCATTCAAGTGCTGGAAGGTTTGGAAGCAGTACGTAAACGTCCTGCCATGTACATTGGTGATATTGGAATAAAAGGGTTACACCATTTGGTATACGAAGTGGTAGACAACTCCATCGATGAGGCCTTAGCCGGACATTGCGATACTATTCAAGTTTTTATCAACGAAAACAATTCTATCACAGTTATCGATAACGGACGTGGTATCCCAGTTGATTTCCACGAAAAAGAAGGTAAATCTGCTCTCGAAGTAGTTATGACCGTGCTTCACGCCGGTGGTAAGTTCGACCACGGTAGCTACAAAGTTTCCGGTGGATTACACGGTGTGGGTGTGTCGTGTGTGAACGCACTTTCAACTTTACTTCACGTGGAAGTTTCGCGTAACGGTAAACTGTATATGCAGGAATACGAATGTGGTATTCCTAAATTTCCGGTGAAAGAAATCGGAACTTCAACCACCAACGGAACATTGGTTACTTTCTTGCCTGATAGCAGCATCTTCATCGAATCAGTTTATAAATGGGATATTCTGGCTAACCGTTTACGCGAGTTGGCATTCCTGAATGCAGGAATCACCCTGACATTGACAGACAAACGTTTCAAAAACGAAGACGGGACTTTCAAATCGGAAATATTCCATTCTACCGAAGGATTAAAAGAATTTGTTGAATACATCGACGAAGCACGCGAAAAATTAATAGACAGCGTTATCCATATTTCTACCGAAAAGAATGGTATTCCTGTTGAAATTGCAATGACTTACAATACTTCGTACAACGAAAACATTCACTCATACGTAAACAATATCAACACCATTGAAGGTGGAACTCACCTGGCCGGTTTCCGTCGTGGACTGACCCGCACGTTGAAAAAGTATGCTGAAGACAGCAAAATGCTCGAAAAACTAAAAATTGATATCAATGGTGATGACTTCCGTGAAGGATTGACCGCCGTTATTTCAATTAAAGTTCAGGAACCTCAGTTCGAAGGTCAGACCAAAACCAAACTTGGAAACAACGAAGTAATGGGATCGGTAGATATGGCCATCGGCGAAGCGCTGGGAAACTATCTGGAAGAAAATCCGAAAGCAGCCCGTATAATTGTTGAAAAAGTAATACTTGCCGCTACAGCCCGTTACGCAGCCCGCAAAGCGCGCGAAATGGTGCAACGCAAATCGCCTCTTTCGGGTGGTGGCTTACCAGGCAAACTGGCCGACTGTGCGGATAAAGATCCTGAAAAATGCGAGTTATTCCTTGTCGAAGGGGATTCGGCAGGTGGAACGGCCAAACAAGGTCGCAGCCGTCAGTTTCAAGCCATCTTGCCATTGCGTGGTAAAATTCTGAATGTAGAAAAAGCCATGCAACACAAAGTGCTCGAAAGCGAAGAAATACGCAATATATATACCGCTCTCGGCGTTACTATTGGTACTGAAGATGACAGCAAGGAACTGAACATAAAAAAACTGCGTTATCACAAAATCATTATCATGACCGATGCCGATGTGGATGGTAGCCACATTGCAACATTGATTATGACTTTCTTCTTCCGTCACATGAAAGAGCTGATTGAGCAAGGCTATTTATACATTGCCACTCCCCCACTCTACCTGTGTAAAAAAGGAAAAAATGAAGAATATTGCTGGACAGAAGGACAACGTCAGGCTTTCATCCAGAAATACGGCGGTGGAACAGATAGCGGAATTCACACGCAACGTTACAAAGGTTTGGGAGAAATGAACGAAATCCAATTATGGGATACAACCATGAACCCTCAACATCGTACATTGCGTCAGGTTAATATTGAGAATGCAGCAGAAGCTGATCACGTTTTCTCGATGCTGATGGGCGACGATGTAGCACCACGCCGTCAGTTCATTGAACAAAATGCAACTTACGCTAAAATTGACGCTTAATTTAGAAGACAATTGATACCGGATAGTTGAAGATATAAAACTATAAACTATCAATTATAAACTGTCAACTACAAAAATGAACATAGCCGTATTCTGCTCTTCGAGCAATCATATAGCCGATCACTACAAGCAATCAGCTTTTCTTTTGGGAAAGCTGATTGCCCAAAGTGG
>Ga0302162_10000127_pt1 | contig 22967 bp, 16 predicted proteins | sample I_Fen_E2_2_FD_193501 | JGI IMG/M metagenome (GOLD analysis project Ga0302162, IMG submission 193501) | Peat permafrost microbial communities from Stordalen Mire near Abisko, Sweden - I_Fen_E2_2 | ecosystem: Environmental > Terrestrial > Soil > Wetlands > Permafrost | place: Sweden: Abisko...
AAGTAGATTTGTAAAGTAGAATATTATTTACTGAATTCCAATTTGATAAGATTGCGTTAATTTGCGCATTTTGCGTTATTTGCGTGCTATTAGGAAACAAAGCGAATATTGATAAAAGAAAATATAAGTTCAAAAGATGAATAACAGAAATAAAACAAGGCTAATCATTGCAGGCTTACTCTGTGCAGGCATTGCGCAGGCCAAAGTAACACTTCCATCTATATGGGGTGATAACATGGTGTTGCAGCAACAATCGGAAGTTCATTTTCACGGAAAGGCAACTGCAGGAAAAACTGTTACGCTGAATGCATCATGGAGTAAAAGCAGCATTAAAACAAAGAGCGATACATCCGGACATTGGAGTGCAGCAATTCGGACACCGGTTGCCGGTGGTCCGTTTAGCATCTCTATTTCCGACGGTGAAACTCTTGAATTGAAAAACATTCTCATTGGCGAAGTCTGGTTTTGCTCCGGACAGTCGAACATGGAAATGCCCGTCAAAGGATTTCGCGGTCAACCAGTCTTTGGTTCTCAACCCTATATTGCTTCGGCCGATCCCAGTCGTCCGCTACGATTATTTACCGTAAAAAACGACTGGAGTACTACAGCAAAAGAAGATGTGGAGGGACATTGGAGCCTGAGCTCTCCCAAAGAAGTTTCCACCTTTAGTGCTACAGCCTATTTTTTCGGAAATATGTTACAGAAAATTCTGGGAGTGCCGGTAGGACTGGTACATTGCTCCTGGAGTGCTTCCAAGATTGAAGCCTGGATGGACAAAGAAACGCTGGTAGGTATTCCCGAAGTTGATCTTTCGGTATTGAAAAATAAAGAATTCGGTTATCCCAACGGAACTCCTACCCTACTCCATAATGCAATGGTACAACCACTCGAAGGCTTTCCTGTCAAAGGGGTACTGTGGTATCAGGGTGAAGCCAACAGCAACGAACCGGCATTGTACAAAAAGCTTTTCCCGGCACTGGTGGCACAATGGAGAAGGTTTTTCCGCTCACCCGATCTGCCTTTTTATTATGTGCAGATAGCACCCTGCCAATCGGGCAACAAAGATGAGTTGGATTGGGCACGATTTCGTCAGGCACAACTGGAGCTGATGAAAGAAGTACCGAATGTAGGCATGGTTACCACCACCGATGCCGGAAGCGAGATATTTATTCACCCGCCTTACAAAATAAAGGTTGGCGAACGGTTGGCTTATTGGGCACTAGCCAAAACTTACGATGTGGAAGGAATTGCATACAGCGGACCTATCTATAATAGTTGTAAGCTGAACGATAAAACAGTAGAAGTTCAGTTCGACTATGGCGAAGATGGAATGACACCTGAGAATGAAGAGCTGAAAGGATTTGAAATTGCCGGATCTGATGGGAAATTTCTTCCCGCACATGCCGAAATCATCGGTGGTTCCTCTATGGTAAAAGTATGGAACGAAGCCATTGCGGCTCCCAAGGAAGTTCGCTATTGTTTTCGCAATTATAAGGAAGGTAACTTATGCAGCAATGCAGGCATTCCGGCATCGCCTTTTCGGGCAATATTAAAATGAAATGACAAAAACAAGTATAAACAAAAAAATAAAATGACAAGTATGAAAAAAATAGTATTTTTAATGGCGATATTATTCACCATATCACTCAGCTCTCATGCAGCAAAGAAAAAAGGAGTAACGCAAAATAAAGAATCAATCATGTGGATTGACGGTGAAGCTAATTTTGCCCGGTTCAGTAGTCCGGATACCATCGATTTTTACCTGACCAAATTAAAATCACTTGGTTTTACACAGGTCATTGTTGATGTTCGTCCTATCACCGGCGAAGTGCTTTACGAAAGTGCTTATGCTCCCCGCATGGAAGAATGGCAGGGCGCAAAACGAAGTAATTTTGATTATCTGGGTCGCTTTATCAAGAAGGGTCATGAATTAGGAATGAAAGTTCAGGCGGAACTCAATGTGTTTGTGGCCGGTCACAACTATTTCGATCGTGGAATTATTTATTCAAAACATCCGGAATGGGCTTCTATGGTGTATACACCCGAAAAAGGAATTATTCCTATTACGCAGGAAAAACAAAAATACGGTGCCATGGTAAACCCTATCAACCCGGAGTTTCAAACATACATTCTGAACATCACGAAAGAGATTGTTACAAAATACCCAAAGCTGGATGGGATTGTATTGGATCGCGCTCGTTATGATGGAATCAGTGCCGATTTCTCCGATTTATCGAGAAGCAAATTTGAAGAATATATTGGCGAAAAGGTGGCTAATTTCCCTGCCGACATCTTTACCTGGAAGAAAAATGATGCCGGTAAATATGTTCCTGAACGTGGAAAGTATTTCCTGAAATGGGTGGAATGGCGCACCAAGAACATTTACGACTTTTTTGCATTGGCTCGTAAAGAAGTAAAATCGGTGAATAAAAACATTTTATTTGGAACTTATACCGGAGCCTGGTATCCTTCGTATTACGAAGTGGGTGTAAACTTTGCCAGTAACAAATACGATCCGAGCAAAGACTTTGACTGGGCTACACCTGAATATAAAAACTTTGCTTACGGCGATTTACTCGACTTTTATATGACCGGAAGTTATTATACCGACATTACCATTGAAGAGTATCATAAAAACAACCACAGCATTTGGAATGAAACCGATAGTCAGGCTCAATCCGGAACCTGGTATTGTGTGGAAGGCTCATGCGCGCATTTGAGAACCATTCTGAAAGACAATAAATTTATGGGTGGTATTCTTGTTGATCAGTTTTACTCAAATCCGGCTAAACTACCGAAAGCTATTGAAATGAATCTGAAAGCTTCCGATGGTCTGATGGTCTTTGATATCGTACACATTATCAACAAGAATTTGTGGAAAGAAATTGAAGAAGGCATGATTGCCGGAGGTGCTTTGAAGCCCGCTTCCAAAAGTAAGAGTAGCACAAAATAAATGTCAGAGCTTGTATCAAAAGCACGCAAATGACACAAATTTTCGCAAATAAGATTTGTGCAGTTGAATATGATTTGCTGAATTTTAATTCAATAAGATTGCGTTAATTTGCGCATTTTGCGTCATTTGCGTTCTAAAAAAAACTTTTGATACAGCCCTTTGATTACTAAAACACGAGGAATGAAAAATAAAGAAACAAGTCAACGGGCTTTTGCACTGGATGCTTTGCGCGGATACGCCATCATTACGATGGTACTATCGGCAACCGTTGCGCCCGAAATACTTCCGGGCTGGATGTATCATACCCAAACGCCCCCTCCAACACATATTTACAATGCGGCTTTGTCGGGGCTTACGTGGGTCGATCTGGTTTTTCCCTTTTTTCTTTTTGCTATGGGAGCAGCTTTTCCTTTTTCCATTGGCAAAAAGATGGAGAGAGGCGAAAGCCGGTTTCGAATGGTTTGGGATGCTGTACTACGCGGACTGCAACTCACGTTCTTTGCCATTTTCATCGAGCACTTTTATCCTTATATGCTAAGTTCCCCTCAGGATCCACGTGCATGGGGTCTTGCCATAGTAGCTTTTGCACTGCTTTTTCCCATGTTTATGCGTATTCCGTTGAAGATGCCTGTATGGGCACATAGGGTCATTAAACTATCAGCCTACGGTTTGGCTTTTCTGCTTATGATAACCGTACAATATGCCGGAGGCAGAACCTGGAGTTTGGATTCCAGTAATATCATCATTCTGCTACTTGCCAACATGGCTGTTTTTGGTTCTATCGTTTATACCCTGACCAAAAAGAACCGTTGGTCACGTATTGCAGTGCTCTTTTGCTTAATGGCTATTTTACTATCATCAAGCGTAGAAAGCTCGTGGGCTCAGGCACTATTCAATTTCACCCCCTTTCCGTGGATGTATAAATTCACCTATCTGAAATACCTCTTTATTGTCATTCCCGGTAGTTTTGCCGGAGAGTATCTGCTGGAATGGATGAATCAACGCAATACCGGAGGAGGCATCCAATTTAAAAATGACCGTAAACTGTCGGTGCTTTTATTAGTATTGACTATTGCCCTTATTGTATCAAACCTCTATTTCCTGTATTGTCGATTGTTAGTTGCCAACTTAGTGGTTACTGCTTCGCTATTGGGTGTCGGTTATTTTTTTCTTCACAAAGAAGAGGGCTTCAACCAGCAATTATGGAAGAGCTTATTTTATGCCGGGGCTTATTTGCTGTTCCTCGGACTTTGTTTTGAATCATACGAAGGAGGAATAAAAAAAGATCCACCCAGTTATAGTTATTATTTTGTAACTTCGGGGCTCGCATTTATGGCGCTGTTGGCACTGAATATCATCTGCGACTTTTATGGATGCGTGCGTAGTACTAAGTTTTTAGTTATGTCGGGTCAAAACCCAATGATTGCTTATGTGGCCGGCGATTTGTTTATTATGCCTGTTGCAGGTTTACTGGGAATATCCCCCTTACTCAAATACCTTAGTCTGAATGTGGGACTGGGCTTTCTGCGAGGCATTATTCTTACGGCTATTGCCGTATTGGTTACCATGTTTTTTACCCGAATTAAATGGTTTTGGAGAACATAAACCTTACAAGGAGTGTTAAAGGATATAGATAATAATCACTGTTGTTTGGCGAAAAACAGTAGATTCTTCACTTCGTTCAGAATGACAGATATTACATCCTCTTTGTAAGGGATGGTGGTAGGTTGGCGGCGAAGCCGCCAACCTACCACCATCCAAAAACATAAACCATTGATTGTCATTTCGAACAAAGTGAGAATTGAAAATCGGCATTAGCCAAATCTCTTATATTATATGTCTGCAACACCTGATTTGTATTACTTAGAGTCTGCTGAGAAACTATTATGTCAATGAATTATAATGAGATAAAAATACATTTTTGATTTAATGTGCAAAGTTTTTGAATTCAAGTGCTCAAAATCCATGCACTTCATTGTTTAAACAAGAATCTGAATCCCGTAGGGATTAACTATGCATAACCCCCAGTTCAACTGGGGGAATGAAGAAAAGAGAGAGAACAGAACCCCGTAGTGGGTTCAACAACAAATAATTATTATGTTCAACCCACTACGGGGTTGTATTTCAGAGGACAGTTCCATCCCCCAGTTAAACTGGGGGTTATGCACAGTTTAACTCCTATCGGAGTTTTTCAGTAGGCCCTACTTAGAAGTCAATAAAACAAAGACCTTTCATTTATCGAACTAATTTATTTAAATAAAATAAGATGCGATTAATAATCCAACCTGATTATTCAGGAATATCTACCTGGGTGGCCAATTACCTTGTCACCAAAATACGGAGTTTTGCCCCTACAGCCGAACGCCCGTTTGTATTAGGCTTGCCAACCGGATCTACACCACTGAGCACTTACAAAAAGCTTATCGAGATGTACAATCTGGGACAGGTTTCGTTCAAGCATGTAGTTACCTTTAATATGGACGAATATGTTGGCATTCCCAAAGCTCATCCGCAGAGTTACTACAGTTTTATGTGGGATAATTTTTTCAGCCATATCGACATTCTTCCCGAGAATGCACACCTGCTGGATGGTAATGCCCCCGATCTGGAAACTGAATGCGAAGCTTACGAACAAAAAATAAAAGCGTTGGGAGGCATTCAGGTGTTTCTGGGCGGAATAGGTGCCGACGGTCATATCGCTTTCAACGAGCCGGGATCGTCCTTACATTCCCGCACCCGCATAAAAACCCTGACGCAAGATACCATCATCGCTAATTCCCGTTTTTTCAATAATGATGTGAACCTGGTTCCCAAGCTGGCACTGACAGTAGGAGTCGGAACAATTATGGACTCACATGAAGTGCTGATTATGGTCAACGGACACAACAAAGCACTGGCTGTTCAGCAAGCTGTGGAAGGGTCGGTAAATCATATGTGGACCATCACAGCTTTACAGTTACACCAGCGGGGCATCATTGTATGCGACGAAGCTTCAACCGTTGAATTAAAAGTCGGTACATACCGGTATTTTAAAGAGATTGAGAAGATTTGAGGAGACAAAAGAGGAAAGAACAAAGAGCAAAGAATAAAGACAAAAGAACAAAGATTAAAGACGATGGACAATAAACTATAGACTATAGACCATAGACGATAGACGATTGACAATAGACAAAATTAAAAAGATATGAAATACGATTTAAGTTCAAAGATAACGCTGGAACGCACTCCGGAACGTTATTACCGGTCGAATGACATGATAGAAAGTCTTCGACAAACACGATATGAAAAACTACGTACCAAGATTTTTGCGGAAGCAAACGAAGGGGTAAGCTTTATTGCACAAAACATAGCTACCCTGATTCGCGAAAAAGAAAAACAGGGCGAACGCTGTATTCTGGGTTTATCGGGAGGACTCTCACCTCTGGGTGTCTACGATGAACTGGTGCGCCTGCACAAAGAAGAGGGATTGAGTTTTGCCGATGTGGTGGTGTTTAATGTCTCCGAGTTTTTCCCTATTCACGATCGGGAGATGCACTCCAATGCCGGACTGATACGCAAACACCTGCTGGACAAAGTTGACTTTAATGCCGAAAACTTCTATACGCCCGATTCTACAGTGAACCGCAGCAATGTATATGATTTTTGCCGGCATTACGAAGAACTGATTGAGCAAAACGATGGGCTGGATTTAGTGTTGGTCAGCGTGGGACTGGTAGGAAACATTGCCTACAACGAACCCGGATCTCAGGTGAGTACACTCACCAGACTTATGCTTCTCGACAATGAATCACAGCGCGATCTGAAACATTATTATAGCTCTATCTCCGAAGTTCCCGACAGTGCGGTAACCATGGGGCTGTCCACCTTACTCAATGCTAAACAGGTGGTATTGCTGGCCTGGGGCGAACATAAATCGAGCATTCTGAAAGAAATTATTGAAGGAAAAGTGGACGATAATGTGCCGGCATCTTTCCTTCAGTTGCACAAAAACGCCATGGCGGCTATTGATCTGAGTGCAGCCCAACAGCTCACCCGCATCAGCCATCCGTGGTTGGTTGGTCCTTGCGAGTGGAATGATATGCTTATACGCCGCGCCATTGTGTGGCTTTGTGCTCAAACCGACAAACCCATTTTAAAGTTGACCAATAAGGATTATAACCAGCACGGACTGGATGAACTCCTAGCCCAGTATGGTTCGGCATACAATGTCAATATCAAAATATTCAACGACCTGCAACACACCATTACCGGCTGGCCTGGCGGTAAACCCAATGCTGACGATAGCAATCGTCCGGAACGGGCAACCCCCTACCCCAAACGTGTATTGGTATTTAGTCCGCATCCCGACGACGATGTAATCTCGATGGGTGGCACCTTGCAACGACTGGTTGACCAGGATCATGATGTACATGTGGCTTATCAGACTTCGGGAAATATTGCCGTGGGCGATGAAGAGGTGATTCGCTACGTATCCCTGATGCTGAATGTGCTCGACAGGTTTGATCCACAAAACGAGAGCACCAGAGAAAAATATGCCGGCATCCTTCACTTCCTGAAAGAGACTAAACAAATAGGCGATTGCGACACGCAAGATGTGCTCTATATCAAAGCACAGATCAGACGCGAAGAAGCACGCTCTGCCTGCACATTTATCGGTATCAAACCGGAGAACGTGCATTTTCTCGATCTTCCCTTCTACGAAACGGGCAAGGTACAAAAAGGAAAACTGTCGGATGTCGATATCGTCAAAGTAATCGCTTTGTTAGACGAAGTGCAACCGCATCAGATCTTTGTTGCAGGCGATTTGGCCGATCCACACGGGACACACAAAGTCTGTCTGGATGCTGCTTTGGCTGCTATTCACGAATTGAAAGACAAAACATGGATGAAAGAATGTCGTATCTGGATGTACCGTGGCGCTTGGGCCGAATGGGAAATAGACCATATCGAGATGGCAGTACCTATTAGTCCGGAACAACTTCGTAAAAAACGGAACTCCGTTCTGAAACACCAGTCGCAAATGGAAAGTGCCCCATTCCTCGGCAACGACGAACGCTTATTCTGGCAACGTGCCGAAGAACGAAATCAGGCAACAGCCTTATTGTACAACAGCCTGGGACTTGCCTCCTACGAAGCCATGGAAGCCTTTGTGGAATATAAACCGGAATTGTAGAACATCATCAAATACGCAGCTAACAAAAAGTCCCGTTGAATCAATTGGTTCAACGGGACTTTTTTAGAATTGATAAGAAGAATACCAGGACGAATGTTTATAGACTAGAAGAACAGCCTGAAAGGCGAACATATACCAGCCCAAGGTGAAGCCTTGGGGTTAAGCAGAACAAAATTACGGGCTGTAAGCCCAGCATAATATTGCGAATAAAACGGATTTGATAACCAAAATGTATTATTAAGTTGATTATGCTTTTTCATTTATTGATCATCCCGAACTCCGGTTACTAAAAGAAAGTCCCGTTGAATTGATTGATTCGACGGGGCTTTTTGTATCTATTCTTATTTCAACTTTATCATTATTTCCCGGAAACTATCCAACGCCGATTCCATATTGTCAATAATATCCAGTGCAATAACTTCAGGTTCGGGAAGATTATCCAAATCGGCAAGCGATTTATCTTTTATCCACGATATGTCCAGACTGGTTTTATCACGGGCAATAATTTCATCATAGTTGAACTTCCGCCATTTCCCTTCGGGATTAGTTTCTGCATTATATGTTTCTTTGCGTTTAAACCGATTTACAGCATTGTAACAGCTAATGAAATCTTTTAGATCATCCAATTTCAACGGATTCTTCTTTAAGGTATGGTGCACATTCGTGCGATAATCATATACCCATATTTCTTTTGTCCACGGAGTTTTGCTGGCGGGTTTGTTGTCAAAGAAGATCACATTTGCCTTTACACCATTGGCATAGAAAATGCCTGTAGGTAAACGTAAAATAGTATGCAAATCTGTTGTTTCCAACAGTTTCTTGCGAACCGTTTCACCTGCTCCACCTTCGAACAATACATTATCAGGCACAACAACCGCTGCCAGTCCTGTTGTTTTCAACATGGAGCGGATATGCTGCACAAAATTCAATTGTTTATTACTGGTAGTAGCCCAAAAGTCCTGACGGTTATAGGTCAGATCGTCTTTTTCCTGTTCGCCTTCTTCGTTAGTAAAGGTCTGACTGCTCTTTTTACCAAATGGAGGATTAGCCAATACATAATCGTAGGTAATTGGCGAAGCTGCTATCAACGCATCAGCCGGTGAAATAAAGTTATCACTGTCAATATCGCCGATATTGTGCAAAAACATATTCATCAACGCCAAACGACGGGTACTTGCTACGATTTCGTTACCGTAAAAAGTTTCCAGTTTGATAAACTTGTTTTGGTCTTTATCCAGTTTATTGTTTGCCACCAGGTAATCATACGCCGCCAGAAAGAAACCACCCGTACCACATGCAGGGTCTGCAATGGTTTTCATAGGTTGTGGCTGAATACATTCCACCATAGCACGAATAAGCGGACGAGGAGTAAAATATTGACCTGCTCCACTCTTTACGTCCTGTGCATTTTGTTCCAACAGCTTTTCGTAAATATCACCTTTTACATCAGCACCCATTACCAACCATTGCTCGCTGTTTATCATATCAATGATTTTAGCCAGCATGGCAGGGTCCTGTATCTTGTTTTGACTCTTGGTAAATATCTGACCCAATATCCCTTTTTCGGTACTAAGTTCCCTCAGTAAATTGACATAATGAATTTCAAGCTCTGCACCTTTTACGCCCGTGAGACTTTCCCAGCTATATTCCTTGGGGATATTCAGCGCACGGTTATAGGGTGGTTTGCTGTATTCGTCTGCCATTTTCAAAAACAGCAGATAGGTAAGTTGCTCCAGATAATCACCATAACCCACACCCACATCGCGTAGCGGATTACAGAATGACCATACTTTGGAAACTATAGAAGAAGTGTTATTGCTCATTGTTATTTTTTATATTTCTATTTCATATTTGCCAATAAACAGATCAATATTATTTGAAATAAAATCAGTCTTGTTAGGTATTTTTAAAGGACCAATTAAAACATCATTCTCTAGTTTATTATATATCCCTTGTGATAGCTGACTTACAAATACATTTAAATCATCTTTATTTTGTAAATATTTCTTATCAACAACTTCACTTGAAATAAATGTTTGTACGAGAAGTATAGCTGTATTTGATTTTTGTTTCTTCGCTTCTGCCAATACTCCTGCTACAGCGGTAAGTAATTGATATTTTAAATCTAATTGATTCTCATTTTCAGCACCAAATAAAACTTCTCTCAACTCTTTTATTCGAGGTAGTTTCTTTGAGTTTGGTGTTTTGATGAGAGTATTCTTTCCCTCTTGTATTGCTTCTGAAATTGATTTATCAAATGGCTCATCAACTTTTGATTCAATCGATATAACCACGTTCTCTTTTACTTCATTTTCAGCAAGAATCAACAAATCATGATTTCTTCCATTCCCTCCATTTTTATCAAAGCCTGTTACGAATTCAGGTGAACATAATTTATAAGTCAACTTAAATGGCTTCAATATATCTTTAAACGGCTGTGGAATAGTATAAACCCAATGCTTTGCTGTTTCTTTTGCACTCCGGCCATCTTTCCATTGTTTATCCTTACCTGTGGGTGGACATTTTATAAACCATTCATTCAAACTTTCAATATGGTTTAATACTTGGAGCTTTTCACAGCGAATCATTTTATCTATCATACAATTAAATGTTTAAAACATGTAATCCAAATTGGTTATCCAAATTGATTCTTAAGTGTTTGCCTTTTGATTCTCTTTTAAATTCTGCATTAACCTCCAATACTCTGGCCAAATCTCTTGCTACAGCACTACCACTAATATTATTCGATATCTTTCCGTCAATAAATTCAAGATTGAAACTATAGCTATGTCTGTTCCCTACTAATTTGAAAATAGCAGAACCTATTTGAAATTCAATTGAATTCTGTTCTTTTATTCCCTTAAGAATTTCAGGAGTTAAATGCTTCCAAATATCTTCGTATTTGTGAATCGTTGATGGTTCGTAATTTGTTATTTCCATAGTGTTTCCAATTCGTTTTGAAGTCTTTGCTTTTTGTATAGTCTTTAGTTTTGCACCCCCAAATGCAATCAAACCCGTTTGCTTTCTAAATGCTCTGATTTCCTTCAGGTATGGATTTTGGGCATTTTTCCAGTCTATATTCAAAAGCGGTATTTGTTTTCGAATAAGAATTGTTTCTAAATCATCCAGTTCTTGAGCGGTCTTGGTATATGGATAATATGATAGTCCCAAATTATCTATCATCCATTTGGTGAGTTTTATTTCTGAACCTTCATCAAACTTATAGTTTGTATATTTTTTCTTTTGGATATCTGATTCACTTCTTGGGATTGGCTTTAATTTTAATTCATCTATCAGAAATGCACCAAAAGTTCGGCGAAGAGTAGAACTTCCTGTTTTACCAGTTGCAAAATGAGTCTTTGCATCTCTTTCGAGTTGAGTGCTTCCGGTTTTTCCAATATAAATTATTTCATTATCATTGGGCTGGAAACTCTTGAAGGGGAAATCTTTTCCATAGAAAAACAATGCATAGATTCCTGCTTTATCTGAGAAACTATCAATATCTTTATATGGTTTTGCATGTGATTTCAGCAAATCAATTATTTCTACATGATTCATAGCATTCCTATAATTGATTTTTATACAAGTTTACCTTCAAACGCCTTTTTCAATATACACTGCTTCAAAGTTTCGGCCTTCAGTAAGCTTTGGGCAATGGTTTCTTCTATCTTATCGCAAACGATGAGTTTGCTTTCAAGGATTTCGACGATTTGATGTTGCTCTAGTAATGTTGGAACTGGAATTAATGCCAGTTTTAGTTGAGTTGTATTTATTCTAGGTCTTGTAGCTCCGTGTATTTGACTTACCAATTGATTTCTCATAGCTTTGGTTGAGAAATAATAAGCTAAATACTTTTTATTTATTTTTGTTTCTGAAACTCTGACAAGAAAACAATCTGCTTTATTTATCGCTCGTTCGATATAATCAGGTAAAATTACAGATCTAATACTTACAATAATAAATGAAGAAAATATAATGTCTCCTTTACCAACAGTATGATTTTTGATAGTTTCGTATTTTTCAGGAGTAACAAATGTTTTGTATTCATCCCGGAATTCCATTTCTCCAATATTTTCCAAACGAATCACTCTAACCCCTTTGTCAACATAATCAATACTTTTTAGATTTGAACCAAATGGCCCATCAGATATTTTTTCTACAAGATTTTTTAATTCAACAACTTTCCACCCCTTCGGTAATTTCCCATCCTTCACCTCTTTGTTCGTCAAGCGCCCTTCAAACGCCGCCTTCAACAAACTCTGCCGATACACTTTGAGTTGCTGTTTCGCGGTAAGTAGTTGTTGTTTGCCATTTTCGAGATCGCTCAGTAGTTCTTCTATTTTGGAGACTATGGCGAGTTGCTCGGGGAGAGGGGGAAGAACAAAATGAATATCTTCAATTTCTGATTTTCTAACAGATGGTACTGTTGTTGCTTTAGAATAATCTTCAAGTTTTACAGTTGTTAGAAAATGAAAAAGGAATAAGTCGTTACATATACTTTCAATAGCTTTTAATCCGATTGCATTATTATCAACAATCCCTGATTTATTTATTATTGCGCGTCTATTAAGTTTTAATCCTTCACCTATTTTGGCAAAAACAATCGTATGTTTAGGATATGGTTTAGCTTTTAATTTTATAAGCGTTTTTTCGTCTATAAAGTTATCACATAAATTTAAATATCTATTTCCAGCTTTTACATTTTTAGAAATGTCTCCAACTTTATAGAAAGGGTATTCACCACTTCTTGAACCTTGTAAATCTTTAGGAAAGCCATAACCTTGGTAGAATTTACAAACTTCCCCCAACTTCTTTACTTGCCAGTGTTTTGGTATATTATTCATTTATCTTCTTCTTTTTCTTCTTTTTTAGGAAATAACTCATCCCATGATTTTACATCAGATATAGCATTTGGAACCCCTTTATTATCAAATTTATCAAAAACCTTAAATTCAATGACTTTTGTTTTTTGATTCACTTCAATACATGGGGTCAAGTATAAACAAGCAATTGCGTATTCTTCTTTCTGCTCTTTCTGATTTGGAATATCGATATGTAAATCTTTTCTCTCATTCAAATCAACGAGTTTTCCAAAAAGGTTTATTTCCTTATCATAATCATCAAGTTTATATTTTTTTATTTCATCTTCTTGAGGTTCATTGAAATTTACACGTGGAAGATTAACCCTCTCAATTATGTAAAATGTCTGGTATAAATTGGGATGAGAGTTCCATAAATCTACTATTTCAATATTATTATAAAAGTAATTCACTTCTTTAGTTATACCTTTCTCGATTGATGCCCAATAATCAATATTTGTGCGACATGCAATAATGATAAATTTAGAATTACTACTAACAAGCTTATCAATTCCACTAAAAATGTCTTCTTCTTTCAACATGTATGTTTTCTTAGTGTGAAGCAAAAAAATGGAAGAGTAAATAGAGTAGAAATTAAAAACTATATATTCTGCACAGCTAGAATCAATTCCACTATAAGAGATGTGCTGGTCATTAGCAAAAGCCCCTTTAGCTACTATTTGTTTAAACCAAATTTTATAATTAGAGGTTATTGGATCTTTCGAAAGTTCTCCAATCTGATTAAAACCTTTAATTATAGCAATTTTATTATTGATTATATTAGTTGTATTTTGCTTGAATTCATTTTCCTTGTCAATACTAATAGGTTGATTTTCTAGAGTTTTTTTATACTTTACTTCAATAGCTAACTCTATTTCATTCAAATAATCTTCAAATATATTTATGGTTATACAATCATAAACTAATTCATTCCTTTCAATAATCTCCCATAATTCAATATATGAATTTCTAATGAAAGGCAAAATATTTTCTTTCCAATTATACAAATCATTCTCAGTAATTGGAAGTGTTGGCAATTCAGAATGATTATCATAAGTATAATACTGAGGTAACGATAACTCCCGAATTAGTAATAAAATTAGATATTTTGCAATTTCAGTTTTTATGTAATCTGAAGCACCTGCACCATTTTTCTCTGGAAAAGGATATTTGGATTCAATAAATATATATTCTCTGTTAAATGACAAAAACTTATCAAGAGATAAGAAAATATCTGTAGAGTTAATAGGATATAACTCATATTTTGGTGGAAGTGAATTTGAATAATATAAAATGCTTTTTAGACTTTCAAACCTTTCTTTATAAAACAATAAAGCACCCAATGCAATGTGAAATTCAACAAACCGATTTTTATCAATACGGTCAATATCTTTTGAATATTCACTCATCCAAAACCCTTTATATTGATGAGCATTACTCCAATATTGAAAAATAATATCATCTCTTTTGTTTTCAATGGCAAACCTCAAGTTACCCCATAAACTACTATAAGTTTTATTACTTATACCTGTGAACTTATCCTCACCAAGAAATAACAATCCCCCTAATGCAAGATTCTCAATTTCAGAGTATTCAACGACTTTGGTTGGAACACAAAATAAAGATACACGACGTATAAATTCATAATAATAAATCGGATAGTCAACAGGTTTATTCATTAATGATTCTTCTATTTAAAAATGATTGGTAAATGAACTCTAAACATTTCCTTTCTAATTCTTTATCCTTTCTCTTTAATGAGAAAAAAAGAATGTCTTCAACAGCTTTAAAGCAATTTTCATTATTAAAACTATCTTCTTTTTCAACAAAGTATTTTAATAGTTCTAGTGGGGATTTAAATGTATTAATATCATCAATGAAATCAAAATAATCAACAATTAGTATGATGGCAGTTATTAAAACAAATGAGGTAATAGTAAGAGTGAAAGCATCTCTTATATTACTGTCAGTTATAAATTCAATAAAATATCGAAGTAGTATAAAAATAAAAATAAAAAATACAGCAGTTTTTAGACTTCGTACAAAATAATCTTTTTTTTCTTTAAATGAGTCTATAATAGTTCTTGATACATATTTTTCTTCAATTTCAGATATACTACTTGATAAGATACTATAAGCTATACCCACAATTACCGAAACAAAACTTGAGGTGACTATTACTATATTCCAAAGATTAGTCATAGATAAATTATTTATATTTTATGCTGCTAAAACCTCATTCAATTCATTTATAATTTCTTCCGTTTCGTCACCGAACAATTGCCACATACGGGCTAAACCTCCTTGCGAATTGAATGGATTGTAATCAAAATCGTCTTTCTCTATATGGAAACTACTGGTTACATGTCCTTTAATCATACGTAACCATTCCATCTGCTCTTCAGTAAATTTATGTCCTGCACCGGAGTGGCGTTTCCAGACCCAGTCCTGAAAGTTTTTATCCACCGTTTTGTCGTAGGGAGTCAGCGTTTCATCTATGCCGATTATCCGACGCACCAACGATACCAAGGCAATCATCTCCGATAGTGGACTTCCGGTATCTTCCAGTTTTTGGTAAGCATTCCATACCTGCATAGGTGCCAGGTTCGGTTTATCCAACACCAGTTTTTGCGAAAGCTCTTTAATCATCTTGTAAGTCAACTCGCGACGTTGATACGGTTGCCCGTAGAACAGTTGCAATGCTGTAATTTCATCTTTGTGGGCTTCTATCCAGGCTTTAAAATCCTGCACGGTTTGTTGTGCTTCTGCTTTTATATCTTTTACCCAAGCACTTTTTGTTATGGCATCCTGATTCAGCGTATCGATAATCTGATCGTACTTTTTACGCACATAGGTAATAAAGTCGCGCAGATCGGGATTATGAAATACAGCCACAGCCTGCTCTACTATGCGTTGCTGTTCGGCTTTTACTTCCGATTCTATTTCAGCAGGGGAGAGACCTTTGTTATCGGTTTGTACAGCTATACGTACACCTTCCACCGTGTCGGGGTCGTAGGCATTGAGTAGTTGTTTTACCACATTGTTTATGGTTTTGCCATCGGCCAACGAACTGAACGTTTCCTTTTCGTGCGCGTTTATTTGTTTGTCGAGTCGAAGCAATCGGTTAGCTAACGTTGTCAGCATTTCCTCACTGCGGTCACCTACGGCTATACGTTGCAATACTTCTTTAAGCGATACGCCCGGTGCTTTTTCCAGTGGTCGGCTATCGGTCTTTTGCGATTGCTCCACACCAATGGCATCAATAATCACAAAATGATCTTTAGAGAACTTAGCCGAAGGTGTTCCTTTGGCACGCAGTTCTTCGATGGAACAGGTTCGTGTACCGCGTCCTTTCATTTGCTCATAATAGCTCCTACTTTTCACGTCGCGCATAAACAGCAACACTTCCAGCGGACGCACATCAGTACCTGTTGCAATCATATCCACCGTAACGGCTATGCGTGGGTAATATAAATTGCGAAAACTGTTGAGTATCGTTTTGGGATCTTCGGAACTCTGATAGGTGATTTTCTTACAGAAATCATTGCCCTCGTCAAATTCTTCCCGTATAATTTCAATAATATCTTCGGCGTGGCTGTCAGTCTTGGCAAACACCAACATCTTAGGCACCTCAAAATCGGACAAGTCACGACTTGTCCCTACATAACGGTCAGGAAATATCGTTGGCAAGGTATTTTTCACTTCACGGATAATGGAGCGGATGGTGCTGGGGTTTACAATATCTCTATCCAACTGCTTACCACTGTATTCCACATCTTCATCCACCGCTTCCCAAAACTTCTTACGGGTAAGGCGTTCGCGCTTATCCACCATTTCGCCCATTTTCAAAGCCGCCCCCTGCTGGGTTATCTGCGTTTCAATGCTGTAGACATTATAGGGTACTAATACACCATCAATCACCGCTTTTTCGTAGCCGTAATCCGACACAACATTCTGGTTGAAATATCCAAAAGTCCGATTATCGGGCGTAGCCGTCAATCCGATCTGAAACGCATCAAAATAATCCAATACCTGTTTCCACAGGTTATAAATGCTTCGGTGACATTCGTCAATCACAATAAAGTCGAAAAACTCAATGGGAATTTTTTCATTATATACCACCGGCAATGGTTCTTTAGCAAAGCTTTTCTGTTCGTTTGGGTTTTCTTGCTCTGCACTTTCATCCAGTTCCGTTCCTTTCAGAATAGAATACAAACGTTGAATGGTGCTGATATATACCTGACAATCTTGCGGCACGAAAGCACTATTCAACCGAACAACGCCATGCAACTCCGGAAAAAGCCGGTTATCATCTTGCGGAATATAACTGCGCATCTCACCCTCAGCCTGTTCGCCAAGGTTTTTCGTATCCACCAAAAACAGTACTTTGTTGGCTTTTACGTTCTTCAGCAAACGGTATATAAAGGTAATAGCCGTAAAAGTTTTACCCGAACCAGTAGCCATTTGAATCAGGGCTTTCGGTTTATTCTTTTTAAAAGACTCTTCTAATTTCGTGATAGCATCCACCTGACAATCACGAAGCCCAGTTGTGATAAGTGCTGGCATATCTTCGGCCATACGCCGACGGAGCGATTTATCTTTCCGCAACCAACTTTGTAGTCCTTCCGGACGATGAAATGTAAACACTTCCCTAATCCGTGGTTTGGGGTCACGCGTATCGGCAAAACGGGTAACAATTCCTGTACTTAAATACAAAAAAGGTAATGGCTCGTTATTTATCAGTCTGAGCCTGGCTTTAGCATATTCTTCTACCTGGCTTTCATGAACAGAAAATTTTTGGCCTTCCTCTTCACGCTTGGCTTCAATAATACCAACCGGTTTGCCTCCAACAAAAAGGACATAATCTGCCGGACCAACATCGGTTTGATATTCGCGCACAGCTATACCCAGACCGGCAAAAAGATTGATCTTAGCCTTGTTCTGAATAATCCAGCCACAATCCGACAATTGTTTGTCGATTTGGTCGCGGGCTATTTGTTCAGGGTTTTGATTGAGCATGATTGTTTTCTATTCAATTTACAAAACTACATATTTCCCTTCACATTCCCCGTTTTTTCATTAACTATTTTTATCCCGAAACCCAAAAATATGCTTTACAGCATAAATATCCACAGTTACACCCCCCATTTTCCACCCCCTTCACCCCTACCCCACCTTATCACCTGGAAACTATAGAGCTACCTCCAAAAAATAAATGCATTTTTTCTTGAAAAAATTTGCATAATTCCATTTATACTTTTATTTTTGTATTGCGAATTTAGAAATAAGTAGTTTATCGATAGTAAATCATAGCAGCTTGTTTCAGAATGCTAACAGACATACGGCATTTCCCGCAAGAAAACACAGGCCGGTTTCCAGATCGGTCCGGGAAAAACGAATCTAAAGACAAAGACGGGAGAAACATCTTCGCTGCATGTCGCATGATATGGGAAGTATATCAACGGATATTCAGACCAAAATAAATAACCGGAAAAATAGTTGTAGCCCTACTTAGCAGGAATACATTGATAATAAGCAAAGTATTCATTGCAAACAAGGTAGTACAAGCCGGATTTAAGAATATCCTATAAATATTCTAAGAGTTACAATATATATTGTAAGACCTTCAAGCTACATTGTAGGAGTTAGAATATACATTGTAGGACCTTCAAGCTACATTCTAGGAGTTAGAATATATATTGTAGGAACTTCAAGCTACATTGTAGGAGTTAGAATATACATTGTAGGACCTTCAAGCTACATTGTAGGAGTTAGAATATATATTGTAGAACCTTCAAGCTACATTGTAGGACTTAGAATATACATTGTAAGACCTTCAAGCTACATTGTAGGACTTAGAATATATATTGTAGAACCTTCAAGCTACATTGTAGGACTTAGAATATATATTGTAGAACCTTCAAGCTACATTGTAAGACTTAGAATATATATTGTAGGAACTAAAAGGTACATTCTAGGAATTAGAATATACATTGTAGGAGCTAAAATACTTATCCGAAACATCCGGGTATACAAGCAGAATATTCTGTTATACACCCGATAAACTAGATTGTAACAGGCAAAAGTTCACTTGTTGCTGTTGAGAAGATAGATCGTTCACCCGAATGGAAAGAACGAAATTTGAAATGATTCGCACAAATCGATAGTCGGCTCCGGCACAGGGCTGTTTTACCGGTTAGCATAAAAACAATCATTTCATGTCATTTAACCTGATACTTTATAAAATTAAATTACACCTGAATACTAATCTTTTATCTGTAATCTGCCATGCTTATAGTTAACCGTATACAAGGCCTTCTTAACAGGCCGTTTACTATGCCAGCCCGTCAAATAATAGGGCGTTACTACATACTGACTTTAACCCTGCTCCTACCGTTTTTCTTATATATTCAGCAACCATACGGCATCAACACCTGGCATCATACCGAAAAACTGCTTCCGCTCATGGGTTTTTCTGTGATCTTTTTTGCCAGCTACTTCATAACCTTCGACTCACTCCCCGTCCACTTTACAAACTATTTTGCGCCAACAAGCTGGACACTTGGACGTGACATACAGACATTTTTGATATTTATCATCGTCCTCGGACTGTTCAACTGGCTGTATGCCGCATTTACGCTGGAAGAGGTTGATCAGGATGCCCGCTCCTGGCTGCGTGTCGAATTTGAAACATTTACCTACGCCCTGCTTCCCAAAGCCCTTTCGGCAGCCATTACGTGGAGTGTTCATCTTTTCAAAAGCAAAATACCCGAAGAAAAAGCAGAGCCCGAAACAGCGGTTAGCGAAATTTGCAGCACGGAACCCGAACCGGAATTAATTCCTGTGACAAGCAGTCCGGAGGAGGAAACAGTTCTGCCGGAAACAGAAACCGCTTGCGATCAACCGGAAGAAGCGCCCCTAGAAACACTACCCAATGTATTGAAAAATATAGATCTGGAGCAAATTATGTATATTGACTCAGACAGAAACACTAGCTGCATTCACCTGTTTATAAACGGAGAGCTAAAAAAAGATATTGTCAGATTTCCACTGAAAGAGTTTGAAAAACACCTTGCCGGTATACCTAATTTAGTTCGTTGCAGCAAATCGCATATCGTCAACACTCGTTATATCGATCTACAGCAAAGCCGCAAGATGAAAAAATACCTGAAACTACTGCACAGCGGCGAATTAATACCGGCGTCTACCACCTTCATCAACCTTCCCCTACAAGTATGGAAGGAAGAGTAAGCGTGTGAATGGCATAGATATTTAAATGGCGTTGAACGAGGCTGCCTCAAAAGTCTTTTTAGCACGCAAACAACGCAAAATGCGCAAATCAACGCAATCTTATCAAATTGGAATTCAACAAATAAGTAATGGAAACTATATAATGTCGTATTTTTTAATTCTTCCACTTTCGTGTAAATTTGTGCAATTCGTGGTTTAATGATTATTTAAAACCACGAATTGCACGAATTCCCACAAATTATTTCTCGAATTAATTTGTGGGAATATGAATTGTCACAAATTAATATACGACATTTAATTGTTCGTTCGACTTAACATTCTGGTTTACAAATCTTATTTGCGAAAATTTGTGTTGTTTGCGTTATTTGCGTGCTTTTGATACAGTCACGTTTCTAAAGCACCTGGATTCAAAAATTCACACAAATAAGATCTTTAAAATCAAACAAACAAGAAATACTTTAGTACACTTCAAAAGATATTACAAAATTATTACTCCACAACAATAAAAGGCCGATCAGTCATTTTCAATGAAAAAAGCCCCCAAAATCCCGCCTTACCTTACTACACACAAATAACTTATAGCCCTGACACCCGATAGTATCTACACACATAAGCCTCCATTCAGTAATAGAGCAAAACAGCTATTTTGAAGAAAAATCAAAGATTTAACCCAAAAAGTGGCATTTATATGTTTTAAAACATATATCTTTGTATCGTCAATTAGGAATTATTCTATAAGACAAATCTGATACAAGGAATACCCAATAAAAAATCACGAGGGAATTCTTTGTTTTTTTATTTATAAAGGTATAGGTATTTAGGTTTTAAAATTTAATTTTTGAAGGTTATGAAAAAGATTTTTAGTTTAGTTGTTATTTTGGTCGCATTTGGCGCCAGCGTTTCTGCAGTAAATTCAAGTGATTACACTGTATTTTACAAATTGAATAACGAAACAACATTCAATTCGCTAGTTCGTTATTTGGATGCCGATTATACACAAGCAGATCAGTTGAAGTACGTATTTTCTTTGACGGAAAATAAATTGAAAACAGCTTTGAAAGCCGACAACGATGTTGCAGCTGAAAAAGCATTAAGATTTAATTTAGGTAATGCAAAATCAATTTTGAGTGATTCACAATACAGAAAGTACTTAACTGCACTGAATGTAACGATCAATCGCGAAAAAGACACATTTATTGCCGAAAACAAGTAATTTAGTATTATTCTTTGCCGTAAGGGGCGCTTTCATACGAAAGCGCCCTTTATTTTTGGTTGAAAGTTGATAAGTCCCCCTTAAACCCAACCCAAGAAAAACAGGTTTAACACCCAGCCAATGTTAATCATTTATCACTAATCGTTGATCATTTATAACTGATCACTGATCGTTATTCTCATTTTCGTCCCTTAAAAAAATTCATTTCGTCCCGTAATAAAAGTTAATATGCATGTTTCGTCCCAAAAATTGCCGTTTCGTCCCAAGACTATAGCGCACACGAAAATATGCATTTATCTTTGCACCGACAGTTACAAACAACTGGAATGCAGATCAAATAATAAACATTAAAAGAAAGGGACAAAATTATGACAAACAGTACAAGAGTGCCAAGAGGCATTGATTCATTTAGTAAGTATATCGTAAGTATCGTACGCTATTTACAGGAAGGCAGCCCAACCACCCACGCAGTGCGTCTGGGAGTAACGGAAGAAGAATTAAAATTCATACTGGCTCTGCTGGCGTCATGGCTGTCACTCTACGAACTTTACGGCGATAAGAAAAACAGCAGAACCACAGCAGTAATTGATCAACTGCACAACATCGTGGATCAATTCGTTGACTACGATCAGGAACACCACTTGCTCGATCGGATTGCCTCCTCGCCAAATGCTACCATTATAGACATGGAAACTTTCAACATCCGCAACGGAGCATTACAACGGAGCGCACGCAGCACTACCAGCAAACCCATTACCGATGCAGTATCAGCTATACTGGATGCAGTGGGAGGCGGTATGGTTTCCGTCAAATGTTACAATACCGAGAGTTCACGCCCGTCCATCTTTAGCGATAGCGACTGTATACAATTTGCTTATGCTGTGGGTAGCACTCCTCCTACTTCGGTTCTGGCCAGCGGGCTTACACAAGGTTTATCATCCAAAGCATCATTTACCATTTCCACCGGCGCCGACAACGGAGGAAAGAACCTATATATCTTCTTCCGGTGGTACAACAGCAGACATCCCGAACTGGCAGGTCCGTGGTGTGCCATGGTAACCATTTGGCTAACATAACACAATTGCAAAAACTGCTTAAGATCGCCAGACACACCGATTACACATTCCTACCCCGGAAAGAGAGAATGCTCAAAAAAAAGAGCATCCTCTCTTTTTGATATGCCAAACTACAATAACCCGACAAAGAACAGCAAACTCTAAATCTCACTCAGAGCAACAAACCGCCACAACATCTTTGTAGTAAATTACCAGGTCGGACGAAGGAAGAATTGAAAATCGACATTAGCCCAATTTCTCACAAAGATTCCTATATAAGATACACCAGACAATACCGAAACACATTACAAAAGCATGAAAATCTACATCCAACAGTAGAGCAAAACAGCTATTTTGAAGAAAAATCAAATATTTAACCCAAAAAGTGGCATTTATATGTTTTAAAACATATATCTTTGTATCGTCAATTAGGAATTATTCTATAAGACAAATCTGATACAAG
>Ga0302162_10000130_pt1 | contig 22791 bp, 18 predicted proteins | sample I_Fen_E2_2_FD_193501 | JGI IMG/M metagenome (GOLD analysis project Ga0302162, IMG submission 193501) | Peat permafrost microbial communities from Stordalen Mire near Abisko, Sweden - I_Fen_E2_2 | ecosystem: Environmental > Terrestrial > Soil > Wetlands > Permafrost | place: Sweden: Abisko...
TTTCTGAAAAGTTGAGTGGATCACATAATAGTGCTATGTTAGCTAGAGAAATGTTAAAAGAAGAGTACCCAGAAAGTTTTGTTCATGTTTTTGATTGCAAGACAGCAACAGCAGGCGCCAGTTTGGTAGTTTTAAGATTAAAGCAACTTATAGAAGCAAAAATACATACCAATCAAATAATTGAAGAAATTAATACATACATAAATGAAATGAAAACGCTTCTACTTGCAGAAAGGTTGGACAACCTAGCTAAAAATGGTCGAATAAGTAGTACAAAAGCATTTATAGGAAATTTATTACAAGTTGTACCGATAATGTGTGATAACGGAGATGGCGAATTAATTTTAAAAGAGCAAGTAAGAGGCAGAAAAAAAGCTTTAAGTAGGTTGCTTGACATCATTGGGGAAGAGGGCACAGATATTAAAAATAAAGTTCTTGGAATAACTCATGTAAATTGTAGAGAAAAAGCAGAAAAGCTTAAAGATGAAATTGAAAATAGATATGATTTTAAGAATGTAATAATATTTGAAGCAGGTGGATTAAGTACAATATATGCAGATGATGGTGGAATTGTATTTTGCTATTAAGACGCATTAAAAATAATTATACAGTTTATTAACAATCGAGTAGCTAATTATGCACAAAAGCAGAATTAGCTACTTTTGAATATAAAATAGAATAAAAGTTAACTATAAAATTAAAATTGTTTATAAAAAATTAAAAATAAATACTGTTTAAACTAAGTAGAATAATTTCATGTATAATATGGTAAAAGCTTTGCTAGAGAATTAAATTTATGTTAAAATAATAAGATAATCTGACTTTGAGGACAAATCCAACAAGGAAGATCTATAAAACGAAATCGTTCTGAAGTACATTAGGGTTAGCCCCAAATGATAAGGCGGTATTATAAGATAGCTTTGAATACACTATCTCTGTGCCTTTTTTGGTACAGAGATTATTTTTTTGAAAGGAAATAAGTAATATGGATACAAGAATAGCATTAGTTGGAATTATAGTAGATAACACTGATTCAACAGAAAAATTAAATACTATTTTGCATGAGTATGGACAATATATTATTGGTAGAATGGGTATACCTTATAGAGAAAAGAATGTCAGTATTATAAGCGTAGTTATAGATGCTACTAATGATGTTATAAGTTCATTATCTGGGAAATTAGGTATGATTGAAGGGATAAGCGTTAAAACAGTTTATTCTAAAACAGGAAAATAGCATAACCATTCAAAAAAATATAAATAAAAAATACATTCTATAAATAAATTTATCTTATGAACACCCTAATAACAAAGAAAAATTTAATTAAAGAAGGAAGAGATAAATAATGTATAATATGAAATCAAACGTAGCAACAGAATTTATTGACGACAAGGAAATTTTAGAAAGTCTTGAATATGCTAAGGCAAATAAGAACAATAGAGAATTAATAAATGAAATTTTAGAGAAAGCCAGGGATTGCAAGGGTCTTTCACATAGAGAAGCAGCAGTTTTACTTGAATGTGAATTGGAAGATGAAAATGAAAAAATGTATAAGCTTGCACAAGAAGTCAAGCAAAGATTTTATGGCAATAGAATAGTAATGTTTGCTCCGTTATATCTTTCTAATTATTGTGTAAATGGTTGTGTTTACTGTCCATATCATCACAAAAACAAGCATATAGCAAGAAAGAAACTTTCGCAAGAAGATATTAAAAAGGAAGTAATAGCACTTCAAGATCTTGGACATAAAAGACTTGCATTAGAAACTGGCGAAGATCCAGTAAATTCTCCAATTGAATATGTACTTGAAAGTATAAAGACAATATATAGCATAAAGCATAAAAATGGTGCTATAAGAAGAGTAAATGTAAATATTGCTGCTACAACAGTAGAGAATTATACAAAATTAAAGGATGCAGGAATTGGAACATATATATTATTCCAAGAAACTTATAACAAAAAGATATATGAAGAACTTCATCCAACAGGACCAAAGCATGACTATTATTATCATACAGAAGCTATGGATAGAGCTATGGATGGCGGAATTGAAGATGTTGGAATGGGTGTATTATTTGGATTAAATATGTATAGATATGATTTTGTTGGTTTACTTATGCATGCAGAGCATTTAGAAGCAGCTAAGGGTGTTGGACCACACACAATTAGTGTGCCAAGAATAAGGTCTGCTGATGATATAGATCCAGAAAATTTTGCAAATGGAATATCAGATGATATATTTGCTAAAATAGTTGCTGTTCTTAGAATTTCAGTACCATATACTGGAATTCTTATATCGACTAGAGAATCGCAACAATCAAGAGAAAGAGTACTACAACTTGGAGCTTCTCAAATAAGTGGAGCATCATCTACAAGTGTTGGTGGATATGCTGAAAAGGAAAAGGAAGAAGATAATTCAGCTCAATTTGATGTAAGTGATGATAGAACTTTAGATGAAATAGTAAATTGGTTACTTGAATTAGGATATATTCCAAGCTTCTGTACTGCTTGCTATAGAGAAGGAAGAACAGGAGATAGATTTATGAGCCTTGTGAAATCTGGACAAATAGCTAACTGTTGTCAACCTAATGCACTTATGACTTTAAAAGAGTATTTAGAAGATTATGCCTCAGAGGATACAAAAAGAAAAGGTGAAGAAGTAATTAAAAATGAAATTCCAAAGATTTCAAATGAAAAAGTTAGAAAAATAGCTGAAGAAAATTTAAGCAAATTAAATGAAGGAAAACGTGATTTTAGATTTTAAGTGATATTCAACAATATAGTGAAGTACAAAAATTTAATAAACAAGTAGATACAATAAAATATTGAATTAACAATGTATTTATAAATTATGAAATAAAATAACAAGTCAATATGCAAATCAAAATAGATTAGCATATTGACTTGTTATTTTTTTGAACAAATATTAGCCATAATAAAATTTCGTTCATATTATGATAAATTTAGTAGCATAAACTTTTTCTTAAAACACATAATAAAATCATTAGAAGGTAGTTAGGAAAATGATGCGGAGGATTAAAATGAAAATAGTTAGAAAAATACTAACAATTATTATAATTACAGTTATGATGACTATGATACTAGCAGGAAACGGCAAAAAAGCTACAGGTATTGGCAAAAGTTTTTCAGCAAGACAGCCTGTTAAAGTAGGTTTAATTTCAAAAGATCTTACTGATGATTATCTTATATTTATCCTCCAAAATTTAGAAAATATTCAAAAAGAAAATGAGGGGAAAGTTGAATTTACCTTCTATGATAGCAAATCGGAGCTGGCGATACAAAATGAAAATATTGATAAAGCGCTTAAAGAAGGTATAAATCTTATATTATTAGATATAGTCGATACAAGAGCTACACAAGAAGTTATTAATAAAATTAAACAAGATAATATTCCAGTAATCATGTTTAATAGAGAACCGCTTACAATGGATCCTATTAAATCTTATAGCAGAGCTTTGTATATAGGAACAGATTCAAAACAAGCTGGTACTCTGCAAGGGGAAATGCTTGTTGATGCATGGAATAATAATAAAGAATCCATTGATAAAAATAGAGATAACATAATGCAATATGTCATGTTACAAGGTGAACGTTATAATAAAGTACCAATTGATAGAACAAAATATTCTGTTTTAACAATCCAAAAAGCTGGAATAAAAACAGAAGAACTTGCATTAAGAGTTTGTGATTGGAATACAGAAGTAGCTCAAAATGTAACTGAAGCATTGCTTTTAAAATATGGTGACAAAATTGAAGTAATAATTGCGAATGATGATTCTATGGCAATAGGTGCTGTTCAAGCGTTACAAGCATATGGCTATAACAAGGGCGATAAAACAAAAACAATTCCAGTTGTTGGAGTTGATGCAGTACCAAAAGCTAAGGAGCTAATTTCAAATGGCTTTATGTTAGGTTCTCCTTTCCAAGATCCTAAGGATATGGCTGAAGCTCTTTATACTGTAGGAATGAACTTAGTTGAGCATAAAAGTGCTAGTGAGGGAACAAAATATAAATTTGATGACACAGGAGTTGCAATTCGTCTTCCTTATGAAAAATATATGGGAAAATGAATAAATAAAAAATGAATGAAGAATTCATAAAAAATTAAACTTCAAAGATTTTAATGAAATAGTTGAATTTAACACATAACAAAATTATTAGAAGATAATTAGGATACAGATATGGAGGGCTATAATGAAAATATTTAAAAAATACTAACTATTTCCATAGCTACAGTTATGATGACGGCCATATTTGCAGTTAATGCTAAAAAGGCTATAAGTATTAGCAGAAGTTTTTCTGAAAGGCAGCCTATTAAAGTAGCTCAATTTTCAAAAGAGCTTACTGATGATTATATTGAAGATATCGATCAAGGTTTAAAAGATTTTCAAAAAGAAAACGAAGGCAAAGTTGAATTTACCTTCTATGATAGTAAGTCAGATACAGCGATACAAAATGAAAATATTGATAAAGTGCTTAAAGAAGGTGTTGATCTTATACTTAGATATAGTGGATACAAGAGATACACAAGAAGTTATTAATAAAATTAAAGAATACAATGTTCCAGTAATCATGTTTAATAGAGAACCCCTTACAATGGATACTATTAAATCTTATGACAAAGCTTTGTATATAGGAACGGAGTCAAAAGAAGCTGGTGCTCTGGAAGGAAAAATGCTTGTTAATGCATGGAATAGTAATAGAGAATCTATTGATAGAAATAGAGATAACATAATGCAATATGTTATGCTACAAGGTGAACGTTATAATAAAGTACCAATTGAAAGAACGAAATATGCTGTTTCAACAATCCAGCAAGCTGAAATAAAAACAGAAGAACTTGCGTTAAGAGTTTGTGATTGGAATACAGATGTAGCTCGAAATGCAACTGAAGCATTGATTTTAAAATATGGTGACAAAATTGAAGTAATAATTGCAAATGATGATACCATGGCACTAGGTGCTATTCAAGCGTTACAGAAATATGGTTATAACAAGGGTGATAATACAAATACAATTCCAGTTGTTGGAGTTGATGCAATACCAGAAGCTCGAGAGTTAATCGAAAAAGGCTTTATGTTAGGTTCTGTTGACCAAAATCCTAGGGATTATGCTGAAGCTCTTTATACTGTAGGAATGAACTTAGCTGAACATAAAAGTGCTAGTGAGGGAACAAAATATAAATTTGATGACACAGGAGTTGCAATTCGTATTCCTTATACAACATATATTGAGAAATCCAATAAATAATTAATTATCAAGTGAAACTTGATTCAAGTGGGATTTGATCCCCAGCTGAAGCCTAGTTGAACTTATCTAGGGTCGTGCCACTGTTATCCTACTTAAAGAAGTGGGAGTGTTACAGTGGCTAGACATCAGATAAGTAAAAATGAGTTATTGCTGTTTTAAAATTTGACATAACAATAATTAATAGAAATAGATGATAATATGCAATTTACACAACATATTATTATCTATTTTTACCTTTATATATAAATTTGCACAAGAAATTAAGCAAGGTTTTTAATAAAAATCAACCAGTTTAATTTCTATACGTACAAATGCTATTATGATTCTATTTACTATTGTAAGATTTGCAATTGCAATTTTGCTTAGATTGTTTATGAAAAATGGTATAAATAACCATTAAAAGGAATAAGATAGTATGCAGAGAGCGTGACGTTATATGATTTTTCAACACCAATTGTCATTACTAGAAAAGATGAATTTGGACAAACGGGTGTTGCTTTAAATAAGTCTCAGGAAAATGTGAATAATTTAGTTAAAGAAATTATGGAAAATTCTCAAGATATAAGTGCATATAGTGAGGAACTTTCAGCAACTGCTGAGGAGCGATCTTCTAAAGCAATGAGTATAGATGAAGCTGTAAATAATATTGCGAGTGGTATGCAAGAGTCTAGCGCGGCATCAGAAGAGATAAGTGCTTCAGTTCAAATGAAACCCGACTCACATTCGTTCGCTGGATAAGTTGGAACAACAAAATCGTAGATTTTGGTTCTCACTTAATAAATTCGATAATAATGTGAAGAATTTCGTATGGAGGGTAAATTGTAAAGGGTTTATAATAAATATTGTAAACGAATAATAAATAATATATTTTGTTTACGAAGATTGGATAAGTGTTAGATAAGAATATGGAGGGGTAAAAATGAAAAGGTTTAAAAATTTATTAACAATTGTTATGGCTGCAACTATGATTGCTGCAACAATGGTAGGGTGTGGAGCAAGCAAGACTGCTCAACCAGATACAGCTAAAAAGGCTGAAACAAAAAGTGTTTTAATTGGTTCTGCTATCTATAAGTTTGATGATACATTCATGACAGGCGTTCGTACTGCTATGGAAGGGCAAGCAAAAGAAAAAGGATCAACTCTTGAATTAGTGGATTCACAAAACAAACAACCTACACAAAACGAACAAGTTGATACATTTATTACAAAAGGTGTAAACGCTTTAGCAGTAAATCCAGTTGATAGAACAGCTGCAGGTCCACTTATTGCAAAAGCAAAAGCAAAAAGTCTTCCAATTGTATTCTTAAACCGTGAACCAGAGAAAGCAGATATGGATGGTTATGATAAAGTTTGGTATGTGGGTGCACATGCAGAACAATCTGGAACACAATCAGGAGAAATTATATCTGATTATTTCAAAGCACATCCAGAAGCAGATAAAAATAAAGATGGAGTAGTACAATATGTAATGCTTCAAGGTGAACCAGGACATCAAGATGCAACTCTTCGTACAGAATATTCTATAAAAGCTATTGAAGCTGCTGGACTTAAAACACAAAAACTTGCAGCAGATACAGCAATGTGGGATAAAGCAAAAGCAACTGACCTTATGAAAGCATTTATTACAGGTCAAGGACTTGATAAAATAGAAGCTGTTCTTTGTAACAATGATGATATGGCTCTTGGTGCAGTAGAAGCTTTAAAGGCAGAAGGATATAATAAAGGCGATGCAGCTAAATATATTCCAGTAGTTGGAGTTGATGCAACAGCACCAGCATTACAAGCTATGAAAGAAGGATCACTTCTTGGAACAGTTCTAAATGATGCAGCTAACCAAGGTAAAGCTACAGTAAACATTGCTCAAGCAGCAGCTGAAGGCAAAGATATTACAGAAGCAAATATTGGTTACCCAGTAACAGATGGAAAATATGTATGGATAAATTATGTAAAAGTTACTCAAGATAATTATAAAGATTATCTTAAATAAGATATAAATAAAAAAATAAGCAGGGATGTGAAATTTTATAAGTTCCCATCCCTGAATTATTGTTTAACAGAAGGAGGATGTATATATGAGTGAATATGTACTGGAGATGAATCATATAACTAAAGTATTTCCGGGTGTAAAAGCTCTAGATGATGTATCCTTAAAGGTTCGTAAGGGTAGTGTACATGCACTAATGGGTGAAAATGGTGCAGGTAAATCAACCTTGATGAAATGTCTTTTTGGAATATATCATGAAGATGGCGGAGAAATAATATTAGATGGAAATAAAATGGAAATAAATACTTCAAAGCAGGCATTAGATTTAGGTGTATCAATGATACATCAAGAATTACATCCAATTCGTTTCAGACCAGTTATGGAAAATATCTGGCTTGGAAGATTTCCAATGAAAGGAATTGCTGTAGATAAAAAAACTATGATTCGTAAAACAAAGGAATTATTTGAGCAAATTGGGTTAGATATTAATCCAGAAGCATTAGCGGGAACACTTTCACCATCTAATCTTCAATTGGTTGAAATGGCAAAAGCAGTTAGCTATAATTCAAAAATTATTATTATGGATGAACCTACTTCATCATTAACAGAAACTGAAGCCGAACATTTATTTAAGATAATAAGGCAACTTCAAGACAAGGGGTGTGCAATTATATATATATCTCATAAAATGGAAGAAATATTAAGAATATCAGATGAAGTAAGTATCATGAGAGATGGTCAATATGTAGGAACATGGCCAGCTAAAGAGTTAACAACAGATTTAATTATAAATCGTATGGTAGGTCGTGATATGACTAATAGATTTCCACCAAGAACATATGAACCAAGTAAAGACGTTGTATTAAAGGTAGATAAGATTTGCTCTCCGCTTGCAAAATCATTTCAAAATGTTAGTTTTGATTTACATAAAGGGGAAATACTAGGAATAGGTGGTCTTGTTGGTGCACAACGTACAGAACTAGTAGAGGCTTTGTTTGGGCTTCGTGGAATACAATCTGGAACCATAGAAAAGGATGGCAAGGTTATTAAAATAAGATCTTCAAAAGATGCTAAACTGCAAGGGCTTGCTCTTTTGACAGAAGAGAGACGTGCTAGCGGAATATTCGGTATTCTTTCAGTATTAGATAACACAGTAATTGCTAGTCAAAAGGAATATTCTAAATTTGGTGTACTGCAAGATTCAAAGCGATATAAAGCTGCTGTAAAGTCTAATGAGGAATTAAAGACTAAGACACCAAATATGGAACAGTTGATTCAAAACCTTTCAGGTGGTAACCAACAAAAAGTTTTAATTGCACGTTGGCTTCTTACAAATCCAGATATCCTAATATTGGATGAACCAACAAGAGGAATTGATGTTGGAGCTAAATATGAAATTTATTCAATTATGCATGAATTGGTTAAAAAAGGAAAGTCGATTATTATGATTTCTTCTGAAATGCCAGAATTACTTGGAATGTCAGATAGAATCATGGTTATGTGTGAAGGTAAAGTTACTGGAATTTTAGAACAAAGTGAAGCAGATCAAGTAAAGATTATGCATTATGCGACACAATTTATGAAATAGAATAAATTTTTATTACGAATGATTATTATTAGAATAAAGAAATGAGGTATAAGTATGCAAGAAGCTAAGTTAATTTCACGTAAAGATTATGCAAAAGCATTTTTAGGTATTGGTGCTTTTCTTATTATTTTAGGAATTGTTTTTAAATTAATTTTAGACCCTAGTGTGTTTTTTGATTTATACATGTATGTAGGAGCAATTGGAATAGGAGCTATTCTTTATGGAACAAAGCAGCTATTTGATAAAAGTAATCAAGATATAGGAATTTCTTTTTCCTCAAAGCATGTAAAAAACTTTTTAACTAATAATGCAATTATATTAGCAATGTTATTATTAATTGTTGTAATTATGATAATTGAGCCACGTTTTATGCAGTATCAAGTATTTTTAGATATTTTAACACAATCATCAACTAGAATGATTGTTGCGCTTGGTATTTGTTTTACATTGTTAATTGCAGGTACTGATTTATCAGCTGGACGTATGGTTGGACTTGCAGCGGTCATATCAACTTCTATGTTGCAAAATTCAGACTATGCAAATCGCTTTTTCCCTAATATGCCTGAGCTTGCAATTGTCATTCCTATATTGATAGCAATTGCTGCATGTATGGTGTTTGGTGTACTTAATGGTTTTTTAGTAGCTAAGTATGATATGCATCCATTTATTGCTACATTAGCGTCACAAGTTATGGTATATGGTGTATGTTCTTTATACTTTGATTTGCCTCCTAATAAATCACAACCTATTGGAGGTATTCGTCCAGACTTTATAGCTCTTGGTCAAACAAAAATATTACAAATAGGAAGTTTCCCAGGAATATCAATTCTAGTTCCGATTGCACTTCTATTTGTTATCTTGGTTTGGTTCATCTTAAATAAAACTATATTTGGTAAGAATGTATATGCTATTGGAGGTAACCGTGAAGCAGCTGTAGTTTCTGGAGTTAATGTATTTGTAACTATTCTAGGAATATTCATTTTTGCATCAGTTTTATATGGTGTTGCAGGAGTGCTTGAAGCCGCTAGAACAGCTGGCGCAACAAATAATTATGGTAATGGATATGAGTTCGATGCAATCGCAGCTTGCGTTGTTGGTGGCGTTTCACTTAATGGTGGTGTTGGTAAAGTAGGAGGAATCGTAGTCGGTGTATTAATCTTTACAGTTATTCAATACGGATTACAATTCATAGCTGTTAGTCCTATGTGGCAACAAGTTATTAAGGGTATTATTATTGCAGTTGCAGTTGCAATTGATATGGGTAAATATAGAAGAAAATAGAGTTTAATTATATAATTGAAATATAAATATTTAATTTTAATGTAGAATATTTAGTACAAGAATTAAAGAAGTACAGGTAAATCCTTAGGCTATAAGCAAGGGATTTACCTGTATTTTTTAGTTCCATTTTAAATTAATACTGTAGATTGATTGGAGTATTTATACCTATGCTAGCAATAATTCAATACTTAATGTATAATTAATAATGTTAATAAATTTTACTTAGAGATATTTTAAATATAGTGAGAGCATAAATTTAGAGAACAAAATCTTTTAGTGTTTATTATAGATTGGAACAAGTCATCTATAGGAGGGAATTAAATGAATTTATATAGAATTATGGTTGTGGATGATGAGGAAGAAATAAGGCTTGGAATTATTAAAAAAATTGATTGGGAAGCTAATGGTTTTATTGTAGTTGCTGATGCAGAAAATGGTCAAGATGCACTTGAAAAGGCAGAAAAACTTCAGCCAGATGTTATAATGACTGATATTAAAATGCCATTTATGGATGGATTAGAATTAGGGAAAAGACTTTCAGAGTCAATGCCATCCACAAAGATTATAGTATTTTCAGGTTGTGATGATTTTGAGTATGCTCATAGAGCAATTAAGCTCAATGTAATTGAGTACGTTTTGAAACCGATTAACTCTATTGAACTTATTGAAGTATTAAAAAGATTAAAAATACAACTAGATCATGAATATGATGAGAAGCGAAATTTGCAAACACTTTATAAGCATTATGTAGAGAGTTTACCAGTAATCAGAGAGCAATTTTTAGTAGGTGCAATTGAGGGAAGAATAAGTAAAAATCAATGGCATGAACAATCTGAAAAGTTAGATATAGCTTTTAAAGCAGAATATTTATCAGTAGCATTAATCCATGCAGACGGGACTTTAATATCGCAAGATGCAAACACTCTTTCAATACAAAAAGATTCAGCATTAATATCTATTTCAATAAAAAAAATAGTAGATGAGAATATGGGAAAGTATTGTGAATTTATTAGTTTTCCATATTCGGATATGGTTGTGGTAATAGGGAATTTTGCAAAAAAAGAAGATATACTATTATTTATAAAAGGAATAAATGAAGTTTGTAAAATTTATGAAAGAATCATTGGATTAACAATGTCAGCAGGAGTTGGATATGTTTATAATGATCCTTTAGAAATAAGGTTATCATATAGGAGTGCACAAACGGCTTTAGATTACAGATTTATACTTGGAACAGGAAAAGCAATTTATATTGATGATGTTGAACCGGATAATTCTATTCAACTTCAATTTGATGAACAAGAAGAGCGTTCAATGTTAAATGCCATTAAAATTTCTTCAGAAGAAGAAATTACAGAAACAATAGATAGCTTATTTAGAAAAATTGAAGATTTACTTTTACCTTTTAATAAATATAGAATTTATCTTATGGAAATCATGACATCGCTTTTAAAACTTATTCAAGCATACAATTTAAATATAGATGAAATTTTTGGTGAAAATTTTAATTGTTATAGTTATTTAGATTCTTTAAATTCTATACATGAAGTAAAAAAGTGGTTTATAAACAAAGCTATTAGAGTGAATGTTTTTATAAAGAAAGAACGTATAAACTCTTCTATGATACTTATTGAAAAGGCAAAACAGTATGTAAAAGACAATTATAATGATTGTGATATGTCTGTAGAAAAACTTTGTTCTGAGCTACATGTTAGTCCAACATACTTTTCTACAATTTTTAAACGAGAGACCGAAATGAATTTTGTGAATTTTCTTACAACAGTACGTTTAGAACAAGCGGTGAAACTTTTAAACACTACAGATGATAAAACATATATGATAGCCGATAAAGTCGGATATCCAGAAGCTAACTATTTTAGTTATGTCTTTAAACGAAAATATGGTGTATCCCCATCAAAGTATAGAAAGAATTGAGCTGATATACTATGCGTAAATTAATAAAATCAAGAATAGAAAAAATAGTAAGAGAATGCAAAAATGCAAGTATACAGTACATAATATCAATTTCATTTACAGTGATTGCAGTTATGGGAATGCTTATGGTAGGAAGTGCACTATATTTACGTTTTATAAACTCTACTGAATCTATGGTATCTGAAAATAATAAATCTATGTTGGAGCAGGTGAATTTAAATTTAGATAGTTATCTTCGGAATATGATGAAAGTATCTGATGCAACCTATTACAATGTTATTAAAAAGAAAGACTTATCAACAGATAGTATAAATAAAGAAATGGATTTATTATATGAAACAAATAAAGATTATCTTATTAGCATATGTGTTTTTTCACAAAATGGTGAAGTTGTGTCAGCATCTCCAGTTGGGCAATTAAAAAGTTCAGTTGATCCTAGGACAAATGATTGGTTTTCTAAAGCGGTAAATAAAAAGGAAAATCTACATTTTTCAACACCACATGTTCAAAATTTATTCGTAGACCCAGATAACAAATATCGCTGGGTAGTATCACTAAGTCGTGCAGTAGAGTTAACTAATAATAAAAGGATTACCTCTGGAGTCTTATTAGTAGATATGAATTTTAGTGGAATTGAGCAGATTTGCAAGAATGTAAATGTAGGCAAATCAGGATATGTGTATTTAGTTGATAGAGAAGGGGAGATTATATATCATCCTAGACAGCAACTAATTTACTCTAATTTAATAGAAGAAAACAATAAGGCTGTAGCTAACTATGAAGATGGAAATCATATAGAAACTTTTCAAGATGAAAAAAGATTAGTTACAGTTAAAACTGTTGGTTATACAGGATGGAAAATTGTTGGTATTATGCCAATGGAAGATATTACATCTGATTACCGTCAAATGAGTCTTTTTGCGATTTTCATTATGTGTTTTGCCATTTTTATACTTGTATTTCTTAATATGTTTGTTTCTTCACGTATAGCTAATCCAATAAAATCATTAGAAAAATGTGTAAAGAAACTTGAAAATGGTGTTAAGGATGTGGATATTTCAATAAGTGGGTCATATGAAATTCAGCATTTAGGAAAAGCAATTAAATCAATGGTTAATCAAATGCATACACTTATGGATAACATAATGATTGAGCAAGAATCAAAAAGAAAAAGTGAACTCGATGCACTTCAAGCACAAATTAATCCACACTTTTTATATAACACTTTAGATTCTATTATATGGATGATAGAAAATGAAAACTATGATGGAGCTATTATCATGGTAACAGCGTTAGCAAGACTTTTTAGAATTAGTTTAAGTAAAGGAAAAAATATAATAACATTAAAAGATGAAATAGAACATGCACGTAATTATTTAACAATTCAAAATATACGTTATAAAAATAAATTCACATATAATATTGAAGTGGATGAGGAATGTCTTAATTTTGCAAGTATTAAGCTTATTATTCAACCTTTAATTGAAAATGCCATTTATCATGGCATGGAGTTCATGGGGGGAGATGGTGAGATTTTAGTAAAGGCATATATAAAAGAAAATGATTTATATATTGATGTTATAGATAATGGACTTGGAATGCTACAGGAAGTTTGTGATACTCTTTTAACTAATGATAGTAAAATTGAAAGAAAGGGATCAGGTATTGGTTTGAAAAATGTTCATGAGAGAATACAGTTATATTTTGGGGCAAACTATGGTCTTGAAATTTATAGTGAGGCAGATGAAGGAACAACAATTCGAATTCATATGCCAGGTATAGACTTTTATGAAATTCAGAAAAGGGAGGAAGGAAAATAGTGAAGAAGAAAAGAAAACAAATTTCTATAATTTTATTTGTATTATTAGTACTATCTTTCTTACTTCTTCTGAATGATACAATACTAAGTGCAAATGATAAAAGAATATATAATATTTCAATCATTGTTAGAGGCAAAAACAGTGAAAGTTTAATGATAATGAAACAAGGAATAGATCAGGCGGCTTCAGAGATGAATGTCAATATAAGCTTTGTTACATTATCAGAAGAAAATAGTTATTTAGAACAGACAGAGCTTATTGAACGAGAAATTAACAATAAAGCAGATGCTATCATTATAGCCCCAGTAGATTATGAAAAGATGATAGAACCTATAGAAAATGCAATGAAGAAGGTGCCAGTTATATTGATTGAATCAACTGTTAAATCAAAAAATGTACGACCAAGTATTTCATGTGATAATTATAACCTTGGAGTAAGCTTGGCAGAAAAAATGATACAAATGGGAAATACAAATGAGAATATTGCTATTGTTAAAAATAATTTAGAGTGTAGTAGTATAAAAGAACGATATGATGGATTTATGAGCATTATGAAGAATACAGAAAACAACTGTACATTTTGGGAAATTTCAGGTCAAAAAGAGGTCACTCATTATAATGAAGCAAAGCAATTATTAAAATATAATAATGTTGATGCTGTAGTAACATTTGACCCAGAAATATTAGAGCTGGTTGCGGAGGCTAAAAAAGATTTGAGTAGTATTAATAAAGAAAAAACATCTATTCAAGTTTATGGCACTGGAAGTACTAGTAAAATAATTTCTTTTTTAGAGGATAATGTAATTAGTGCAACTGCTATGCAAAATGAGTTTAATGTTGGATATTTGGGAGTGAAAACTGCAGTAAGTGTAATTAATCGAGAATATGTAAATAATGAAACTATATATTCAACTGTTATTAATACCCAAAATATGTACTCGGAGGAGAATCAAAGATTATTGTTTCCATTGATAAGATAGGGCAGGCATATTAAAGATAATTAACTATCATGTTAGTTAAGCTAAGTCATACTAATGGACATAATATTTTGAATAAAATTTCTAATAAGTACATTATCTTTTGAGTTCAGATAAAGTGAAACTTTTTATAGGAAATTTTAGGATTGTTAGCCATTGAATATTAGATATTTATCACATATTTAATTGTTATTTCAATTAAGAGATGCCTGGAGTAATCGTATTGTGGGAGGGATTTATAGTGAGATTAATTAAGAGATTATCAGGAATATTAACAATATTTTCGATTTTCACTTCATTATCAGCATGTACTGCTAATGCAAATATAATGAAAAATAGTTCTGGTGTGAAAGAGATAAAAATAGGTGTAACATTATACAAACAAGATGATGCATTTATATCCACAATTACTAAAAATATTGAAGAGATAGCAAAAGAAAAGGAAGGTAAATATAAAATAACCATTAATGTTGTAGATGCAAAAGGTAGTTTAAACAATCAAAGTAACCAAGTAGATAAATTTGTTTCACAAAATTATGATGTTATATGTGTAAATATGGTTGATCGTACTGCTGCATCAATGATTATTGATAAAGCAAAATCAGCAAATATTCCTATTGTTTTCTTTAATCGTGAACCAGTAGAAGAAGACATGGAGCGTTGGAATAAGTTATATTATGTTGGATCACAAGCAGAACAATCAGGAGAAATGCAAGCTAATATTATTATAAATGCTTACAAAAAAGATATGAGCAAAATAGATATGAACGGAGATGGAAAGATTCAATATGTAATGCTTGAAGGTGAACCTGGTCATCAGGATACTTCCATTAGAACTGAATATTGCGTTAAGACTATAACTAAAAATGGAATTGAATTAGAAAAGTTAGCAGATGATACTGCAAATTGGCAAAGTGCACAAGCAAGCACAAAAATGACACAATGGATCAAAGAATTTGGTGATAAAATAGAAGTAGTATTTAGTAATAATGATGACATGGCACTTGGAGCAATAAATGCAATAAATAATGCCAATATAACTGGAAATAAACCTCTTGTTGTTGGAATTGATGGATTACCAAAAGCTTTGGAAGCCGTTAAGAATGGGTCTATGATCGGGACTATTATAAATGATTCTAAGAAACAGGCAAATGCAATTTTTAATATTGCTTATACATTAGCTACACATGGAAATATAAATTCAGTTGAAGGACTAGAAAATGGAAAATATATTAGAACATCTCACACTGAGGTTACAAGTGACAATGTAGATTTATATTTAGAAAAATAAGTAATACTTGGACTTATGCCATATATTACTGAAATAAAGGAAAATGTATTCTGTAAAGTAGAGTGCATTTTTCTTTATTTTTTTTTCAAAAAGGTCCTTAATAATAACAAGTTTAATTTCTCCATATCTATAATTAATTTATCAGCAAATAAAGTATAAACTCTTCTGCTAAAATGCATAATAGATTTATAGATTTATAGATTTATAGATTTATAGGTTCATAGATTCATAGAGTTATAGAGTTACATTGAATTAATATTACAATAATTATGTGAAAAGTTTACCTAAGAAAACTTTAAAGTTTCCGCATTATGATTCGGTAAAATGATATGGAGGATTGATATGAAAAGATGCAAAAGAATATTAGTAATTATGATGATATCATTTATGATAACTGTGGGACTGGTAATTTATAGTCAAAGCACAATTGGTGCTACTTTAAAAGTTGTTGAAGGAAAAATTGTTAGAGTAAGTGTATTATTACGCACAACTGAGGATCCATACACTTTGTTACTTAAGCAAAGTTTCGAAGAAATTCAAAAGAAAAATGAGGATAAGGTAGAATTTACCTTTTATGACTGTAAAAATGATCAATACATACAAAATCAAAATCTTAATTTAGTAATACAAAATCAAGCAACAGATCTTGTATTGCTAAATTTAGTAGAAACAGGAGGCTCACAATTTATTATTGATCAAGTTAAAGAAAAAAATATTCCAGTAGGTTTATTTAATATAGAGCCACCTAGCATAGAGTCAATTAAATCCTACAAGAAAGCCTACTTTGTAGGAACTAGCTCAGAAGAAGCAGGAATGCTACAAGGGGAAATTCTCATTGATGTATGGAATAAGAATAAGGTCGCTATAGATAAAAATAAAGATAATATAATGCAGTATATTATGTTAATGGGAGACCGTAATAATCTTGAAGCAATTGGTAGAACCAAGTATTCAATTTTAACAGTTAATAATGCAGGAATAAAAACACAGGAACTTGCTTCAAGAGTTTGTGATTGGGAAAAAGATTTAGCTAAAGATGCTATGGAACAACTAATTTTACAAAATGGTGATAAAATTGAAGCTATAATATCAAATAATGATGCAATGGCAATTGGTGCTATTGAATCATTACAAAAATATGGATATAACAAAGGTGGTACAACTAAAAAAATAACAGTTGTTGGAGTAGATGCTATACCGGAAGCTCAAGAACTAATTAGGCAGGGAATTATGACAGGTTCTGTTCTTCAAGATGCTTATTCGATGGCTGAAGCAACTTATGAAATTGGAATGAACTTAGTTTATGGTAGAGCACCGCTTGAAGGTACACAATATAAATTTGATAATACTGGAGTTGCAGTTCGTATTCCTTATAAAGAATATATATATAATCCTAATGCAACTTAAAAATAAAGGTACTATTATTATTTAGAAAATAATCTGGAGGATCAAGATGAAAGTATTAAAAAAAATACCGATAATTATTATAGTTTCAGTTATTATAATCACAATAATAGCAAGTTGTAATCATAATGTGATTAGCACTAATTCACGAGTTGTTGAAGAAAAGCTTGTCAAAGTAGGAGTATTATTATATAGATTTGATGATGCTTATATTTCTCTAGTTCACCAAAGTTTAGAAGAGATTGAAAAAGAAAATGAAGGAAAGGTTAAATTTACGTTCTATGATGGAAAGAATGATCAATCCATACAAAATCAGAGTCTTGATACATTACTAAAAAAAAATGATGTAGACCTTTTACTATTAAATTTAGTAGAAACAAACAGTACACGATTAGTTATTGATAAAATTAAAGAAAAGAATATTCCAGTGATTCTGTTTAATAGGGAGCCTGTTGCCATAAATTCTATCCAATCTTACAATAAATCTTGTTATATAGGCACAGAAGCGGAAGAAGCTGGAGTGTTACAAGGAAAAGTTGTTATTAAGGCATGGAATAGTAATAAAGCAGCTGCAGATAAAAATAATGATAATGTACTGCAATATATTATGTTAATGGGTGAAAATGATAATCTAGAAGCAATCACAAGAACAAAATATTCTATTTTAACAATTAATAATGCAGGAATAGAAACACAGGAACTTGCATTAAAAGTTTGCAACTGGAGTGAAGAAGAAGCTAAAAACACTACTAAAGCACTGTTTTTACAATTTGGTAATAAAATTGAAGCAATAATTGCAAATAATGATTCTATGGCTATAGGCGCTATTAAAGCACTACAAGAATATGGTTATAACAAAGGGGGGAAAACTCAAACAATAACAGTTGTTGGAGTTGATGCAATACCAGAAGCTCAAAAATTAATTAAAGAAGGCATTATGACAGGTTCTGTTCTTCAAGATTCTTCTGCTTTGGCTAAAGCTCTTTATACTGTTGGAGTGAATTTAGTTTATAATAGAAATCCACTTTATGATACAGCATATAAATTTGATAATACAGGAGTTTCAATTCGTCTTCCTTATCAAGAATATATAAGTAAGTAATTATATTTCTGTAAAAATGTAAAATAATTAACTTTACAACATTCATAACTTAATTTAATATTAAGTTAAAAAATAAAAAGTATATTTAAGATACTAACTAAATTTACGAGGATGTGGGGCTAAATGAGTAAATTAGAACAAATACTAGAGTATAATAGAAGTTTTATAAATAGTAAAGACTATGAAGAGTATGTAACAACTAAAATACCTAAGAAAAAAATGGTGATATTATCATGTATGGATACTAGATTAACAGAATTATTACCCAAAGCTATGAATATAAAAAATGGTGATGCAAAAATAATTAAAGATGCAGGAGCAACTGTTATGCATCCTTTTGGAGGAGTCATGAGAAGTATATTAGTTGCAGTTTATGAGTTTGGGGCAGAAGATGTTTTTGTAGTAGGGCACCATGGTTGTGGAATGAGTAATTTAGATACAACAAGTCTTATTAATAAAATGATAGATAGAGGAATAAAAGAAGAAACCTTACTAACATTAAAAAATGCAGGAATTAAGGTTGAAAAATGGCTTCATGGATTTGAATCTGTTGAGGAGTCTATAAAGGAAAGCGTAAGGATGATAAAAAGCCATCCTCTATTTCCAAAAGATATAAAAGTACATGGCCTTATTATGAGTTCAGAAACAGGGGAAATAGAAATCATAATAAATGGAGACGATTAGTAGATGAAGGGTGAATGATGAAAAATGAATGATTAATTATTCATTTTTTATCATTCATTTTTATAATTTTATGTCTCTAATATGTGCTTCCAATATCTTTTTGGCATCATTCTGCATTGCAGCTTGATGTTTGTTCTTTCTTGTATAGTTGTAGATTTGAAGTAAGCTTTCCAAAGGTTTGCATATTCATCCTTATGGGATTTGAGTTTTTGGTAAATATCAGTGTCCATAGAAATTATTTCATAAGAAATTCCATTATATATTAAAGCTTTTTCTCTAGAGACATCATGAATAATGAAATATTCTCTAGAGAATCTATTTTTAAAATGATCTCCGAGAAGTTCTACAATGTCATTGTCTGGTTCAATTGAGGAATATAGAAAAGTTTTATCAATATAATTAAATCTAATAAAACCTTCAAATCTATGACATTCCATTGTAACTCTTCTATTTATATCATCCACAAGTCTTATTTCACATACATTCAAAAAACTATGAACATCATGTCCAAGCTTAAAAGCTATTTTTAAATATTTAAAGATAACCATAGCGTTATCTTTCTCAGTACTTAAATAAACCATATATATCTTTTTTAATGCAACAAAATCTATCTTATTTATAATTGAATATCTAACTTTTTTAAATTTATCTTTGTCAGTAATAACTTCAAGAATTTCTCCAAGAAAAAGAGGTGCATTAGATTCACTTTTTCCATAAATTGAAGCTAATGGTTCTTTAGAGTAAAAGCCATCATATATAGCAGTTAATAACCCTTCAAAAGTATCATCATATATTAATATTTTCATAATCAAAACTCTCCATGTATAGAAGTAAGTCTATCATTTACCCTAAGAATACTTGTTTCAGGCAATATAATATTTGAAGGTCTATCTTTTTTTATAGAATAGATAATACTTGGAGAGGAAATAGTTTCTTTGGGTATTATAATACCAGATACTGTAGTTTTTTCTTCTATTGATGGTTTATCAAAAAATGATAATTGATTAGGATTTATACCATTATGTTTAGGGAGATTTTGTTCTAAAAGCTTATTCTTTATTTTAACATCATCAAATAAAACATCACCACAATATTTACCACTGCAAGTAATAAAATATTTAGCTCTTTTAAGGACCACTCTTAAATTTTTCAAATCCTCAAAAGTCAAATTATGAACTCTTCTGATTTTCAAAATCTTCTTCGCAGAAGTAACACCAATGCCAGGTATACGCAATAATTTTTCATAAGAGGCTTTATTAATTTCCGTGGGAAATTCATTTAAATTTGATAATGCCCAATATGTCTTTGGATCAAAGTTTAAATCAAAATTATCATCATCATTTTTCAAAAGTTCATCAGCTTTAAAGCCATAATATCTAAGAAGCCAATCAGCTTGATAAAGTCTATGTTCGCGAAGCATAGGAGGATGAGTTATATCGGGTAGTAGTTTATTGTCTTTAATAACAGGAACATAAGCAGAGTAATAAACTCTCTTCAAACTATATTTGTTATAAAGATTTTCTGAAAGTTTAATAATTTTTCCATCACTTTCAGGAGTTGCGCCAACAATTAGTTGAGTACTTTGACCACCAGGAACAAAAAGAGGAGTACTTTTTATGCTTTTTTTCATTTCATTATTATTAATTATAGAATTTTTAATAATTCCCATAGGTTTTAAAATATTATCTTTGCTTTTTTGTGGTGCTAAAAGTTTAAGGCTATGACTAGAAGGGAGTTCAATGTTAACACTCATTCTATCAACATAGGTACCAGCTTCTTGAATTAAATGGTCATCTGCTCCAGGTATTGCTTTTAGGTGAATATATCCATTAAAGTTTTTTTCTAAACGTAATTTTTTAACAGTCTTAAGTAAAAGCTCCATAGTGTAATTAGGATTTTTAATAATAGCAGAACTTAAAAAAAGTCCTTCAATGTAATTACGTCTATAAAAATTAATAGTAAGATTACATACATCATCTGGAGTAAAACTAACTCTTAGAAAATCTCTAGAAGAGCCATTTATGCAGTATTTACAATCAAAAACACAATCATTTGAAAATAATATTTTAAGTAGTGAAATGCAACGTCCATCAGGAGTAAAGCTATGACAAATACCACTTTCAGAGGCATCACCAATTCCATTATTAGAATTCTTTCTCTTTGAACCAGAAGAAGAACATGAAACATCATATTTTGCAGCATTAGATAGAATTTTTAATTTATCCATTAAATCCATTGTACTTACACTTCCTTATAATAAAAAATAGAACATACATTCTTATATATAGATTATATAAGAATGCATGTTCTTATGCAATGTTTTAATGGTCATAAAGAAATAATTATAAAGCAAAAATATGTTGACACATATGGTTAGGTGAACAATTGAAAAAAGAAAGGGTATATTTCCCTTTATATTGGAGAAAATGCCCTTTAGTAATTTTAAATTGGACTTACAGTATCACGTTCGATTAAAGAATTTACAAGTATTATTCTCTTGCTATAAGAATTATCATATTCTATCTTTTCTAGTAATAACATTGCTGCATTAGTTCCAAGAAGAAACATGTTTTGATCTATAGTTGTTAATTTTGGTTCTACAAACTTACTTAGAGCTATATTGTCAAATCCTATAATGGATAGATTATTTGGTACATGTAAATTTAATTTTTTGCAAGCATTAAGAACACCGACAGCCATAAGATCATTACATGCGAAAACAGCAGTTGCAGAAGTTATTTTTAATACTTCAAGAAATATATTAACAGTATTATCCACAGTTTCATTACTATTTCCATCACCTATGTTAATAATATTTTCAGTCTTAAAATTATGTAAGTCTTTCATTGTTTCTTTATATACTTTTTCTTTTACATCATAAGAATAACTATCTTTTCCTCTAACAAACAATATATCCTTATGATTATTTTCTAAAAGATAATTTAGAGCCATCTTTGAACCCATAGCTTCATCATTAATAACTGATGAAATATTGGTAGATACTGAATGACCATTTACAAAGACAATTGGAGTTTGCTTTGAAATATTATGATAAAATTTAGAATTAACATTATCTGTATTAGGGTCAATAACTATTATTCCAGATACATTCCTAGATAACAAATTATTAACACATGATTTTTCTTCTTCAGCATCATTGTTACTGCAAGCTAAAATTAAAGATAAAGAATTAAGTTTTAAGTTACTTTCAATACCTTTTATAACTTCAGGAAAAAACATATTATTAATACTAGGAACTACAACACCGATAGTAGCTGACTTTTGCTGTGTAAGTTCACGTGCTTGCATATTAGGAATATAATTAAGCTCTTCTACTACTTCTAATACTCTTTTTTTTGTTTCAGCCTTTACAGGGTAATTTCCGTTCATTACTCTTGAAACTGTTGCAACAGATACATTTGCTTTTTTCGCCACATCTACTATGGTAATTTT
>Ga0302162_10000143_pt1 | contig 22019 bp, 12 predicted proteins | sample I_Fen_E2_2_FD_193501 | JGI IMG/M metagenome (GOLD analysis project Ga0302162, IMG submission 193501) | Peat permafrost microbial communities from Stordalen Mire near Abisko, Sweden - I_Fen_E2_2 | ecosystem: Environmental > Terrestrial > Soil > Wetlands > Permafrost | place: Sweden: Abisko...
TGTCGAACAGCAACATGAGTACTATGCTCGAAGGTCGCATTGCCGGTGTCAGTGTATCAACAGATGGACAACCGGGTGCCGATCCAACAGTTAGAATAAGGGGTGTTGGTTCTTTCGGGGATGTTTCGCCATTATATGTTGTTGATGGAGTTCCAGTAGGAACAACCATTCGCGATTTTTCACCGAATGATATTGAATCTATGCAGGTTTTAAAGGATGCATCTGCAGCCGCAATTTATGGGGCACGTGCAGCTAACGGTGTTATTATTATTACAACAAAGCATGGAAAAGAAGGCACTCCACTAAAAGTAGATTTCTCTGGTTATTTTGGTGTTGACAATGTTCCAAAGACAATTTCAGTTTTAAACAGTTCACAGTATCAAACTATCAATAATCGTAGCCGGGTCAATAATGGTAGTGCGCTTTGGTCGGCAAATGATCCAACATCATCTGATTATATAAGCGATGTAAATACTGATTGGCAAAAAGAAGCACTAAAAACAGGTACTCGTCAAGATTATAATCTTAATTTTGCCGGAGGTGGTAAGAGCTCAACATACAACCTTTCGTTAGATTATTATAATTCAAAAGGAACTCTGGTAGGAGTAGGTCCAGACTATAAACGCTATACTATCCGTGCTACAAACACTGCTGAAGTAGGCGTGTTCAAATTTAATACAAACGTGACTTATTCTCATTCTGATCAAAACTCTTTAAATTCAACTGATCAGTCAAGCTTTTCCGGAGGTAATCCTCCAATGATTGTCAAAATATTAGCTGCAGTTCCAACCCAGAAGGTTTATGATTCTTCTACTTCAACGGGCTATGGGACCTATAATACCACAACTCAGGGAGAAATGTACTCTTTAAATATGGTGGCGATGAATAATATTTTAAAATCGAGTACCAATGTTGATCGTATTTTGGCAAGTGGCTCAGCAGAAATAGACTTTAATAAGATTCTTAATCTTAGAAATCAAACATTAAAATACAAACTCAATGTATCATGGGATAAGACCTATGCTAAAGACTTAAACTGGATTCCGGCATTTAGTCTCACAGATTTTTATACTAATAATGTGGCTAAACTGGATGAAGGATACCGAAACTATAGTACCGGTTTGATTGAAAATACGCTAAATTATTCAGGAAAATTCGGATTGCATAAAATAGATGCTATGATAGGGCAATCTTTCCAGGCGGATAATTATAACACTGTAACCGGACATGCCGAAGGGTTTACAACTCCCTATTACATAGAGTTGGCAAATGGACAAACAACTACCAGTTCAAGTTATAGTAATGCCCATTATTTGTCTTCGCTTATGGCTCGTTTGAATTATGACTACGATGATCGATACTTATTGTCTGGAACAATAAGAAGAGATGGCTCTTCCCGTTTTTCAAAAGCTAATCGTTTCGGATATTTTCCTTCTGTGTCAGCTGGATGGAAGATTAATCACGAAAAATTCTTTACAGTCGATGAGCATACTATCTCTGATTTGAAATTGAGAGCTAGTTGGGGTGTACTTGGAAATGAAAATATTGGAAATTATCAATATCTGCAATCGGTTAATCGAAACTATGTATATAATTTTAATAATACAGTTGTATATGGAAGCAGTGAATCATCTGTTGTAGATAACAATATCAAATGGGAAAGTAAACGTATGGCCAATGTTGGTCTTGATGCCAGTTTTCTTGATCATGCATTTGATTTTACTGCAGAATATTATAATTCAAGAAGTACAGATTTACTCGTTAATGTAACTCTTCCTTATTCAGTTGGTTCAATTGTCACCAATCCTGTTGTAAATGCTGGTACCATGGAAAATCAGGGCTTTGAATTTACATTGACGTATCATAATCACAAAAATCCATTCAAATTTGATATTTCTGCAAATGGTGCCACATTAGCTAACAAAGTAATTAGTCTTGGTAACAACGGACAACCTATTTACGGAGTAGGATCTATTTCGGAAGAAGGAAAAGAAGTTGGTCGTCAATATGGGTATGTGTATGATGGTATTTTTCAATCACAAGCTGAAGTTAATGCTGCTAACGCTTTAGCCGTTTCAAAAAATGGAGCCGGTTCGGTTTACCAATCCTCATCGACTTCCGCAGGAGATGTTAAATACAAAGACTTGAATGGAGACGGTAAAATTACAGCTGCAGACAGAACAGATTTAGGTAGTTCTATTCCCCATTTTTCGTATGGTCTAAATTTTAATGCATCTTATAAAAACTGGGATTTTTCATTATTTGCACATGGCGTAACAAAATTTTTAGTAATCGATAATACCTATCGTACCTTAATGCATACAGCGGGAGGGTTAAACTGGTCTACGGACATTTTGAATAGTTGGACTACAACTAATACGAATACTGATATTCCAAGAGTTGTTTATGTTGATGGCAATGACAATGATAGAAATTCAAATCGTCCTGGATGGTTACAAAATGGTGCTTATCTGAGATTGTCAACTATATCTATAGGTTACACATTACCTCAGAATTTGACTAAGAGTGTTTTCTCCTCAGTCAGAGTATATGGTACTTGCCAGAATGTGTACACCTTCACTTCTTATAAAGGATACAATCCAGACTATGCAGGTAATGTGTGGAACCCAGGTTATAATGCAGGTTCGTACCCAACTCCCAGAACCATTATGTTTGGAGTTAATTTAAGTCTTAAATAATCTATAAAAAATAGTATGAAAAACATAAAATATATTCTTGCAGCAATGTTGTTTGTAGCATTGTTCGCCTCCTGTGACAATAAGTTAGATGTCACAAATCCAAATCTACAGACTTCTGCTGATTTTTGGAAAACTGAAAGCGAAATAGCAGAAGGCGTAACGGCCATTTACAATCGTCTTATTTTAGATGGAACTTATATGCGGACACTCCCCTTGCTTGAGGATGTTCGCGGGGACGATGTTCATTCGGAATCTCCCTGGACTATCTATCCATTGACAGGTAATTTTACGGTTCAGGCAGATTATGATGTATTGCAGTGGCCATGGAGGGATTTGTATCAGTTGATTGCTAAAGCCAATTTGGTATTTTATAATGCTCCGAATGTTACATTTACCAGTTCGGATTACAAAAATAGATTATTAGGTCAGGCATATTATCTTCGTGCACTCGCGTATTATCAATTAATGGAAAATTATCAGGTAGTCCCATTAGTTCTTACTAAGCCTCTTGATCAAAAGGATTATTACCCAGCTACAGCAACACGTGCACAGATATTTGCAGCCATTGAGTCTGATTTATTGAATGCGCAATCTATGCTGCCTAAAACGTACTCTGATGTGACCGGAGCCGATAAAGGACAAAAAGGAAGAGCCACCTGGGGTGCTGCCACAGGATTGCTGGGAAAGCTCTATATGATAGAACAAAAATGGTCTGATGCTGCCACACAACTGAAGGCTATTATTGACTCCAAACAATATAGTTTAGTTGCAAATTATGGCGATAATTTTAGCATGTCGAATGAAAACAATTCAGAATCATTATTCGAGGTACAGTTTTTAAATGGCGTTGGAACAACCGAAAACTGGTTGGGAGATCCTACTTCTTCATGGAAACAAGCAAGTTGCCAGGATTATTGTTATGGAATATCCGCATTCGGAGCTTGGGAAGATTTTCATCCTACTAAATGGCTTTATAATGAATTTAAGAAAGAAAGATGTACTGATGGAAAGCTAGATCCCCGACTGTACTGGACTATCGTGTCGTATGAAAAAGAATATGATACGTATCCTACTACCGATGGACGGTCAAACACTATTTTTGGAATACAACCTTATTCAACAAATAAAATTGATAGCACTAACACTAAAATTTATATTGCAAAGTATACCTATGCACGCCTGAGTGGACATACTTCTGAAGGTGATGGATCCAGAGATAATTCCGGTATAAATTATCGAATTATGCGTTATGCCGAGATTCTTCTCCTTTATGCCGAAGCATTAAATGAGATAAACGGACCTACATCAGATGTATATTCATATATACAGGAAGTTAGGACCAGAGCTAATTTGCCCAACCTTGCAACTACGCAACCAAACTTAAGTCAGGCTCAAATGAGAGATCAGATTGCTCATGAAAGAGCGTTGGAATTGGGAATTGAAAGTGTCCGGTTCTTTGATATTATGCGCTGGGGCTGGTTGTCTGATGCAACAAAACTTGCCACAGTCAGAAGTCATGACTCTGAATTTAATACATGGGCAGTTGGCCATGAATATCTTCCGGTTCCTCAATTGGAATTAGATGACAATCCAAATTTAACTGGAAATTCAGCCAATTAATATTTTATTCATGCCCTTGCTTAAAATAGCAAGGGCATGTTTATTCCATTCTAAAATAATAGATTAAAGCTATTCTTATGCATAAGTACCTCGCTCCTTTTATTATTGTACTTCTCTCTTTCTCTTCTTGTTCAAAAACTGATGTACCAAACAGTACAACTTCAGGAGGAACTTCTAGTGATACAACCACAACAGCGTTTGATATCAATTCTATTGGTGATACTTATGCTAATCTGGCATCTTTTGATTATTATGATAAATGGGGATCTTATAACGTACATGATCCATCCATAAAGAAATTTGGAGATTATTATTATTGTTATTGCACTGATGTTGGATATGGTATCACCGTGCGTTCAGGCATTCAGATCAGAAAGTCAAAAGATCTTGTGCAATGGACTTTTGTAGGGTGGGTATTTTCCTCTCTTCCTGCTTTAGGTTCAGCTTATATTAAACAGATGGGGGGAACGCCTTATGATGCGCTTTGGGCTCCGTACGTGATGAAGGTTGGTAGTGAATACCGCCTTTATTATTCATTGTCCTCTGCAGTATCTCGTTTAAGTGTGATTGGACTGGCAACTGCAAGTTCTCCTACCGGGCCCTGGACCGAAAAAGGTTTAGTGGTTACTTCTGCTAATGACGCCTTAACTCAGACTAATGCGATTGATCCTACGGTTATTACGACACCAGCAGGAGATCAATACATGTATTATGGCTCAGCCTGGGATGGTATATATATTCTGAAGTTAGATCCGGCTACGGGGCTTGCCGCAAACAGCGGTGATAAAGGAGTTCGTATAGCAAACAGAGGATTTACAAATGGTAAATATAATGGAAACATTGAAGGAGCTGAAGTTATTTACAATCCGGACTTAAAGAAATACTTCTTGTTTATTGCTTACGACTGGTTACAAACAAAATACAATACCCGTGTATGTAGAGCAGATAATCCTACAGGGCCTTATTATGACTATAATGGGGTAGATGCAAATACAAACGTTGATCATGGTCCAATGATTATTGCTCCATACCAGTTCACCGGACATGGTGGTTGGCAAGGGACATCTCATGTTAGCGTATTTGACGATGGTAGTGGTCAATATTATATTGCACATCAGGGACGCCCGAGTGTGAATAGCTATTTTATGGATTTACACGTTCGTAAATTACTCTGGACTTCAGATGGATGGCCCGTTGCTTCTCCTGAACGTTATGCCTGGGAAGATAATTCTACTGTTTCCAAAGATAGCATTGCAGGAAGCTGGGATTATATTTCACTTGGTTATCATATTGTGCCCGGTTATTCAGCCGAACAAACTTCACCCGATTTACAAGTTGCAACATCGTTGACAATCTCAGCGAACGGAACTGTCAACGGAGATGCCGGCAGTACATGGACCTACAACGCCCCTTTATTGCAAATCAACAGGAATACTGGCAACATAGATAAAGTATTAGTGCAAAGAGGACATGATTGGGAAAAAACCGGAAGACCGAAAACAGTTGTTTTTTCCGGTTTGAATAACAACGGTACTGCTGTGTGGGGTAAAAAACTATAGCATTATTTTTATTGGATAAATCCGATTTATATTCTCTTTTTATTTTATTGATTGCTTCCATTTCACGTTGTTATCATTTTAATTCAAGTAACTCAAATGCTCCTAAAAACGAACATAACAGACGAATCAACCGGAAGAAGAAACATGGTGAAGAAATACAACTACCTTTTTCTCACTCTGATTGCTTTCTTTTTCTCTTCCATGTCATTTTCTCAAAACAACGTAATCGTTCATGATCCGGTAATTATCAAGCAAGATAGTACGTATTATATTTTTTGTACCGGTTGGGGAGTTTCTGTTTTCTCTTCGAAGGACATGAAGAGCTGGAAGAATGAGCAACCGGTATTTGCAAAAGGGCCTCAATGGGCTACGGATTCTATTCCTTCTTTCGCAGGGCATATCTGGGCACCTGATATTTCTTTTTACAACGGAGAATACTACCTGTATTATTCTGTTTCGGCTTTTGGAAAAAACACTTCTTGTATTGGCCTGGCAACGAACAAAACACTTGATCCGAAAGACCCTGCATTTAGCTGGATAGATCACGGGAAAGTGATTCAATCTATTCCGGGTAAAACAAACTGGAATGCTATTGACCCTAATCTGGTTATTGATGAAACCGGTACTCCGTATTTGTGTTTCGGCTCTTTTTGGGATGGTATTAAAATGGTAAAGCTTTCGCCGGATGCCAAGAGTATAGATGAAGATCTCAGATTTATTCCTACTATTGCTTCCCGAAAAGCAGATCCAAATATGGAAAACCCTCCGGCAGTGGAAGGCAACCCTGTCGATGCGGGTGGAAATGCCATTGAAGCACCGTTTATTTTCCGGAAAGGAATGTATTATTATCTGTTTGCTTCCATTGATTATTGTTGCAAAGGAATAAATAGCACGTATAAAATGATTGTCGGTCGGTCGGAAAAAGTTACCGGGCCTTATGTAGATCAGGCGGGAGTTTCGATGATTAAAGGAGGTGGAACCATTGTTCTGCAGGGAGATTATAACTGGCATGGAGTGGGGCACAATGCAGTAGCCACTTTTGATGGAATTGATTATCTGGTTTTTCACGCATACGATGCTCATGATGATGGAAAACCAAAATTACGAATAGAAAAACTAAAATGGAATAAGGAAGGTTGGCCTTTAGTTGTTAGTAATTGAATAAAAAAAGTTGTAGTTAATGAAGGAAAGCAGAGTTTTAAACGACTCTGCTTTTTTTTGCGAGTGGCGGTCATTTTATCTGAGGAGGACAAACCCGTCTAAAAAAGTATCATTATTGTCTATTCGGTCGCACGGGCGGTGAATCAGAAAAGATAAATGAATATATTTGTACTGGAAAAGATTAACGGACTTAAGCAAGCCGGATAGTATGTCCGGAATTCCTCACAAAAATAAAATTCAGCTATATTTCAATGAAAAAACTTACTCTTCTCTCATTCGGACTTTGGCTTATGGGTCAGTCTCTTTTAGCTCAGGGCACGATGGAATCGTACAACCGTGCTTTTTCGCTTCAGGATAAATTTAAAGACAAAGTATTTTACTCCAATGTAACTCCTCAGTGGATTGGAAACTCCAATCGATTCTGGTATGTGCAAAATGCGCCACAAGGAAAAATCTATGTACTTGTTGATGCACAAAAAAAGACCCGTACTGATCTTTTCGATCACAATAAACTGGCGGTGGAACTAGCATTGGCTACCGATAAACCTGTTGATGCAAAGAAACTGCCCCTTCAATCGTTGAAAGTAACCGAAGTGCTAGACAGTTTGCACTTTGTGTACAATTCATACAACTGGACGTATGCCTTTAAGCAGAACTCACTCAAAAAAGGCGACAAAGTGGTTGCGGTTAAAGAAGAATACTGGGGAAAAGTAGATACGGAAAGGGACGGAAAACCGGTTGTTTCGCCCGATAAAAAGTTATCGGCCTTTGTCAAAGACAATAATCTGTACGTGAAGGACCTGAAGACTGGCGCTGAAAAAGCCCTGAGCACCGATGGCACCAAAGAAGATTATTATTCGGCTTATCCGTATTGGTCGCCGGACTCAAAAAGAGTGGCTGTGATGCGCATTCACGGTGCTGAAACCCGACAACTGTATCTGATTGAGTCATCGCCTGCCGATCAGTTTCAGCCCAAACTCCAAACCCGCGACTATGTGAAACCGGGCGATGTATTACCTGTTCGTACACCGGTTATTTTTGACATCGTAAGTGGCGATCAGAAAATTGCATCAAACGATCTTTTCAAAAGTCAGATGGATTTGAAAGGTTTCGAGTGGTTGCCCGATAGTAAATCCGTCATGTTCGAATATAATCAGCGCGGACATCAGGTTTATCGCATCCTCGAGATGTCGGCTGAGACCGGCGAGATAAAAACCCTGGTAGAAGAAACTGCCAAAACCTTTGTAAACTACACACGCTATTTCCGCCAGACGGTAAACAATGGCAAAGAAATGATTTGGATGAGCGAACGTGATAACTGGAATCATTTATACCTATACGACAGGTTGACGGGAGAGGTGAAAAACCAAATTACCAAAGGGGCATGGTATGTACGCGATGTGCTGAATGTGGATGAGAAAAAGCGTGAAATCATTTTCTCGGCCAACGGGATGAAAACCAATGAAGATCCGTATTTGGTGCGTTATTACCGTATCCGCTTTGACGGCACGGGGCTTACTTGCCTTACGCCCGAAGAAGGAATGCATCAGGCCTGGTTCTCCGATGATAAAAAGTATCTGGTAGACGTTTATTCGATGGTCAACAAAGCTCCAGTGACTGTATTACGCAGTGCGGCGGATGGAAAAATCATTATGCCGCTCGAAAAAGCCGATATCAGCGAGTTGCTCAAAGCCGGGTGGATTGCGCCGGAACCTTTTGTAGCCAAAGGACGCGATGGAAAAACCGATATCTGGGGAATTATTTACCGTCCGACTAACTTTGATGCGACTAAAAAATATCCCGTCATTGAATATATCTATGCCGGACCGGGCAGCCAGTATACTCCCAAAACATTTATTTCGTACAACCGGAATATGTCCGCTCTTGCCGAGCTCGGTTTTATTCTTATCCAGCTGGATGGTATGGGAACTTCGTTCCGTTCCAAAGCATTCGAAGAAATCTGTTACAAGAACCTGAAAGATGCCGGATTTCCCGACCGCATCCTGTGGGCAAAAGCTGCGGCTGCCAAATATCCGTATATGGACATAGAACATATAGGTATTTTCGGCGCCTCGGCAGGCGGACAGGAAGCTATGGGTGCCGTACTGTTTCACCCCGAGCACTACAAAGCGGCTTATTCTTCGTGCGGATGCCATGACAACCGCATGGACAAAATTTGGTGGAACGAGCAGTGGATGAGCTATCCTATCGACTCAAGTTACATTGCCAGTTCCAATGTGGAAAATGCACACTTGCTTACTCGCCCGCTCATGTTGGTAGTAGGCGAGATGGATGACAATGTAGATCCTTCGACCACCTACAAGGTATGCAACGAACTGATAAAAGCCAATAAAGACTTCGAGCTGGTAGTGCTACCCGGCATGCCGCACACCATGGGTGGCGACTATGGCGAGCACAAACGCTTCGACTTCTTTGTGAAAAACCTGATGGGTGTTACACCGCCCAGCTGGGATGTGGTTGGAGTGAAGAAATAAAGTTGTTTGGCAAGGCTACTAAGTAACGAGTGGCCTTGTTTGTTCTAAATAAAATGAGACTGACAAAAGTTTGAGAAGATTTATTGCACAGAACAGCTAAATTCAATTTAGTCTTGCTTTAGCTAAATTAGATTTGAAATCAATGACAAAAGTCTAGTAAACTTTGTTTTTGTTCTCTTAAAATTTGGCCCAATCAAATAAATTCATGAAATTTGCAAGAAAATAGGAATATCATATATATCAAAAAGATAAATTAGTGTTTCTAAACAAATACCTAGAGATTAACGCAGCAAGATGAGAAGGCAACAGTCGAGCATACAAAAAGAAAGATTGAGAAGCTACGCAAGTATTTTCTCTAGCACATCTTTTGCCCAGTTGCTTAAAACAAAGGATTATGATTTTATCAATAAAAAAATTGAGCGTTACGATCAAAATAAACTAGGAAAGACGTTTAATACTTACTCTGAATATATTCAATATGTCTATAACTCCTTGAAAAAGGAATACCGCTGTGAATATATATATAAAAATGAAATAATAAATGAGCTCCTATTAAAGAAGTATGGAACAGAGAATACGGTTGTAATTAATGAGTTCAAAGTGGGAAACTCAGTTGCGGATATGGTATTGTTTAATGGGACAAGTAAGGCGTTTGAAATTAAGACTGAACTAGACTCAGAAAGAAGACTGAACGGACAACTTATAGATTATACTAAGATTTTCAAAGAGTGTTATATTGTTACTCACGAATCGTTGATTGAAAAATACTTAAATGTAAGTGAGAAAACAGGACTGATTGCCATTGTTAAACATGGCAGATCTTTCAAAATGGAGGAAATAAAAAAAGCTCAGATATCTGATGATATTGATGCAGAGGTATTGATGCGCAGTCTCAGAACACAGGAATATAAAAACATAATAATAAACCATTTTGGAGGTCTTCCAGATGTTAGTAATTTTCAAATGTTTAATGCTTGTGAGTTGCAAATGAAAGAAATACCGAATCCGGTACTTCATGGTTTATTTATCTCCGAATTGAAAAAACGTGCATCAAACACACAATTACTTAGTACATATTTTAAAGAACTTCGGCAGTTATGTTTGAGCATGAAAATCAGTCAAAGTGGATATTCTAATTTAGACAATATATTAAGTCAAACCATCAAACTCTAATCACTATGTATTATCCCTATCTAAGAGGAAAACAATTTGAGCTTCTGGCATTACGAGAGTTTGCAGAAAAAAACTCAGATAATTGTAATGTATTTCCAATTATTGAACCTGTGAAAAAAAGTTTTAGCAGTATAAAGACAGCACTAAAAAAACTGCAAGAGAGGGATATACATTTTGCCGTAATTTTAAATCCTCAGGTAGGAGAAATGTTCCATAAAACGAATGATATTGAGATAGAATTATCAGACACGCTTGCAAACAAAGATAAGTGGACGCCAGCCTATATTGTCATAAACACTAATATTGCCAGTATACAGGCTCACATTCGAGAAAGAAAATATGAACACATTATGCTTATTTGCGAAGATAGTGTTGATACGAGTAATCCTGAATTTGATAGACTTATTACCCTAGCTGGGGTTACGAGTGTGTTGATTAGCAATGATAATCGGTCGTTAAAGAGGAAATTGGAGAAGCTAGGAAAGAATGTTATTCGCGTAGATGATAAGTTTAAGCCTCAAAAACGAAACGCTGATTACTTAGATATACCAGAAGAGAGATTTACAGAGGAACATTGCTATTATAAAGCAGATGGATATTATGGTTTTGCTGATTATACAGTGTTGCAAAGTGGTTTTAGCGAAGGTGGGAGATTACCCTATGCAGTTGCTATACATCTCACTTACGAAAAAAATGCCGAAGAAGTATGGGTGAGACACTTTGTTTCGGACACTAATGATGATAGTTCAAATATTCAAGGTAAGTTTGGTGAAGCAGCTGAAAAAGCTACTCTGTTTTTTGCTCAACTTCCATACTCGAATTATGCGATTGGTGAACTATCAGAATACTATATCGAAGGACAATATCCAGGCTTAGGAATGTTGAAGAAAATGTCAATAAAAAGTCATCTGGAGTTAATGAATGGTATTTTAAATAGAATAGCTGAGTAGTTATGAAAGTCTGTGATTGCTGTTTTAATGACGAAGAGATAAAACGTTATATCGTTTCAACATCCACCGAAAAAGGGATCTGTGACTACTGTTCATCTGAATCATCATTAATTGATTACAGGGATTTGGATGAGTTCTTTTCAAAGTTCTTTTCTATTTTTAAGCATGATGAAGCTGGAGGTCGTCCTATTGTGGATGTAATTCAAGATGACTGGAATCTTTTTTCATCGAAAGCTGTATGTGTCAAGATATTTTCGGAATTTGAAGTCATTTTAGCTATAACACTTGAGTTAGGATTGCTAGATTCAAGTGTTGCAGTTGACCCCAATTTAAAGGTGTCATATATAGATGATATTCAAGAAAGTGTAGACTTCTGGGATAAACTGAAGGAGGAACTAAAATGGAAGAAAAGATTTTTGACAAATACAGATGAATTAATTGATCTTAGTTGGGATACATCTTTTCAGGTTTATTCATTATTAGATTCCGGTACATTATTGTACAGATCAAGGATTAATCAAGATGGACAAGTAACCCCTTTTGGATGTACTGAAATGGGAGCCCCTTCTTTGAAGTCTATTTCTGCTGGTAGAGCTAATCCCCAAGGAATTCCGTACTTATATTTAAGCAAAACTAAGGAAACAACCCTATATGAAACTAGAGCAACTTACTTAGATACTATTACTATCGGTACATTTCAAATTCCTGACCAAACAATTTTAAAACTTGTTGATTTTACAAGTAAAGAAAGTTCTTTTAATAATATAGATAATATTATAAGTTTTGCTATCGGGAGATTATTGAGAGATGTAATTAGCCAAGATTTATCAAAACCTATGCGGAGGTATGATTCTGAATTGGAATACATCCCAACCCAGTTCATATGTGAATTTATACGGGTAATAACAGGAGCTGATGGAATACAATTTAATAGCTCATTGGATCAGGACGGTGTAAATGTTGTTCTCTTTAATCCTAAAGACATTAATTGTATTGGCGTGGAGCTACATCAGGTTGAGAAAATTGCAATTAAATCAGTCGTAATTATCTAATACTTAATCTAAATAATTAAGTGGCTTACCCTTCCCTTCGATAAAGATAATAACATAGAGTTACTAAAAAAGCAGCGCCTCACAGCACTGCTTTTCTTTTAGTTAGTCGTACCCATGCACCGACTAAAGGGCCTTTTATTTATTTTCACTTGTTTTTTTTGCTGTCGAGCGAGCTGATTCAATAACCTCAAAACCAAACTGGGTAAGCGTTCGTGGTGTTTCGCGATACGCACCTTGTAATACATCACGACTACCTTTCACCGAATTTTCAATGTCGGGCATCAACACATTGCGTTTGTTGATAGCTTCTTCAGATTGTTTTTTCAGATCCTGAGCCAGCTTGTCGAGTGCAGCTGCCTGCGCTATTTTAGCTCCGTTATCACTCCACTTGTGCGACACCATGGCGTTGAGTGGTGAATCTGGACCTAATTCGGTATGTTTTTTATATACCTTAGCAGCTAAATCTATTAATTCTGTTGTGTTAGTGGGTATTTCTACCCGATAATTTGGATTACTCATTTTGACCTCCTTTTTTTAAATGTTTTTTTATAGTATTTATTTACGCATGGTTCAAATTGAAAATTTAAAATACAATTGTTTTAAACTGTTTTTGGCGAAACAAGTCCCGATATTCAATATTCAAGTTCCAATACTGAGAAACGAAGTCCCAATATTGAATATGCGAGCTTCATTATTAAATATTGAAGTCCCGTACCCCGATATTGAAGTCCCGATATAGAGAAATGAAGTCCTGTACTTCAATATTGGAACTTCGATATTGAATATCCGGGCTTCAATATTGAATATTGGGACTTAATTGTTGTGTATTGGGACTTATTTTCTCAAAAACGAAGTCGATAGATGCTAAAACCTCATCGGAATATAGTTTCAGGCCGAAACCGATGCCTCGCTCGGGAGCTAAAAACATAAAAGTGCGAAACCCAAACGAGGTTCGGGCTGACGCGGGTACGTATATAGTCGGTTGCAGCACGCTTTGTGTAGATGCAGGGAGTAGATTTTATCGGCATATAATGGCAGATAAAATCTATGAAGGGTGTGTATGTCAGAAAAAGCCAGGTCATTTCGTCAAACAGTTACATCAGCACCTACACACTATAGTGATCGGCACGTATGGGGAAACAAATGGTTTTAAAAAGACAAAGATCAACGGGTTGTTATAATTAACCGCTGCAAATATATTAAATATTTCAGAAATAAAAAAGAATTTCAAAAATATTTTTTAGGATAAAAGAAATTTTTCTATTTGCGGCTATTTTTTTCTCTTTCCGGTATTATTGTCGCTCGGTAATATGCAGGTAGTGGCAATGCAAAAGTAGGCTTTAAGATTGGCCAATAGTATACCGGCCAGTAAAGCGAAACTGAATGTTCGAGAATAATTATACTGAAACTAAAATTGAGTCGGACTTTCGTTCTCACACTGATTACTGATGGCGATACCAACCGCAATTTTGATCAAAAACAGGTAACTATCAACAATAATAAACCGGCGGTAGAACTAAAGCCGAATGGAGGGATTGTGGTGGTTTTGTAATTGGGAATAATTAGAATCAACTTTCCCAAAGTTTTGAACTTTGGAAAAGCTGCTCTTTTAAAAAATTATCCTCTTCGTATTGCTTCTACTTCTTCTACCGTTTTGGGTTTTACTTTTGTGCCGAGGCGACGCGGTCCGGTTTCGGTCATCATATAATCTTCTTCGTTGCGGATGCCTCCGAACGAGCGGAACTTTTGTACTTCCTTCCAGTTGATAAAGTCGGTGAACAATCCTTCACCCTGCCATTTGTCCATCAGCTCGGGGATAAAGTAAATGCCCGGTTCGATGGTAAATACGTGTCCCGGTCTGAGCGGTTTGGCAAAACGGAGCGATTTGAGTCCAAACTGTGTGCTCTTCGGTTCGCCATCATAGCCCACCCACACTTCGCCGAGGTCTTCCATATCGTGTACGTCCAGCCCCATCATGTGTCCGGTTCCGCAAGGGTTGAAAAGTGCATGCGCCCCTGCTGCCATGGCTGCTTCGGTATCACCTTTCATCAGCCCGAGTTCTTTCATGCTGTTGGTGATTGAGCGACAAGCCGCCCAGTGTACTTCCCGATAAGGCACATTCAGTGCCAATGCATGGATAGCTGCATAATGTGCTTTCAACTGCATTTCATAAATCAGTTTTTGTTGAGCTGTGAAAGTCAGATTTACCGGAAACGTGCTGGATAAATCGCCGCAGTAATGACTTTCCACTTCGGCACCGGCATCGAGCAGAAAGAGGTCGCCGCTTTTAAGCACATTACCGTGGTAATGGTTGTGCAGCGTTTGTCCGTTGATCGTAGCAATGATAGGAAATGATATTTCACCGTTTGCAGCATGGGCTATTTCGTGTACACGGGCAGCAACCTGTGCTTCGGTTATGCCTGCATGCGCAAATTGCATGGCAGCTACGTGCATATCCACCGAAACATCCACTCCTTTTTCTATCTCGTGGATTTCTTCGTCCGATTTTATTTCGCGTTGGCTTACCACGGCACGAATCAGTTTAACTGACGACTTCGAAGCTATCTCTGCCGGATGAAGTCCCAGCAAATCTTGTAACTTCAGTTTGTTTTCGGGACGGTAAGGAGGCAAAAAGTGAATCTCACGTCCCTTCTTCTGAGCTTCGCCCAGCAGTTTGGCCAATTCGGCTGTAGGGTGCGACTCGGCAATTCCACTTTGGGCAGCATAATCGCCTATTGTGGGCTGCGGTCCCATCCACACAATATCGTCGATGGTATAATCGTTGCCAAAAACAAGCTGACGGTTATTATCGACATCAATAATACCCGCCAAAGCCGGAAAATCGATACCAAAATAATATAAAAATGTACTGTCCTGACGAAAATGATACCCATTGTCGGCGTAATTCATCGGGCTTTCGTCGTTTCCCAGAAGCAAAACCAAACCGGAGCCGATTTTTTCGGCCAGCGTCTTGCGGCGTTTAATGTAAGTTTCTTTGTTGAACATAATTGTTGAATAAAACCCCTAACCCCTGAAGGGGAACTAAGTTACTTTTGTCTTCAAAACTTAGTTTATAGGGTGATTTTGATTTATACTAAATATTTCTTGATCGTTAGAGTAAACATGTAAAGATTATGTAGACGAACTTGCATAGTTCCCCTTCAGGGGTTAGGGGTCATCACTCACAAAGATTCGTGTTCCGTCCGGTGAATGATTTCATTTTGCAGATCCAGCCCTAAATCATTAAAGTAATCGCTATACCCGGCCACCCGTACTATCAGATTCCGGTATTTTTCCGGATGTTTCTGAGCATCGCGCAGTGTAGACGAGTCCACAACATTGAACTGGATATGGTGTCCGTGCATTCTGAAATAACTACGCACCAATCCGGAAACCTTTCGGATAGCTGTGTCGTCTTCGAAGAAGTTAGGACTAAACCGTTGGTTCAATAAGGTTCCTCCAGTGTGCAGATGGTCAATCTTAGCGGCTGATTTCACTACTGAAGTCGGTCCTTTTTTGTCCGATCCCTGCACGGGCGAAATACCTTCGGAAACCGGCAAGCCTGCTTTTCGTCCGTCCGGACTGGCATGCATCACACTGCCAAAGTACACGTGGCAAGTGGTAGGCAACAGGTTAATCCGGTACTCGGCACCCCGCGGACTCCGGTGTCCTTTTACTGCATCGTAATAAATATTGAACACATCCACCAGTTGCGCATCGGCTTCGTCGTCATCGTTTCCGTATTTCGGAGTTTTGTAAAGCAACTTGTACAGCAATTCGTCCCTGTTTTCAAAATTGCTTTCGAGTGCATTCACAAAGTCGGGCAAAGTTATGGATTTATCTTCAAAAATATGTTTTCTCAGCGCAGTAAGTGAATCGGTAATTGTTCCCATACCCACTCCCTGGATGTAATTGGAGTTGTAACGTGCTCCTCCCTGAATATAATCCATGCCACGCGCCACGCAGTCGTCGATAATCAGCGACAGGAAAGGGGTAGGGATATGCGTCATGAAAATCTTTTCGATCGTATTGTTACCTATAACTTTTATGCGCAAAAAATGTTCAATCTGCGCTTTGAAAGCTTGCAGCAATTGCGCATAAGTGCTAAAGTCCGCAGCTTCTCCGGTTCGGAGTCCCAGCTGTTTCTGCGTACGGGTATCAAAACCGTTGTGCAAGGTAATTTCGAGAATCTTGGGTAAATTGAAATAGCCGCAAAGAATGTAACTTTCAGTTCCGAAAGCTCCGGTTTCCACACAACCGCTACACCCTCCGTTACGCGCATCCACCAAATCCTTGCCCTGGTTCAGCAATTCCTGAATAATGGAATCGATATTAAATATGGAGGGTTGACCGAAACCTGTTTTAGTGATTTTTACAGCCCGGTCGATAAAACTATCGGGATTCAGCTTGCTCAACTGCACCATGGAGCTGGGTTGCAACAGGCGCATTTCTTCAATCACATCCAACAGGATATAGGACATCTCGTTCACCGCATCGGTTCCGTCCGGCTTTACACCGCCCAGATTAATCAAACAGAAATCGGTATAGGTACTGCTTTCCTGAGCGGTCACCCCAATTTTGGGAGGCGACGGGTGGTTATTGAATTTCACCCAAAATGATTCGAGTACTTCCACAGCCTGGTCGCGTGTGAGCGTTCCGGCTTCGGTCTCGGCTTTGTAAAACGGATAAAGATGCTGATCCAGTCTGCCGGGGTTAAACGAATCCCAGGGATTAAGTTCCGTTACCACACCCAGGTGGATAAACCAGTAGTGCTGCAATACTTCGTGGAAAGTAGCCGGAGCATGAGCCGGTACACGTCTGCATATACGCGTCATTTCAGTTAGTTCGGCTTTGCGGGCACTGTCTTTTTCATGGACAGCAAGTTCCTCCAGCTTATCGGCATGCCGGTTGGCAAACAGGATAATGGCTTCGGCTGTAATCTTCATCGCCTTGAGCTCCTCCTTTTTGTCGTAAGCCAACGGATCGGTTATAAAGTCAAGTGCTTTGATACTTTCCTCTATATCCTGCATAATATCAAGCATTCCCTTTTGGTAAATCTTGTATCCGGCCACCGTATGACCCGGTGCACGTTGTTCCATAAACTCGGTGAATATGCCGGCACCGTAAGCATCTTTCCATTCATCGGTCATAGCCTCCATCATGCGGTCGCGGTTGGATCGACCTGTCCAGAACGGAATAATTGTTTCGCCGAAAGCACTGCGGGTTTCTTCATCTACCCGAAACCAGACCTTTTCGCGCGAGTTCAGAATCTCCAGATCCTCTAAAGAGTGAACGGTAATTTCTGGATAAGTAGGTGTAGCCTTCGGCGCAGGACCACGTTCGCCCACGATCAGTTCCAGATCATTAATACAAATACTTTTATTCGCCAAAATATAGTGAAATGATTTGGCGCGCTGCACAGGGATGGAATCACCGAAAGCCAGGTGATTCTTATAAAATTCAGTAATCAATAAGCCTCGCTCTGCAGAAATACTGTTGATAGCATTGAGGCTTTGTTCGCGGAGTTGTTGAATTCTGGGAGTCATATTATTGTTGTTTTTACCACTAAGGACTAAGAACACATAAAAACACTGAGCTAATATTTTTCTTGTACTTGAATGGTGATTTAATTTTTAATTTCTTTGTAACCTAAGTGTCTTAGTGGTGGATCTAGCCACCAATTTTCACGTCGAAGCCTGCTTGTTCAAACAGTTTTTTTGCTTCGAATAAATCAGTTTTAGTTACTGTTTTCAAATCTTTAAGTGAGTTGTTTATTCCAAACCGTTCGTATTTATGCGAAGCAGTATTGTGGTAAGGTAGTAAGTCTACTCCCTCCACCGGTTTGTTCAGAGAACACAAATACTCCAGTGTCTGACGAATGTTCGTTTCGGTAAATGTGATTCTGGGAATCATGGGCACACGAATGCGTACTTTTTTACCGGAATCGAGCAAGCGACGCAGGTTTTCCAGAACGAGTTTGTTGGAAACACCGGTGTAGGTTTTATGCAAGTCATCGTCCATCAGCTTCAGATCATACAAAAACAAGTCTGTATGCCGGGCCACTTTCTCCAGTGATTCCCATTGGGCAAAACCCGAGGTATCCACTACCGTATGCATCCCTTCGGCCTGACAGCTCGCAAGAATTTCTGTAAGAAATGCGTGCTGCAGCAAAGGTTCACCTCCCGAAAAAGTTACTCCTCCATCCGATTCTTCCATAAAAACCTGTTCCTTGCGCAGTTCTTTCATCACCTCCTCCACAGTCATTTCCGATCCGACCGCCTCGTCTTCGGTGAAAGTTTTATCACCAATCCGCACTGTTTTAGCAACGGAACATATAGCCGTACTCATACTTTCGGGATTATGACACCAGCGACACGAAAGCGGACAGCCTTTGAGAAAAACCGTTGTGCGAATTCCCGGACCATCGTGTACGGCAAAACGTTTTATATCGAAAATAGTAGCCATGTAACAAGACTTAGCCCCTAAAAGGGAGATAAATGAAAAATAGAAATGGAAAACTTTGCAGGAAGTGCAGAAAATCCTGTTTTGCACTATAAAGGAGGAATCTGTATCAAATGCTTTTTTGAACGTAAATAACACGAAACACGGTAAATGAACGTAATTTCATTAGAATAAATTCAGCAGATTGTATTCAACTTTAAAAGTCTTATCTGCGAAAATTTGTGTTGTCTGCTCTGCTTACGTGCTTTTTGAAACGGACTCCGGGAGGTATCTCTAAATCATCCAACACTCATACAAACCCTTACCGGATTTGTGGAGTATATTGCCGAGGTATTTGGATGAATAGCCCATTTTAGATGAATGAATTGATTTCGGGCGCTAAGTTATAAAAAAAATTGAAAGTGTATATTCTCAAACCCGGATTTCTATTACAATTTCTTATTCAATTTTATCGGGTAGCTCTTTGACTGTATTGATGCGATTGGAAGTATGATGCAGTTTGGTCAGAAATTCATTAATCTTATCCAGATAATCTATCAAATAATCGGGATGAAGTTTCTTTGTAACAAGGCTTATCAGCTTTTTCAACAACAGCCCTACTTTATAATCGTAGCCCGCAATCCTTTCGCCAAACATCCGGGAGTAAGTTGAGAATTGAATTTCCAATATATACAGAATTAAATCGGCTTCCAGCTTTTTACTTTTTGTTTCAACCGTAAACTCGGTTATCCGTTTTGTACAGGCATTGAGTTTTTTTACATGCTGCTTGAGTTCCGTGCTGCCTTTGAATTCTTTTTGGCACAGTCGGTCAATATCTTCTTTGGCTTCTTCGAACAAAGTTTGTTCTCCTCCCTCTTTATCCAGAAAATTTACAAGCAGGAATTCGTAATTATAGCGCTTGCCCGATAATTTAAGTACTATATCCACCAACTCTTTTTTTGAAAGTTCGTTCACCTGTTCTTTTAATATTGCTTTGTCTCGGGACATAAGAGTTCGTTTAGTTTTTTGATTGGCAAATATATGCAAATTTTGAGATTTTGTCTGTATCTTTGCACTCCTGTTTGGCAAAAGCTTTGATTGGTTAACTGGTTTCTCGGTTATTTAGTTCGCTCCAATTAACCGGTAAGACATTCAACCGATCAACCAATCAACTGATGAACCAATCAACCAATCAACCATCAACTAATTTTCAATATGACCAACTTTAAACGTACTACCGTTACCTCGGCTTTGCCTTATGCTAATGGACCCGTACACATCGGGCACCTAGCAGGAGTTTATGTTCCTGCAGATATTTATGTGCGCTACCTTCGTTTGAAAGGCGAGGAAGTGCTCTTTATCGGCGGATCGGACGAACACGGTGTACCTATTACCATTAAAGCGAAAAAGGAGGGTGTTACACCACAAGACATTGTGGATCGTTACCACGGAATAATCAAAAAATCGTTCGAAGACTTTGGTATTTCATTTGATATTTATTCCCGCACAACATCCAAAACTCACCGCGAACTGGCTTCCGATATTTTTAAAACCATCGAAAGTAAGGGTGGCTTTATTGAAAAAACAAACGAACAATATTACGACGAAACGGCTCAACAATTTCTGGCCGATCGATATATTACCGGTAAATGCCCTCATTGTGGTAACGAAAATGCGTATGGCGATCAATGCGAATCGTGTGGAACTTCATTAAACGCCACCGACCTGATCAATCCGAAATCGGCCATCAGTGGTTCGGCTCCGGTTATGCGCGAAACCAAACACTGGTACCTTCCGCTTGATCAACACGAAGCATGGTTACGTCAATGGATACTCGAAGAGCACAAAGAATGGAAACCAAACGTATACGGACAATGTAAAAGCTGGCTCGACATGGGACTGCAACCGCGCGCCGTAAGTCGTGACCTCGACTGGGGAATTCCGGTTCCTGTTGCCGGAGCCGACGGTAAAGTTTTGTATGTATGGTTTGATGCTCCTATAGGTTATATCTCGAATACCAAAGAACTGTGCGACAATCAACCGGATAAATACGGAAAATGGGAAAAATGGTGGAAAGACCCTGAAACCCGACTGATTCATTTTATCGGTAAAGATAATATTGTATTCCACTGTATCGTTTTTCCGGCTATGCTGAAAGCAGAAGGTTCGTATATTTTACCCGACAATGTACCGGCAAATGAATTTTTGAATCTCGAAGGCGATAAAATATCTACTTCGCGCAACTGGGCAGTATGGTTGCATGAATATCTTGTAGATTTCCCCGGAAAACAAGACGTATTGCGTTATGTGCTTACTGCCAATGCTCCCGAAACAAAAGACAATGACTTTACCTGGAAAGATTTTCAGGCACGCAACAATAACGAGTTGGTAGCCATTTTCGGTAACTTTATCAACCGTGCCCTGGTACTTACTCAGAAATACTACGACGGAAAAGTTCCCGGACTTGGCGAGCTGAATGATTACGATAAACAAACCCTGGAGGAATTTGAAAACGTAAAAGCGGATGTCGAAAAATTACTCAACAACTTCCGCTTCCGCGATGCACAGAAAGAAGCTATGAACTTGGCCCGCATTGGTAATAAATACCTGGCCGACACAGAACCCTGGAAAGTTGCCAAAACCGATATGGATCGTGTGTCAACCATTATGCACCTGAGTTTACAGATTGCGGCTAATCTGGCTATTGCTTTTGAGCCCTTCCTTCCGTTTACTTCGGCCAAACTGCGCACCATGCTTGGCATTAGTTCATTCAACTGGAAAGACCTGGGCAAAATTGATTTGCTGAAAGCAGGAGCTGAACTCGGAACACCCGAACTGCTTTTTGAAAAAATAGAAGATGAGGCTATGG
>Ga0302162_10000146_pt1 | contig 21712 bp, 14 predicted proteins | sample I_Fen_E2_2_FD_193501 | JGI IMG/M metagenome (GOLD analysis project Ga0302162, IMG submission 193501) | Peat permafrost microbial communities from Stordalen Mire near Abisko, Sweden - I_Fen_E2_2 | ecosystem: Environmental > Terrestrial > Soil > Wetlands > Permafrost | place: Sweden: Abisko...
TCAGTTTCCCGACGGCGGATGTTATCATCAATACCAGCCTCTGACTAAAAAAGGAAACAATGAAATCGGACAAGGTTTCAATGACGATCCAATGTGGTTGATTCTGGGAACAACGGCATATATCAAAGAATCGGGTGACTTCACTATTTTGGATGAACCGGTTCCATTTGATAACGAAGCAGGGTCTGAAGTATCGCTTTTCCATCACCTCACTGTCTCGTTCGACCATGTGGTAAATAACCTCGGACCTTTGGGCTTGCCGTTGAGTGGCCGTGCGGATTGGAACGATTGTTTGAATCTGAACTGTTTCTCTAATGATCCGAACGAAAGCTTCCAGACTACCGAAAACAAATCGGAAGGAAGTCAGGCACAAAGTTTGATGATAGCCGGACTGTTTGTAGTGTACGGACGCGATTATGTGGAATTGTGTAAAACTATTGGAAATTTTGCAGAAGCAGAACGTGCCCAAAAACACATTGATGCTATGGTGGAAGCCATTAAACTCAATGGTTGGGATGGAGACTGGTTTATCCGTGCATACGACTATTTTGGCAACAAAATAGGATCAAAAGGAAACGAAGAAGGTAAAATCTTTATTGAATCCAACGGTTGGTGTACTATGGCTGGCATTGGTTTGGAAGAAGGAATGGTGGCGAAAGCGCTCGACTCGGTAAAAGAACGTCTGGACTGCGAACACGGTATCGTGTTGAACAATCCGCCGTTTACAAAATACTATATTGAATACGGTGAAATATCCAGTTATCCTCCCGGATACAAAGAAAATGCGGGTATATTCTGTCATAATAATCCCTGGATTATCATTGGCGAAACTGTGCAGGGACGTGGTGACCGTGCATGGGAGTATTTCCGCAAGATATGTCCTTCGTATACCGAAGAAATCAGCGAGCTGCACAAGGTAGAGCCTTATGTATACGCGCAAATGATTGCCGGAAAAGATGCTTTTAAACCGGGTGAAGCTAAAAACTCCTGGTTGACCGGAACGGCCGCCTGGAACTATTATGCCATTACGCAATATATCCTGGGAATTCAACCAACTTACACTGGCTTACGAATAGAGCCTTGTATTGCATCTGAATGGAAAGGTTTTCAGGTTACCCGTAAGTTCCGTGGAGCTACTTACGAGATCGAAGTCTGCAATCCGAACGGAGCAATGAAAGGTGTTTCTTCTATTTTGGTTGATGGTAAATGTATCGAAGGAAATATTATTCCGCTAATGCCTGTAGGTGCAAGCTGTAAGGTAGAAGTACTTATGTAACAAGCTCCCTGAAGTTCTCCTTCGGGGAACTTCAGGGCTTAAATAAAAATTAGAATTTAAAAACGTAACCAGGTAGGTTTTACCCCTTTGGGGAATTAAAGTGGGCTATATGAAATACGAACTTTTACAGCTTAAACAAGAACTCAAAGAAGAGCTAACGCACAATATTCTTCCGTTTTGGATGGATAAGATGACGGATGACGAACACGGTGGCTATTATGGTCAGATGAATGGACGGAATCAGGTAGTTCACGATGCTCCTAAGGGCGGTATTTTGAATGCCCGTATTTTGTGGACGTTTTCTTCTGCTTCTTTGTATTTCAAAGATTCACTTTACATTGAGTATGCAAAACGAGCTAAAGAATATATTTTCAAGTACTTCTTTGACGCCGAAAACGGCGGCACTTACTGGATGCTGAATGCCGACGGAACACCTGCCGATACAAAAAAACAGATTTACAGTCAGGCTTTTTTTATTTACGGATTGGTAGAATATTACCGTGTTACCCGTGATAAGGAATGTCTGGATAAAGCTGTTGAACTTTTTCGTCTGATGGAGGAACATAGCTTTGATGCGAAGCAGAACGGTTACTTTGAAGCTTACAGTAAAGACTGGGTATTGCTCGAAGATTTACGGCTGAGTGAAAAAGACGCCAATGAAAAGAAAACGATGAATACGCATTTGCATATTCTGGAAGCTTATACAAACCTGTTCCGTGTGTGGGATGATCCATTACTGGAAAAACAGCTTCGTAACTTAATTGAACTCTTTCTGGATAAAATAGTGAACGACAAAACACATCATCTGGATCTGTTTTTTGATGAAGATTGGGACTGTAAATCCACCCTGTTTTCGTACGGGCACGATATTGAAGCAGCCTGGTTGCTTGATGAAGCAGCTCTGGTGTTGGGCGATATTGATCTGATGAACAAAGTGCATGCAGTGAGCCTCCGTATAGCGAATGCGGCAGCTGAAGGATTGCAGGTTGATGGATCGATTATAAATGAGAAGAACTCCGAGACCGGACATCTTGACACCAATTGCGACTGGTGGCCTCAGGCCGAAGCTGTAGTTGGCTTTTTTAATGCCTATGAATTGTCTAAGGAGGAGAATTATGCTCTGAAGGCACTGGCCGGCTGGGAATTTATCAACCATAATCTGGTTGATAAAAAGAATGGAGAATGGTATTGGTCGGTATCGGCAGCAGGCAAGGCCGATATTGCGAACGATAAAGCCGGATTCTGGAAATGTCCGTATCATAACAGTCGGATGTGCCTGGAACTAATGTCGCGTATTCACGATTGATCTTCGCGGCATCACCCTGATTTTCGAATAACCTTTAAATAACATACATGATGAAACACACAATTAAAATCGTATTGATTTTGGTTGTTCTGATGCCACTAGCAGTTTGCAGCGCAGCATCAAAAACAGCCAAAACAATTCCTCCCAAAAACTCTCCGGTGGCGCTGAATGGTCAGCTACAGGTTATCGGTACCCAATTGTCGAACAAAGATGGTAAAGCACTCGTATTGCGCGGTGTCAGTTTAGGCTGGCACAACCTCTGGCCACGCTTTTACAACGAAAAAGCTGTTGCATGGCTTGCTTCCGACTGGAAATGCAACGTGATACGTGCTTCTATGGGCGTAGGCCTGGACGACAGTTACCTTGAAAATCCCGAATACGCCCTCAAATGTATGACCAAAGTCATTGATGGAGCCATTAAACAGGGTATTTACGTCCTGATTGATTTCCATAGTCATAAATTACACACTGCTGAAGCCAAAACCTTTTTCTCCGGCATGGCGCAGAAGTACAAAAACAATCCGAACGTGATCTACGAGATATGGAACGAACCTGATACCTATTCGTGGAAGGTGGTGAAACAATATGCCGAAGAATTGATCTCAACCATACGTGTCATTGATAACAAAAATCTTATTCTTGTTGGTAATCCACACTGGGATCAGGACATTGATTCAGTAGCCGGCGATCCTACTCGTGGGCAGAAGAACATTATGTACACCATGCACTTTTATGCCGGAACTCATAAACAATGGTTGCGCGACCGGACTGATGCTGCCATGGCCAAAGGTATTCCGGTATTTGTGTCCGAATGCGCCGGCATGGAAGCTACCGGCGATGGTCCGGTAGACGAAGCCGAGTGGAAAGCTTATCTCAACTGGATGGACGCACGGAAACTAAGTTGGGTTGTCTGGTCGGTTTCTGACAAAAACGAAACCTGTTCTATGTTACTCCCGCGTGCTTCTTCCGAAGGAAACTGGGACGATGGATTACTCAAAAGCTGGGGGCGGATCAGCCGTACTTCCATTCGCCAAAGAAATCAATAGTTTTTTGAACACATTGTTGAAGATTACCTTTATGGCATTCCTTAAGCAACTAAAAGATATATGCATCTAATTATATATTCACTTCCATACTGATTAAGATACGATGTAAAAGACACTCGAATGATACTATTCTGACAGTATTCTGATGGTTTGATGTATTTGTTTGATTGTTTATTCAATATTTATTTGTACACTTGTAAACTGAAAATCATGATAACTATGCAACCATCTAATATTTTTAGAGAAGTAACACCTCTATCCGACGAGGATTGCTTTGTGGTAAATTCAAGAATAAAGTCGGAGTTTACTTATCCGGTGCATGTTCACCCCGAATATGAACTTAACTTCATAGAGAATGGTAAGGGTGCCGGTCGTTTAATTGGTGATTCGATTGAAGAAATTGATGATTTGGAATTATGTCTGATTGGAAATGAAAATTTGGGTCATGCATGGATGAATAGCCATTGTGTTTCACAAGATATTCATGAAATTACCATTCATTTTTACAAACAGTTGCTATTTGATAGTTTGTTGAAAAAAAAACAGTTTCATTCAATAGCTTTGATGCTTGAAAACGCAAAGAAAGGAATCGTTTTTTCCCGAAAGACCATAGAGCTTGTAAAATATGATTTATATAGCCTGTCTGATAGATATAAAGGATTTTACTCAGTCATTGATTTATTTACTATTTTATATAAGCTCTCGCTTGACACTGATTGTCGTATTTTGTGTACGGGAACATTTGTCAATCAGGATGACTCTTCGGAAAGTCGCAGAATTCAAAAAGTAATAGGTTTTTTGAATAGCAATTATCAAAAAGAAATCCGCTTAATTGATGTTGCAAATCACGTCAATATGTCCGAGGTATCATTTAGTCGTTTTATGAAGAAACGTACCGGAAAAAACTATATTGAATATCTGAACGACTTGCGACTGGGAATTGCTTCCCGTTGTCTGATAGATACCAGTAAAACTATTGCCGAAATAAGTTACGAATGCGGTTTCAACAACCTATCTAACTTTAATCGTATTTTCAAGAAACGTAAAGGTTATACTCCCAAAGAATTTAGGGAGAACTACAGCAAAATGAGAATCCTGATTTGATATATTACATCCTTAAAGTAAAAAGACCCGCTCAACATCCATTGAGCGGGTCTTTTGGTTTATTGTGGAATGATGATTATTTGAAATCGTCCCAGTTTGTACCCAACATACTTCCTGTTTTAGCAAATTGAGTGTGCATGCCGAAACAAGCAGACAGTGTTTGAGGAGTATGTGTAGTTGCCGAAAGCTTCACGTAATCAGTCAGCATTTGTTTGTATTCGGGAGCCACACAGTTGGCAATGATTTCTTCAGCGCGTTGAATAGGTGATTTACCACGAAGATCGGCAATACCGTGTTCGGTAATGATTACGTTCACCGAGTGTTCGTTCTGGTCTACGTGAGATACCATTGGAACAATTGAGCTGATCTTTCCACCCTTAGCGGTAGCAGGTGTGGTGAAGATAGAAATATAAGCGTTGCGGGTAAAGTCGCCCGAACCACCGATACCATTCATCATTTTAGATCCCAATACGTGTGTGCTGTTTACGTTACCAAAGATATCAGCTTCGAGAGCCGTGTTGATGGTAATTAAACCTAAACGACGAGCCATTTCAGGATTGTTCGATATTTCGGAAGGACGAAGAACGATTTTGTCGCGGAAAAAATCCAGATCGGCATAAATCGATTTCAATACCGGATTACTAACGGTAAGCGAACAACCGCTTGCAAACTTCACGTTACCTTCGCGAATCAGTTCGATAACTGCATCCTGAATCACTTCGGTGTACATTTCGAAAGGTGGAATGTCAGGATTTGCACCCAACGAAGCCATCACCGCATTAGCGATGTTACCCACACCCGATTGGATAGGTAAGAATTCGGCAGGAATCTGTCCGTTCTTTAATTCTTCGGCCAGGAATGAAGCCACATTGGCACCAATCTGATCGGTAACAGCATCGGTAGCACTAAAACCACCTACTTCATCGTTACGTTCGGTTTCTACCACACAAAGAATCTTTTTAGGATCTACTTTCAACACGGTAGTACCAATACGGTCCGATGGTTTATATACCGGAATCTCACGACGGTGAGGTGGATCCAGAGGTTGGTATAAGTCATGAAAACCACGTAGTTCTTTGGGGTGATTGTGATTCAATTCTATAATGATGCAGTCGGCCAGTTCGGCAATGGTAGGAGAGATACCCACACCCGAAGTTAATACTAATTCGCCATCGGCAGTGATGTCGCACACTTCGATAATTGCAAATTTAGGCTTTGGCATAAAACCGTAACGCAATTCCTGCGCCAACACCGAAAGGTGCATATCGAAATAAGGAGCACGTTCTGCATTTAAAGCAGTACGCAAGTCTTTGTTTGATTGATAAGGAGTCCGGAACAGAATGGCATTGGCACGGGCCAGTGCACCATCCAGCGAGTCGCCGGTAGAAGCACCTGTGTACATTCCGATTTTGAATTCTTTACCTTCGGCGTGAAATGTTTCTGCACGTTTAGCAATAGCAGTTGGAACTTCTTTCGGACATCCGGCAGGAGTAAACCCGCTGAATCCAATCACGTCGCCATTGTTTACATAGCTAGCTGCTTCTTCGGCAGTGACAAATTTATACGTTTGTTGCATGACTTTTTAATTTACAATTGATAAATTTATTGTTTACAATTGATTGTATGATAATGTATTGATAATTTCAGTTTGAAGGCATCTCTGGCAATCCGATACCCGTTGAATCAGAGCGCAAAATTACCAAATATATTTTGATTGGCATTGAAAACGAATGACTAATTACAGAAAAAAATCATTAATTGAACCGCTTGCCATTATCCTCTGACTGGATGACAAAAGAAACAGACTGAAAATCCAAAATTCACAAAAAAGACACGGCAATAAACGGTTATTCGAAAAAAAATGTGGATATTTGTAACAACATAAAATCGGAATGATTATTCAATACAACTAAATAAAAATCAGCTTATGAATGCAAATGATATTCGTCAGTTAGAGCCAAAGGCTCTTTGGGAGAACTTCTACAATATTACAAGAGTGCCTCGTCCTTCGGGCAAAAAGGAACAAATCGGGGCTTTTCTCGAAAACTTTGGAAAATCGCTTGGTCTGGAAACTTTACGCGACGAGATAGGAAATGTGTTGGTGCGCAAACCTGCAACACCGGGCATGGAAAACCGCAAAGCAGTGGTGCTACAGGCTCACATGGACATGGTGCCGCAGAAGAACAGCAACGTGGCGCACAACTTCGAAACCGATCCTATTGACGCACATATCGACGGCGAATGGGTAAAAGCAAGTGACACTACACTGGGTGGCGACAACGGTATCGGATTGGCAGCTGCTATGGCGGTATTGCAATCGACCGGGATTCCTCATCCTGCCATTGAAATGTTTATCACGGTAGACGAAGAAACCGGCATGTTCGGAGCATTCGGTCTGCAACCAAATTTCCTGAAAGGTGACATTCTGATTAATATGGACTCCGAAGACGAAGGCGAACTGTACGTAGGTTGCGCCGGAGGTATCGATGCCGACATCTCGTTTCGCTACAAAGAAGTAGCCATCGAAGAGGGTGATGTGGCACTGAAAGTGTCGCTTACCGGACTGAAAGGTGGTCACTCGGGTGTGGATATTAATTTACAACGGGCCAATGCCAATAAACTGATGTTTCGCTTTCTGAAAGATGCTGTGGCCGATTACGAAGCCCGTCTGGCAAGCATCGACGGCGGTAGTCTGCGCAATGCCATTCCGCGCGAAGCATTTGCCGTTATCACAGTGCCCGAAGAAGGTGTGGATGACATCATCGAATTCGTAAAAGAATGCGAAGAGATCTTTATTGAAGAGTTTGCCGGAGTGGAAGAAAAGATTTCATTCACAGTAGATCAGGTAGAATTGCCCACCGGACTAATCCCCGAAGAGGTACAGGACGATTTGATCAACGGTGTTACGGCTTGCCCTAACGGAGTATTCCGTGTTCTCCCCGAATTACCTTCGGTGGTTGAAACATCCAACAACCTGGCCATTATTAAATCCGATGGCAACAGCATTATTCTGCGTTCGCTTATCCGTAGCTCGGTAGAGTCGCGCAAAGAAGAACTGGCATCGATGGTCGAAAGCGTATTTGCACTGGCAGGAGGCAAAGTGGAACTGAATGGCGGTTATCCGGGCTGGAAACCCAACCTTGATTCACCTATATTGAAAGAAATGACCCGGATATACGAAACAAAATTCGGCAAAACACCCAAGGTGATGATTATTCACGCCGGATTGGAATGCGGTATTCTTGGAACACACTATCCTCACATGGATATGATTTCCTTTGGTCCTACCATTCGTTTCCCACACTCGCCGGATGAAAAGGTAAACATCAAAACCGTACAGATGTTCTGGGATTTCTTGCTGGCTACACTGGCTGATATTCCGGTAAAATAAGGAAAATATCCTGTTCAATATTTATTTCAGAAGATAGTGACGCTTAGCAATAAGGGTCACTATCTTTTTTTTGTGTCATCATTCCCAATGTTCTGAACTTTGAAAAAAATTTAGCATCTATAATAGAAAATACAGTCTGCTTACAAATAAAATAACACAGTAAACAAAATATTTTATCTTGTTGTTATAATGTATCATACTGTATATTTTAACCGGAATGTGTCTGACGACTATAGATGCTATACAGACAAGGCATTTTATAAAGCTGCAAACGGGATTAAGACTTCTGACGAAGCCGGGAATGATATTGACCTGAAAAAGAACGGCTCTGACAAGGTTTGGAATGAATCTGACAGGACAGTTTACAAGGTTGACACGACAAGTAACGAGTCTGACATGACTTGTAACGCTGCTAACACGAGAAGGAATGCTGTTGACGAAAGATCTGATGAATCTGACGCGTAGTCGGACTATATTGACTTGAGGTCGGACGCTTCTGACACGAAGTCGAGCGATACTGACGACAAGTCGCACGTATCTGACTTGAGGTCGGACGCTATTGACGAGGTGTGCAATGCATCTGACGACACGTCGGGCGAATCTGACGGCTAGTGGAACGCCATTGACTGTAAATGGAACGCTACTGACGGATGGTGGTATTGGTCTGACGGGCTGTGAAACGGGATTGACATAAAGCATATTGAATCTGACAATTGTATCTATGACAGTGCGGCTCTATATAATTCAATCAGCGTTTGTCAGCACAAGTCTACTGACGAAAATATAACAAGATAAGGCTTGTTTTGTTTGGCAAACAGGGGTTGAATACATGCTTAAGTTCCCTTTAGTTAGTTAGGGGCGGTTCCCAACTGTTTTTCTGCCCCAAGCCTTTGAAGGGGATGTGAAATAGTATCGTCTTTGAAAGATTAAAGTGGGACATTCTATTTGTACCATTGCTTATGCAACAAAATATTTATAAATGTTCATTGTACAATTATTTCTTAATCTATTGGTGTTTCTATGGATGTTGATTGCCTATGGCAACTAAATCCTTGTAACTTGTAACTATTTACTATTTCTAAAATATGAAAAAGAGAGAAATTAATTTTATGGCCATGTGCCAATTGTTATCACGGTGGTTGGACGGGCATGCTGATCTGCTGAATCAGTTTCCGTTTTATGAATCGTTGCTAACAGAGTTTAAACAGAACTTGCAGGACATGGAACTGCTGGATCAACAACAGGGAATGACTACGCGTGGGTTGCGGGAGCTAAAGGTGCAGATGAAAGAGGGTCTTGCACAGAAAACGATGGATATGAGCCATCGGTTGGAGGCTTTTGCAAAGATAACCCAGGATGTGGTGTTGGTGCCCAAAGTGCATCTGGCTCCGACACACTTATTGAAGTATAGCGATTCGCGGTTTCTGATTGCCTGCCACATTGTGTACGATGAGGCACTAAAATATGCCGACTTATTGACCGAATACAAAGTGGATGCGGTTTTGCTGGAAAGTATGAAGACGGACATTGCTGCTTATGAAGTTATGGAGTCGTCGCCCTACACGGCAATAGGAACGCGAAAAATGGTCACAAATCAGTTGGGCGCGAAAGTGAAGGAGCAACGGGTGGTGCTGGGTAAACTGGACAGTATGATGGAGATGTTTCGGTTCTCAGACGAGTCGGTATATCGTTCGTACCGAAATCATCGCAAGGTGTACTATCGCAGCCGGTCTTTGTTGGTAACCTGTCAGGTAAATGCAGCCGCCACCGGTAAGGGGTTGCCGAATGTTCGGATGGAGTTTTATCTGAACGATGAGTTGGTGGTGGAAAAGAAAACGGCACAGGGCGGTGGTGCAAAGATAAAATCGATGGACGAGGGTGTGTACAGCGTCCGGGTGACAAAAATGGGGTATGTGCCGCAAACCCTGAGCGTGGTTGTTCAAAAAAATGAGTTGAATGTGGTGGAAGTGGAGTTGGAGAAAGGGGGAAGTTTTTAGTAGGTAGTAGGTAGTTTTTAGTTGGTAGTCGGTAGTAAGAAGTAAGTGATTAATGATTAGTTATTAATGGGTGGTAGATGGTACGCATAGAGAAATATGAAGCGCATATATTGTTGTGAAGCGAATAATATTTGGATGAATGATAAAGAAAACAAGAGGGTTGTTGTTAATTAAGAATAAAGTATTTATCTTTGGTGTCTCATTTTAGTAAAAAGGAACAAAAAAGTAAATGTAGCCTGACGGGTAATATTGAATGATGAGATTTCAAACAAACAGACTCTTGATTAGGGATATTGTGGAAGAAGATTTAGACTCTCTTTTGCTGTTGTACCGGAAAAAGGAGAACATGAAGTTTATATCGGATGGTAGGACCGAGTGGTCAAAAGAACAGTTGAGAGACAGATATGAACAATATAATACCTGTTCTGACTCTGGAATTGCTGTGTTTGCTGTTGGGATCAAAGGTACAAATATCATTATCGGTGAGGCTGGACTGTTTAATTCGTTTGGTGACAGTAAAAAGCTTGAACTGGGTTACATTCTGGATAAGGAATATTGGAAGCAGGGATTTGGAACTGAAATATGCAGGGGACTGATTGATTATGGTTTCAATGTTTTGAGTGTTGAGAAACTAATTGCGAGAATGTATGCTGAAAATACCGGATCTGTAAAGCTTTCGGAAAAATGCGGGATGAAAAGAGTGGAAGCTGGCGAGACGATAAACAAAAAGGCATTTTATGAATATGAGATCGTGAATCCGATTTTTTTCTCTGAAGTTTCAACCATTGAAAGAGAGATGAAGAAGGCCAAATAGAAAAATAACGATAAATAAAAGCTTGATTACCTAAAACAATATCGATAGATATTGTCTTTTGTGAACTTCAATAATAATTTACCACAAAAGTCACAAAAGGTTCACAAAAGCAGGGAAAAGAAAGTTTTAAGCTCTATATCAAGTTAGTTGACAAGGAAACAAAAGCTAAGTTTTCATTTCATAAAAACTTTTGTATGTCTTTTGTGCCTTTTGTGGTGTTTTCTTTTGATTAGGTAAAACACAGAATGATTGTAAAAATAATTAATTAAAACCATAAATAGTCGAGAATGCGAAGATTCAGTTTGATTTTAAGCGTGGCATTGTGTTTTGGAGTTTGTTCCGGGGCTCATGCCGATTTTTTATTCTTTAAAAGTAAAAAGAAAGTAGTAAAGAAAGAGATGCCGGCTGAGAAGCCACCGCTAAAAGGTCCGAAACCTTATGCTCAGGTGATAACCAACAAGGCCAAAACAACAAATGGTTTGTTTAAGGTGCATAAAGTGGATAACAGTTATTTCTTTGAAATACCCGATTCGTTGCTGGGTCGGGATTTGTTGGTGGTAAACCGTATCTCGAAGTCGGCTGCCGATAGCCGGAAAGGTTTTGCGGGTTATGCCGGTGATGAGATTGGCGAAAACGTGATTCGTTTTGAAAAGGGACCGAATGATAAACTGTTTATGAAGTCGGTGTCGTACTCGGAACGGTCGAATGATTCGACGGGCATGTATTTCTCGGTACAAAAGTCGAACCTGCAACCTATCGTAGGAGCCTTTGAAATAAAAGCCTACAAAAAAGATTCGGTATCGAAAACACAGAATTCGGTTATTGAGGTGACCGACTTTGCCAACGGCGATAATTCCGTTTGGTTTTTCGATGAATGGGTAAAGAAGAACCTGTCGTTGGGTGGGTTGCTGACTGATCGTTGTTATATTGATACTATCAAATCGTTCCCAACGAATGTGGAAGTGCGCACGGTGAAAACCTATGCGCAGAAACCGCAGTCGCCGAGTGATGTAACACCTGATCCGTTGACTTATGAATTGAATACTTCCATTGTTGTACTGCCAAAAATACTGATGAAGTCACGGTATTACGATCCGCGTGTGGGATATTTCACAGCTAGCTATACCGATTTTGATCAGAATCCGCAAGGGGTGGAACGCGTGTCGATGATTTCGCGTTGGAGACTGGAGCCTAAAGACGAGGATGTGGAGAAATACAAAAAAGGAGAGTTGGTAGAACCTAAGAAACCGATTGTATTTTATATTGATCCGGCAACGCCTAAGAAATGGGTTCCGTTCCTGAAACAGGGTGTGAACGACTGGCAAAAAGCGTTTGAGAAGGCAGGGTTCAAAAATGCTATTTATGCATTAGAAGCACCGAAAGACTCTACCTGGAGCATTGACGATGCACGCCACTCGGCCATTGTATACAAACCATCCAATATCGCAAATGCTAGCGGACCGCATGTGCATGATCCGCGTACGGGTGAAATCCTGGAAACACATGTAAACTGGTATCATAATGTGATGCAGTTGCTCCACGACTGGTACTTTGTGCAGGCTGCAGCTATTGATACGGCAGCCCGTAAGATGGAATTCAGCGACGAACTGATGGGACAGCTGATCCGGTTTGTATCGTCGCACGAGGTGGGTCACACGCTTGGCTTGCGTCATAACTTTGGTTCGTCGAGCACCATTCCGGTAGAAAAGCTCCGCGACAAAGCCTGGGTGGAAGCTAACGGGCACACGCCTTCTATTATGGATTATGCCCGCTTTAATTATGTGGCGCAACCCGAAGATCATGTAGGACAAAGCGGCATATTCCCTCGTATTGGTGTCTACGACGATTGGTCGATAGAGTGGGGGTATAAATGGATGCCGGAATTTAAAACAGCACAAGAGGAAGTACCATTTTTGAATAAGTGGGTGATTGAAAAGCTGAACTCGGATAAACGATTTACTTTTGGAACGGAGATGGATCAGGATGATCCGCGCAACCAGAGTGAAGATTTGGGTGATAATGCTATGAAAGCAAGTGCTTATGGAATTAAGAATCTGCAACGAATTCTCCCGAATCTGTTGGTGTGGACCAAAGAGGCGGATAAAGATTATAAGAGCACGGCGCAAATGTATATGCAGATAGTGGGCCAGTTTTCGCGCTATATGGGACACGTGACTAAGAATGTGGCAGGTATTTACAGCACTCCTAAACGTGTAGAACAGGCAGGAGCCTTGTATGAATATGTATCGGCGAGCACACAAAAAGAAGCGTTGGCATTTCTCCATGCACAGTTGTTTAGCACTCCTTCGTGGTTGATCAATAAGGATGTGATCGAGAAGCTGGGTATTGATCCGGTTGTTACAATCGGGAAGATACAACGGTCGGTTGTTACGCGTTTGATCAGTAAAAATACCTTTGATAAGATGCTTGAAAACGAAGCATACAATGGAGCTGCAGCCTACACGCCGTTTCAGTTGTTGGACTTCCTGAAAAAGAGTATCTGGAGCGAACTGGGCACAGGCAAGGCGGTAGATATTTATCGTCGTAATCTGCAAAAGTCGTACGTTGATGCATTGGTTTCTTTAGTTGGAAATGCCGGTCAGGTAGGTGTTGGTCGGGGCACTTCGGATGCAAGCGGTATTGCCCGGGTTCACCTGATGAGCCTGAAGTCGGAAATAGCTAAAGCGGCAGGTAGAAGTGCCGGAGTCAGCAAAGCACACTACGTGGACTTACTGGCACAGATTACCGACGCACTGGATCCGAAGAAATAGTTGTTTTCTTTATACTTTAAAACGAAAGAAACAAACATACATGAAAAAAAAATAGTAATTATCAACGGGCACCCGAATAAAGACTCTCTGAACTTTGGAATTTGTGAAGCTTATAAAAGAGGAGCTGAAAGTGCAGGTGCCGAGGTAAAAGAAATTGTGATTGCCGATTTGCAGTTTAATCCGAATTTGCAGTTTGGTTACCAGAAGCGCACCGAACAGGAGCCGGACTTGGTAGAGGCCTGGGCGAGGATTCAATGGGCCGATCATTTGGTGTGGGTGCATCCGGTGTGGTGGGGTGGACTGCCAGCCATTACCAAGGGCTTTATCGATCGGGTTTTTCTGCCCGGATTTGCATTTCAATACAGAGAAAACTCCGTGTTTTGGGATCGGCTGTTGAAAGGTAAAACGGGGCATATCATCACTACGCTGGATCAACCAAGTTTGTATTACCGATTTGTATTTGGACGACCCAGTGTGAATCAGTTGAAAAAAGCGACCTTGCAGTTTTGTGGGGTAAAGCCGGTGAAGGTGACTTATGTGGGAATCGTGAAAACGGCAACTGAAGCTTTACGAGAACAGTGGCTGATGAAGATCAATCAGTTGGGAAAGGCTCAACGCTAATTGTTTTTCAGTTTAAAGTAGAATAAACTCCGGAATGTAAGAAAAGCTTATTCCGGAGTTTCTTTCTTTACAAAGCGAATGCAATGTGCTTGAGTAATTGAAATGGAAAACAGGACTGTGCTAGCAAAAGTATAGCAAAACGTGTTTAAATAAATCAATTTGAAATCGGAGAGGGATGGCTGCATAAAAACAGAGATGAATTGATGACTTTCTTTGTAAATCGGGTTCATTTTCAAATAAAAACAAGTATTTTTGAACATCTGATGCTGGTGAATTCCGAGAAGTAAGATTCGATCTGAGTGATAACTGTAAGTCAATAATAATAAATCGAATAAACGTGGCAGGGTTAAGTCTCCTGTTCTAAATATAAATTCAAAAAAAGTTAGCTGTATGATTAAAAAGATGCTCTTGGTAGCAGCAATTATTTTGAGTAGTACTTCTGTATTTGCTCAAAAAGATACCACGGCGGTGGATAGTTTTAAATTCACGATCGTAAAACAAAACAAAATCACTCCGGTGAAAAACCAGGCCAGTTCGGGTACCTGCTGGAGTTTTTCTACCATCGGATTTTTCGAATCGGAACTGTTGCGTATGGGTAAACCCGAAGTAGATTTATCGGAAATGTTTGTGGTGCATCATTCGTATACCGACAAGGCTGACAAATATGTACGCATGAACGGTGCCTGCAATTTTGGTGGTGGCGGTTCATTCTACGATGTATGGTATGTAATGAAAAATTACGGAATCGTGCCGGAATCGGTTATGAACGGATTAAATTATGGTGAAGAAAAACACAAACATGCTGAACTGGATGCATTGACGTCGGCTTATGTAAAGGTGATTGTTTCGAATCCAAACAAAAAACTCTCGACAGCATGGACAGCCGGTTTTGATGGCATTCTGGATGCTTACCTGGGGCAGACTCCGAAAGAGTTTGCTGTTGATGGCAAGAAATACACAGCACTGACTTACGAAAAATCATTGGGATTGAATCTGGACGATTATGTGTCGTTGACTTCGTTTACTCACCATCCGTATTATGCACCATTTGCTATTGAAATACCCGATAACTGGCGTAACTCCGAATCGTATAACCTGCCACTGAACGAACTGATGCAGGTATTTGATAATGCTATCGACAAAGGTTATTGCGTAGCCTGGGCATCGGATGTAAGCGAAAAAGGTTTTACCCGTAATGGTATTGCTGTTGATCCGGAAGTGAAAGTAGCTAACCTGCCCGGTACGGATCAGGCAAAGTGGTTGAATATCTCACAAAAAGATATAGAAGAAAAGATTTATAAAGTAAAAGGTCCTCAACCCGAAGTAAAAGTAACTCCCGAAATTCGTCAGGCTGGTTTTGATAACTATCAAACTACCGATGATCATGGTATGGTTATTTACGGAACTGCCAAAGATCAGAACGGTACAAAATATTATCTGGTGAAGAACTCGTGGGGAACAGAAAATAAATACAAAGGAACCTGGTATGCCAGCGAAGCTTTTGTGATGCATAAAACTATTGATATCATGGTTCACAAAGATGCTATTCCAAAAGAAATACTGAAAAAACTGGGGGTAAAATAATTCCCGTTTGCATTAAAATAAGAAGAGGCTTTCTAATTCGGGAAGCCTCTTTTGTTTTACAAGCTTTTTGTTTAATTTTGAAGCCTGAAAAAACTGAAGACCTATAATATGAACCGGGTGATTGTTTACTTATTGAAAGATATGGGTAATTTGGGGTGTTTCCCCGAATGCGTTGTGGTTGATACGGATGATAAGGGAGTGTTCTCTTCTCATTTTGTAAAAGTATCGAACCTGAATATATCCAATTATGAAGGCCTTTTTGACGAAACTGATAGGATCTTATTCAACTTTTGCCAGAAACTGGAACCTGATATAATTGTATCCAAAATAGTAGATCGGGATGCAAGAACCTGGGAAAGTCTTGAGAAAAAGTTTTTCAAGAGTAAAAAATTAAACCCGGATGCCCAGTATGTGCGAGATTATCTGATAGAGTATATCGAGCAGAGTCAGAATGATTTTTTTGAGCATTTGTCCGACAAACAATTGTATTTGCCTCACGGAAAATTCCCGTTTATGTGGAGTCGGCTTAGTGTGGAGCCTGAAATGCCTGAATTGCTCTACTGCTTTGAAAGTACACCTGAATGGATTTATTATTTTTTGGATATTACTTGTAAGGGCAAGCCGCTCGACTTGAAAAAGGGTAAACTTGTTTCCCGTAAGTTAGCCCGTGTTTTATTGAAAAATAAGATTTATGAGTTCGAGGAAGAGGTAGATGGTTCCAAGATAATTCCTTTTTTTGATAAAGAAAAGGTATCGGTTTCTCAAATCAACGCTGAAGAGTATATACAGAAAGTCATACTTCCATTAGTTCCTTCCAATCGGGTGCTGGCTATCGGGTTTGAAATCCTGACGGTGTCCGATATGTCGAATGCCATTTTACGTGTCCGGGAGATTGTTCCGGTACGGCAGTTTTCTCTGTTCGATAATGATGGAGAAACCGATTCGCAAGAGAAAAGTATTGTGCTTGAATTGGTGTTCGAATATCAGAATTTTGTATTCTGGGCGGGGCAGGGTGGCCCAACTACTAAGGTAGGTATGACCGATGATTCGTTTACTATTTACAAAGCCGAACGCGATCGTGGTTTGGAAAAACTGTATATAGACGCGTTGAAAGAAGCCGGACTCGATCTGGATGCTAAAGTGCGCAAGATGCCTTATGGCGAAGGTGTGGAATGGCTAAATGATAACTATAAAGTACTCGAATCGACCGGAGTTGAGATTAAGTTTGAAAAACGTGGTGGCGAAACTCAACGCATCTTTGTAGGTGAACGCAGTATTAGTGTAGAGGTAGAAGAAGGGCACGATTGGTTTGATATTAAAGGGCACGTAAAATTCGGTTCTTTTGAAATTCCATTTGTTCGCGTACTGAATTACATCAAGCAGAACAAACACCAAATGTTGCTGCCCAACGGTGAATACGTACAAATACCACAGGCCTGGTTTGAAGAGTATAAAGCATTGGCTGACTTCTGTAAGATTGAAGATGGAAAAACCGTTATTGCCAAGTATCATTGTGTAGTGGCGGATGAGCTTATGCGCGGAGCAAAAATAAAATTGTCGATCAAAGATAATATGCGTCGGTTGTTGGAACATAAGCTTGATAAAGATTTTGATTTACCTGTGAACTTCAAGGGGGAGTTGCGTCATTATCAGCAGCAGGGATATAACTGGTTACGGTTACTCGACGATTTATCGTTGGGTGGCTGCCTGGCCGACGATATGGGTTTGGGGAAAACCATACAAACGCTTTGTCTGCTGCAATGGCTAAAAGAGCAAAATCGGGGTATGAATATGCTGGTGGTACCTACCAGCTTAATCTATAACTGGGAACAGGAAGCGGCAAAGTTTACTCCCGGACTCAAGGTACATGTTCACACCGGTAATCAACGCTCGCACGACTTCAACGACTTTAAAGATGCAGATATTTTGCTTACCAGTTATGGTATCCTTCGGCGCGATAAGCATCTGCTGGCTGCTATTCCATTCAATTATGTGATTCTGGATGAAGCGCAGGCTATTAAAAATCCGCAGTCGGATATTACGCAGGTATGTCTTTCGCTCACGGCTCGTCGGTTCCTGACTTTGACGGGAACTCCACTGGAGAATTCATTGACGGATCTGTGGTCGCAGGTACATTTCTTCAACCGGAATATGCTAGGCTCGTCAAATACTTTTCTGAAGGCTTGTAAACAACCCGAAAAACAGGAACTGTACAGGCAACTACTGAAGCCATTCCTGTTGCGGAGAAATAAAACAGAGGTGCTGACCGATTTGCCTGAAAAATCAATCATAGTACAGTGGTGTGATATGAGTGAAGAGCAACAACGCTTCTACCGCGATATGCGGAACAGTTACCGTGATAAATTCCTTGAAAATAAAGATGCCTCGAATAAAGTGAGTCCAATGATTTTACTTGAGGGTTTGCTCCGCTTGCGCCAGTCTGCCAATCATCCACGGTTAGCTGAAAAAGAGTACACGGAGGATTCCGGTAAATTTGATACGGTTTGTCAGATGCTCGATGAGGTGATTTCGCAAGGGCATAAAGTTCTTATGTTTAGTTCATTTGTTGAACATCTGAAATTGTATAAAAGCTATCTGGACGAAAAACAGATTGACTATTGTTACCTGGATGGAGGTACTAAAGACCGCAAGGGAGAGGTGGAACGTTTTCAGAACAGTGACGATGTACAAGTATTCCTGTTGTCGCTCAAAGCGGGTGGGGTAGGGCTTAATCTAACGCGGGCAAGTTATGTGTTTTTGCTTGATCCATGGTGGAATCCGGCTGCCGAAGCGCAGGCTTTTGACCGGGCACACCGCATAGGGCAGCAAAACAAGGTGTTTGTTTATAAGTTTATTTCCAGAAACACGATAGAAGAGAAGATACTCAAATTACAGGAAGAAAAGCTTCAGCTCTTTGATGCCATGATGAATCAGGACAATGAAATACTGAAACAGTTGGATGTAAATGCCGTGATGAAGTTGATAGAATAAATAAGAGGCTTTCCGATTAAGGAAAGCCTCTTATTCTATAATTCAGTTATCAAACTCAATAAGCATGATCGTCACCATTCACATCTTCAATGTCAATTCTCTTTTTCTCCATAGAACGCCAGGCGATAAAGATATAGGCAAGAACTACCGGAATAAAGAGTGAGACAATGGACATGGCTTTGAGCGTAAACAGGCTGGACGACGAGTTGAAGATAGTCAATGAGCTCTGTAAAGCCGGTGTGGCAGGATAATATGCCGTGTTATTGTATCCGGCTACAAGCAATAAACTGCAAACCGTTACTACGGTGCCGGCACCAGCAAACCAGATTCCTTTTTTGAACTTAGCCGAAATCCAGGTTCCTATAACCCCAACCAATACAGCTACTACTCCAAGCAGGAATAATACCAGCACAACAGGCATTTCTATCAGGTTGGTAAAGTACTTGTATTTTTCCATAGACACCACTCCCGTAGCTGGATCAACGGCAAAACCGTCGGAAAATAAAGTCCAGATAACAAAAGTCAGAAAGAATACCACAAAAGGAATGGCGTTATACCACAGATATTTTCGTGAACGGGCTTCCAGTACGGGATGGTTGAGTCTGTTGATGAAAAATAATACGGCTAACGAACGGGCCAAGAAGAATACAGCCAGTCCAAGCATCCAGTTGCGGAGGTTGAGCAATGCTTCCAATCCGTGCCACTCATTGCCCCACGAGCTGATGACAGGTGCCAGTTGTTGTGTAATATTGCTTTTGTTTACATTGAAATCGGAACCGGTAAAGAACGTGGCAATGGCTACACCAATCAGGAAAGTACCCAACAGTCCGTTTATAAACAGAAAACTACGATAGGTGTTTATTCCAAATACGTTTCCAGGTTTCGATTGAAATTCGTAGGAAACCGCCTGAATGATGAAGCAAAACAAAATAGCCATCCAAACCCAGTAAGCTCCACCAAAACTGGTAGAATAAAATAAGGGAAATGAAGCAAAAAAGGCCCCGCCAAATGTCACCAGTGTGGTGAAAGTGAATTCCCACTTCCGGCCAAGGGTATTTACCAACAAGCGGCGTTCATCTTCGGTCTTCGATAAGGAGAATAACATGGATTGTCCGCCCTGAACAAAGAGTAAAAATGCAAGTAATCCGGCCAGTAGTGAAATGATAAACCACCAATAATGTTGTAAGAATGAATATGTGATCATACTGTTTTATTTTAGAGTGTTAGATTATAGAAAATCAATGAGCTTCCGGTCCTTTTTGAATTTGTTTGAGCATGATGCGTATCTCGGCAATCAGAAGAGCCGTAAACAAAACGGCAAAAAGGACGAAGGTGATCATAACCGAAGCCGATGATATGTTGGATATGGCAGCCTGAACAGGCAATACATCCTGAATAGCCCAGGGCTGACGACCTACTTCGGCTACTGCCCAACCTAACTCGCCGGCAACATATCCCAACGGAATACTCCATAAACTAACCCAGAGTAACCACTTCTTTTTCTCTATCTTGTTGTTATAACTAAAGAATAAAACCAGTGCAAACAAGGCAATAAAATAAAATCCTAACGCAACCATGATATGGAACGAATAAAAAACGGTTGGCACGTTTGGTATCAGTCCTTCCGCCTTATCGATATATCCGTAGCCAAAGTGCGCATAGTTTTCTTTCAGTGCTGCTTTATGCAGTTTGGCTGCTGTGCTGTCTTTGGCCGTAATTGCCTTTTGGTAGTCGGATAGCGACTGGATAGCTGCTTTTCCGCGTTTGTGTCTTTCTTCGAACGAAAGAGCTGTGCCTTTCGGAGTCTGGTAACCTCCGTCGATGATATCTTTCACGCCCGGTACAAATGCGTTGGCATCGCGGTAAGCCAGGATCGATAACATGTAAGGTATTTGAACCTTAAATAAATAAGGATTAATAGAATCTTTGTAGGATTTTTTATCTGGATTTAATATCCCCACGGCAACCAGACCAGTACCGGCTTTACCCTGATAAAGTCCTTCCATGGCTGCCAGCTTCATGGGTTGATGTTGGGCTACATTGTAGGCAGAACCGTCGCCGGTGTAGGCTATCAGCAATGATGATACAATGCCGAAGATAGCACCGACCCGAATGCTTTTCAGGGCAAAGTCTACTTCACGCTTTTTGATTAAGAACCACGAGCTAATGCCAATGACAAATAAACCTCCCATTACCCAGCCGGACAATACTGTGTGGAAAAACTTATTCATAGCTACGGGTGAAAGCAGGATGCTCCAGAAGTCTATCATCTCGTTGCGAACCGTATCCGGATTGAATTCCATGCCCACCGGATATTGCATCCATGCGTTGGCAACCAATATCCACAATGCTGAAAGGGTGGCTCCCAGTACGGTTAACCAGGTAGATGCCAGGTGAAACTTCTTGCTTACTTTTTTCCACCCAAAGAACATGATGGAAATAAAAGTTGCTTCCATAAAGAAAGCCATAATACCCTCGATGGCCAATGGTGCCCCGAAAATGTCGCCTACAAACCAGCTGTAGTTTGACCAGTTGGTACCGAACTCAAACTCCAGAATGATGCCGGTGGCCACGCCAATGGCAAAGTTTACTCCGAAGAGTGTCATCCAAAACTTAGTAGCTTTTTTCCATTGCTCGTCACCTGTTTTTACGTACAAGGTTTCCATGATTGACATGATAACTCCCAAACCCAGCGTGAGCGGTACAAAAAGCCAGTGATACATAGCAGTCATGGCAAACTGTGCCCGTGACCAATCCACTAATGATGCGTCCAATAAATTCATAATTGTTTCTAGTAGTTAGTTATAAAAG
>Ga0302162_10000148_pt1 | contig 21686 bp, 23 predicted proteins | sample I_Fen_E2_2_FD_193501 | JGI IMG/M metagenome (GOLD analysis project Ga0302162, IMG submission 193501) | Peat permafrost microbial communities from Stordalen Mire near Abisko, Sweden - I_Fen_E2_2 | ecosystem: Environmental > Terrestrial > Soil > Wetlands > Permafrost | place: Sweden: Abisko...
GCCCAAATTAAGGAGTGGAAAGATAAAAATATTGGAATTACTTTATACCAAAAAAGAAATACATTATATAAAAAGACGGGGTGAAGTTATTGTTTTAAAAACTCAAATTTTTTACACCCCACCTGAAGGGATTCAATGTGAATAACCGCGGGTGAAACCCGTGGTATTTGTACAAAATAACCAGAACCCCGAATGGGGTTCAATATCAAATATTTATATATTGAACCCCATTCGGGGTTCGCATTCATGTTCTGTCTTTTCCATCCCGATGCATCGGGACGGTTATTGGCTACGCCGATTTTCAATTCACATTCAAGTCCTTCGGACTTGTAATATAATGAAATTCAAAAGAATCTTATATCGAACTCACGTTACTTTACGAATCTTATTTGCAAAAATTTGTGTTGGTTGTGCTATTTGCGTGCTTTTGATACAGCCACACTGATTCGCACAACTTATGCATCACAAAAAAAAGAGTTACTATATTGATAACAATATAATAACCCCTTTTCGTGTATTTCAGCAATATCCTCTATAAATCCAGCAATCCTTCCGGCAGCCTGACATAGATAATTTTTTTGTCGTGGTCTATTTTTTCGATATACTCCTCTCCTGCCGGAATAAGCAACTCGTCGTTTTTTGTGGGTATCACAAAAAGCACATTGTCTGTGGTCTGGTCTACTTCGGAGATAACTCCCAACTGACCCTTTTCGGCATCAACCAAGGTAAATCCGGCAAAATAGTCGAGTTCAATTTCATCATCTTCCACTTTCTCCAAAAAGCTTTTGGGCAGATAAACAGTAAGACCTGCAAAGTCACGGGCTTGCTCATCAGATGTTATTCCATCCAGTGTCAACAAGCCGGTAGTACTGCCTTTGAAGCGATATTCCACCAGAAAAAACGGCACCAGAATTCCCTGTATCTCAAAAACAAAATACGGAACATCTTCCCGATCGAAAATATCGGAGGTAAACGAGAATGACATTTCACCATTTACACCGTGAGGCTTGATGATTTGTCCGATAGGAAAAACTTCTGATTTGGAAATCATGAGATGATGTGATGATTAGGTGATGTGATAATGTGGTGATTAGTTGATGTGGTAATATGATGATATGATGATTAGTTGATGTGATGATGTGATGATGTGATGATGTGATGATGTGATAATGTGATAATGTGATGATGTGGTAATGTGGTAATGTGGTAATATAGTGATGTGATGATTTTATAATGGAAATATATGATGATTTAATAATTGATTGATTTAATAATAAGCTATTAGCTGTGTGTATAATATGAGTGTATAATAAAAGATATAATGAGCCAAAGTATCAATAAAACGGACTAAATCATTATATTAATACATCTTCATTTCATCGATTATCACATCATCACATCAACTAATCAACATATCACCACATCAAAAACACATCATCATATCACCACATCAGAAACACATCAAAAACACATCATCACATTACCACATCATCATATCATCACATTAAATTACTGTTACCCAGCCGTGTGTATCCGGCTCGTCACCATACTGAATGCCACGGAGTTTGTTATATAATTTTTCGCAAATAACTCCCGGTTTGCCGTCGTGTGAGAAAATGTAAGATTTATTTTCATCATAATCATCAATACGTTCTATCGGGCTGATAACAGCTGCTGTTCCACAAGCTCCGGCTTCTTCAAAAGTAGCCAGTTCTTCTACGGGTATATGACGTTGTTCAACAGTCATTCCAAGATCTTCAGCCAAGGTCATAAGACTTCTGTTGGTTATGGATGGCAGAATAGATGTTGATTTTGGAGTGATATAAGCATTATCTTTTATTCCGAAAAAGTTGGCAGCTCCACATTCATCAATATATTTCTTTTCTTTTGCATCCAGATAAAATATATTGGAATAACCCAGCTTATGAGCTCTTTCGCCTGCAACAAGACTGGCAGCATAGTTTCCGCCTACTTTAAATTTACCCATGCCAAGAGGTGCAGAGCGATCATACTCACGCATAATTACAAACGGAGTTGTTTGAAAACCGCCTTTGAAATACGGACCAACCGGCATTACAAAAACGATAAACATATATTCCGTAGCAGGTTTTACACCCACCTCCGGGCTACTACCAAAAAGTACCGGACGGATATAAAGCGATGCTCCCGATTCGTAAGGGGGCACAAACCGCTCATTCAATTTTACGGCTTTTAATACAGCTTCTTCAAACACTTCCGTCGGAATTACGGCCATCATGGTACCGGCACTCGAATCCTGCATACGCAAAGCATTATCCTTCATCCGAAAAATACGGACTTTTCCATCTTTTCCCCGAAAAGCTTTCAGCCCTTCGAACGACTCTTGTCCATAGTGCAAGCTGGTGGCAGCCATGTGCAAGCTCAAATATTCACTTTCATGAACTTCCAGTTCACCCCACTTACCATCACTATAGTTACAACGGACATTACAATCGGTTTTCATATAACCGAATCCTAAATTACTCCAATCTATTTGTTCCATATTATAGTGTGTTATATTGTTGTATTGTTATAAATCTCCCGAGGGGGACTTTTTATATTGATATATAATTAAATTAAGTACGTGCTCGAAATTAGTTTATATTATTTTGATCCGCCCCTAAATCCCCTAAAGGGGACTTTTGCCACGTGCAACTGTTGATTTTTTTCGCGCATATCGCACTTCGGTAGCCCCCTTTAGGGGGTTGGGGGCAGTTAAGAATGAGCTTTTATCTCAAAGTCCCCTTTAGGGGATTAGGAGTCTGCCGATTATTAATTGACTTTCATTTCCCATATTAAAAAGCAAATCTATAATGCTTAAATTAGGTTGAAAACCGAAACGCTGATCAAAAACCTGATAATAGGGTTTCGGAGTTTCAAACAAACTTTCCTTTTTCGGATGAATGCTTTCGCGCATATCCACCACCCCCTGTTCCGGTTCGGAAAAATATTTTTCGGTCAAAAGAACCTTTGGGTTCAGATCCAATAATTCAAGTACCTTATGTTGAATCTCCAGATTAAAATCATAAAGAAATGTCCACTTCTTTTCGTAGAATGGCAATAAATCATCCTTGTAATATTCAAAAAAAGGCGTTGAGTTATAGGCCGACTCAATAGAACGCCAATGCTGCGTTTGCCAGTCGCTGTGATCCGAAATACGAATGTCGCGGGTCAGTATCTTTTCTTTAGTTGCTTTTTCTACCGGAATACTCAGCGCCATCACCCCGTTGGCCGCCGCAATATGACAGCGATTCCGATACGTCTGCTTTACGTAATAATCGCAATGCTCCAGATAAACCGTTTCAGCTCCTGCCAATACAGCATAATACTCCACCGGAGCTAAATACGACAAAGTAAGGCAGACCCCTGAATCCCCTAAAGGGGACTTTTGATAATGTGGCGTAGCATCCATTCTTATTAATTCAACTTTCTTATCTCCCCTTTAGGGGATTAAGGGGTCATTTTTCCGCATTTTTAAAGAACCTGTTCCAACGAATCTTTCCGCCAAACCAGCCTTTATCTTTATCCAATGACAGCCAAACTAATACCGGACGACCTACCACATGATCTTCGGGAACAAAACCCCAATAACGCGAATCGGCCGAGTTATGACGATTGTCACCCATCATCCAGTAATAATCCATCTTGAATGTATAGGTCTTAGCAGATTTACCATTTATAAAGTATTCGTTACCCCTTACCTCAAGGGTATTATGCTCATAAACCCGAATGATCCGTTCGTAAATAGGTAAATTATAGGAGTTAAGTGCCAATGTAGCCCCTTTCTTCGGAACCCAAAGCGGTCCGTAGTTATCGCGGGTCCAACGTTTATGTCCCCCCAGTGGGAATACATCCAAGGTCTTAAGCTGTTCTATTTTAATTTTAGTAACACCGGTTACTTTTTGCATTTCATTATACGTTTCTTCATTCAGCGGAAAATGATAAACCGGAAGTTTAGGATCCAGTCCGGCTTCCAGTATAGCCTGATTATTTGATTCTGCAGCCTGCTCATTGCCCGGCACACTTTGCACATCATTCATCAGTATTCTATCATCAACACTAATTCCTAATTTATCCAACACCTCAGCACTCAAATGAGTACCATCCGTCTGCACAAAATAATTAAATTGAATGCCGGGAATCTTTTCCTGTTTCTGTCCATTGACATATACCTGGTTGTCCTTGATCTGAAGCCAGTCACCCGAAATGGCTATACAACGTTTTACAAAGTTCTCGCGACGATCCACCGGACGATAAACAATATCTCCGAATAGATCTTTCCGGTTGTGCACCATATCCCGGCCATAACTATAACACAAGGTGTAATAATCAGGATTTGTAACTTTTAAAGCCACTGTATCGCCTGTAGGGAAGTTAAACACCACAATGTCATTTCGTTTCACCGTATCAAAGCCTTTCAGACGATGATAATCCCATTGAGGTTTTTCGATAAACGATTTACAATTCAGCATGGGGAATGTGTGCTGAACCAGTGGAAACGAAAGAGGCGTATTCGGAACACGTGGACCGTAACTGGCCTTGCTCACAAAAAGAAAATCGCCCACCAGCAAACTCTTTTCTAACGAAGAACTTGGAATCTGATAGTTTTGGAACAAAAAAGTATTTATAAAATAAACGGCCACCAACGCAAATACGATAGCATCTACCCAGCCCATAAGACCCAACAAAGCTTTGTTCTTTGTTTTCTTCCACCATGTCCAGGGTATATAGTGAGTTATATAAACATCAACCACCACCGGCAAACCCAGAAGCCACCAGTAGTTACCCACCCATATAATAAATAAAATATAAATCAAGCTCCACACGCTGCATTTTATCCATTGTTTCAGCGGCTGTTGAAAACGCGATGTTAGTTTGTCTGCACTCATTTTTAGTTTCAAATTATAATTTATAGATTAAAACTTCAGCATGTCTTCCATGCCTAATAATCCTTTTTTCCCTGCTGTAAACTCTGCTGCAACCACAGCTCCAAGCGCAAAACCTTCGCGGCTTTTTGCATCGTGTGTAATTTCAATTGAATCGACCTCCGACTCATAACGAATGGTATGAATGCCGGGAACCTGTCCTTCGCGAATGGATTTGATAGCCATCTCGCCCTGTTTCGTTTCAACTTCTTTCACCCAACTATTCTTTCGATCAAGATTTTCCAGAATCCCTTCTGCCAGGGTAATAGCAGTACCACTCGGAGCATCCAGTTTTTGAGTATGATGCACTTCGGTCATTTCCACATTGTAATTCGGGAATTGATTCATAATCCTAGCCAGGTATTTATTGACAGCCATGAATATATTTACACCCAAACTAAAGTTCGACGACCAGAATAAGGTTTTACCACCCTCTTCTATCTCCTTCTTTAGCGCAGGCAGTTCATCTGTCCACCCGGTTGTTCCTGAAACTACTGCAACTCCCGACGCAAAAGCACGACGGTAATTACTCAACGCTACTTGCGGAACTGTAAATTCGATGGCCACATCTGCACTCTTAAATGAATCGGAATCAAAATCGGCCAAATTATTCACATCAATTATCGACACGATCTCATGACCACGTTCACGCGCAATTCGTTCAATGGTTTTACCCATTTTGCCATATCCTATTAAAGCTATTTTCATCTTAATGACCCCTAACCCCTAAAGGGGAATTAGTTAGTTTATTTATTAATTTTATTTACGCCCTCTTATTCCCCTTTAGGGGTCAGGGATCTCAATATTGTTTCGTTCCCAATAACACCAACGTACAAGCTTCCTGAACGCTGATATCATTTTGAATCAACATTTTTTCAAACTCTGCATTTTCCGTGCCCGGATTAAAAATAACGCGTCTTGGATTTAAAGAAACAATATATTCGTAATACTCCGGCTGAAATTTATCCGATAAGTATAAGGTTACCGTGTCTATATCTTCAAACGGCTTTTTTTGTGTATCAATTACCTGATCAAAAACAACATCTTTACGCAGTCCGATCAATTCAATCTCATATCCGGAAGCCAATAATCGTTGAGCTGCAAGATAAGAATAGCGCTCCGGATTACTACTGGCTCCAATTATTAGTGTCTTTCCCATAAATTAAATTAGTCTTCTCCAAAGACAATCAACTTTCTCTGAAGAAATCAAAACATTCAAAAATTTCGTCCTTTGTGGCTGTTTGATTAATCCGGATATCTCCGACATTGGCCAACAAGGTGAAGTTTATTTCTTTAGATTCATTTTTTTTGTCGTGAGTCATTAATTCAAATAATGCCTCGTATTCTTTACAACTAAACTCGAAAGTTCCGTAATACTCCTTAATCAGACACTTCAACCTGAGCAATTCATCTTTCGGAAAGTCCAGTTTTATCAACGATAAATACAGTTCGCAAAGCAATCCCCACATAACAGCATAACCATGTAATGCCGGCCGTTGAATTTTATATGACCAGCTCTCAAAAGCATGTCCAAAAGTATGACCGAGATTCAATGCTTTCCGAATATTAGCCTCATAGGGATCTTGCTCAACAATGCGTTCCTTGATACGTATATTTTCCTCAAGCAGTTGTTTGAGCTCTTCAAAATCAACTTTTTCCAGATCGAATTTAAGTACACGTTCCCAGCTTTCCGGAGTATCAATCAGCGCATGTTTCACCATTTCTGCATAACCGGATCGTAGGTTTTCAGCGTCTAAGGTTTTGAAAAAGTCAATATTGATCAGAACCGTTTCGGCAGGAGAAAACACACCAATTTCATTTTTTAATCCCATGAAATTAATACCGGTTTTTCCACCTGTTGCAGCATCCACAGCACCAAGTAATGTAGTGGAGACATTCACATAACGTATTCCGCGCTTAAATGTTGATGCTGTAAATCCGCCTATGTCGGTAATCATGCCACCACCCAGATTAATCATCAACGATTTGCGGGTTGCTCCATTTTCACTCAGGTATTTCCAGATTACAGCTGCCGTCTCTATATTTTTATTCTCATCTCCGCTTGGAATACAAATCAGATGGCATCCTTTTAATTTTTCTGAGTACAGAGCCATTGATAAACAGTGTTTCCGGGTATTTTCATCGGTTAAAACAAAAATGCTTTCAGCACTTTGGTCACCTATAGCTTCATCCAGCTCGGAAATAAAATTCTTACATATCTTTGTTATCGAATGACTCATCATTTGGGTTTTAGCTCACAAAGATACTTTATTCTTTAAAATTAGCCGTAAAAAAAAGATGGAAAGTACGCGATTTTTTTCTTCATTTCTTATTTGAAACTCTTTTTCTCTAAAAAATCTAAAGACATACTTTATATATGAATACATGTTCATATATTTGCATCAAATAAAAGAGACATGCAGCAAGAACTAAATAAAGAACACATGGAAGAGGCAGCTTATATGCTCAGAGCCATTTCCCAAGGCACGCGATTGTGTGTTATTTCGTTGTTGGCCGAACAGGATGAAATGACAGTGAACCAACTGGTAGAGCAACTAAACTGCGAACAGTCTTTACTATCGCATCACCTAACCGACATGCGTGCCAAAGGCATATTAAATTGCCGAAAAGAAGGAAAAAACTGTCATTATTCGCTTAAGGATAAACAAATAATACAGATAATAGAATGCATACGCACATGTAACTGTGTTTAGAACATAAGTACCTGGATAAATATAATGTCACATAATTATATCAAAGAGAAAAGAAGATTAGAACGCGGATAAACGCTGATCTAGCGGATTTTTATACGGATTTTAATTTCGACAAGTCGAAATGATTTTCAACAGTTTAGACTCTTATCAGTCATGCTTGCATGACTAAGATCAGTTTTAGATCCGTTTAATTATTATCCGTTTTTATCCGCTCAATCCGTAAAATCAGCGTTCCATTCTTTTTTTAATACGACAGTATATTGTTCTGCTTACTTAGACATAAAACATGAATATTCGCTTAATCACATAAACCAGTTTTACCACAAAAGGCACAAAAGAATCAAAAAGTCTACGAATCAGAATTGGATCAGAATCGAATCAGAATTGAAGTTAGATTTTAGATGTACCTTTCAAGGAAACAAAAGCAAAGGATAATAATCATAAAAATAATAGTTATGAAAAACTTACTCAGGAAACACTTATTGAGAATCATCGGCGTTATCGTCGGGACGGTGGCAGGATTTTCATATTACCACTTCATTGGCTGTTCCAATGGCACTTGTCCTATTTCGTCCAATCCGTACATCAGTATGGCTTATGGAGCTATCATGGGATACCTGCTGTTCGATATGTTCAAGAAAAAAAAGCCCGAAACAAAGTAAAATAAATAATATGAAGAAAATAATTTTTGCAAGCCTCTTACTCTCGTTTACATTTTCAGCTTGCGCCGGGAATGGAAATGAAAAAGGAAAAGAAGAAAAAAATCAATCAAAAGAAATAAAAAAAATGGGAACAATTCATTTAACCAAAGCGGAATTTTTATCCAAAGTTGCAAATTACGAAGCAAATCCAACTGAATGGAAATATCTGGGAGACAAACCCTGTATCATTGACTTCTATGCCTCATGGTGTGGTCCGTGCAAAACCATTGCACCGATACTGGAAGATCTGGCAAAAGAATATGACGGACAGATTTACATCTATAAAATAAATACGGAAGAAGAACAGGAGCTTGCCAGCGCATTTGGAATCCGGAGCATTCCAACTTTATTGTTTTGCCCAATGAACGGGGCACCTCAAATGGCACAGGGAGCTATGCCTAAAGATGCCTTCAAACAGGCAATCAATGATGTATTATTGAAAAAGTAATAACCAGTATCGGTTCTTTTAAATTGGGTTAGAGCTATAGTTCATTTCTATAGTTCTAACCCAATTGTTTTTTACAGCAATATAATTCAGTATTTGTTTAATTAATACGAATATAGAACACCCGGATTAAACCAATTTTTATTTCAACAGTCAAAGCAATAGATTACAAAAAATAGTACTAACAATAAAAAAAGTGCATTATGAAAAAGTATTTAATGTTAGCTTTGGCTACAATTTTTACAATTAGTTTGTCCGTCATGGCACAAGATCCGGCACCACAAGGTCCGAATGGTGGAAAAAGAGAGTTCAAACAAGGAGAAAGACCCATGATGTCTCCGGAGAAAAGAGCAGAAATGTTAGCGAAACAGTTGAATTTGACAGCCGCTGAAAAAACAAAAGTTCAAGCATTGTATCAAAAACAAGATGCAGATCGTCTGAAGAAAAAAGCGGAAGTAAAAAAGACCCGGGATGAAATGAAAGCTCAGTTTGATGCCGAACGCAAAGCAAACGATGAAGAACTGGCTAAGATTATTGGAGCTAAAAAGTTTCAAAAATTACAAGCTGCTCGCGCCGAACATCAACAAAAGATGAAAGAACGCAGAGAAAATGAAGCAAAACCTGAGCCACAAGAGGCTAAGTAAAACTCAGAATAAAAAAGCTCCTATAAATCTATTGACTTATGGGAGCTTTTTTTTATAATCACACACAACTACCGCTTCATAACTTCTTGTTGGTGACGTACAGATTCTTCATGAATAGCAACCAATACATTTTTCATAAACTCCCCGTCCATTCCCATTTCAATAGCTTGTGAAACACGATTCTGAAGAATTTCATCATAACGCTGAGCCTGTAAAATAGGCATATTATGCTCCTTTTTATACACTCCTATTTCGTCCGAAATTCGCATACGACGAGCCAATAACTCCAGCAAACTATTATCCAGCTCATCAATCTGACGGCGTAAAGCAGTTAAGTTTTCGGTTGACTGAGTCATATCTCGAATTACAAGCGTATTCAAAATAAAGTCAAGCACATCAGGAGTCACTTGCTGAGCAGCATCACTCCAGGCTTTATCAGGGTGACAATGTGACTCAACAATCAGACCATCAAAATTTAAATCCATAGCCTGTTGACAAAGCGGTGCTATCAATTCGCGTTTTCCACCGATATGACTTGGATCACAAATAATCGGTAGATTAGGTATCTGACGGTGCAATTCAATCGGAATATGCCATTGTGGTAAGTTACGATATATCTTTTTGTCATAAGTACTGAATCCACGATGGATTGCTCCGATCCGACGAATACCCGCATTATGGATACGCTCAATAGCGCCAATCCACAAATCCAGATCAGGATTTACCGGGTTTTTAACTAGTACAGGAATATCAACGCCTTCCAATGCGTCGGCAATTTCCTGCACGGCAAACGGATTAGCCGAAGTACGCGCACCAACCCAAAGAATATCGACACCGTGAGCAAGACATTCGCGTACATGGTTAGCTGTAGCCACTTCCACAGCAGTATACATACCCAATTCGGTTTGAACACGTTTAAGCCACGGCAGTCCTTCAACACCAATACCTTCAAAACCTCCCGGCTTAGTACGGGGTTTCCATATTCCGGCACGGAATATTTTTATGCCACGGGCATGTAATCCGCGGGCAGTTTCCATCACTTGTTCTTCCGTTTCCGCACTGCAAGGTCCGGCAATTACGAGCGGACGCTTTGCATCTACTCCGGGTAATAAAATTGATTCGAGTTCCATAATTTTCTAATGAATAGTCATTAGCGAGCTGTTATCAGTCACTAAAGCTGTTATTTTTATTGTTTTATTTAATATTTTAATTGAATTCTAATTATCCGCAAAAATCAGCTTCTTATGACTGACTAATAACTGGCAACTGTTTCACTCTTTCCAATGCTTCTGCAAGCATTTTTTCGTTAGCACAAAGCGATATGCGTACATAATGATCACCTTTATCTCCAAAAATAAATCCCGGAGTAATAAAGACTTTCGACTCATATAATACCTTGTCAGCCAGTTCACCGCTATTTTTATATTTAGCTGATATTTTACCCCAAAGAAACATACCAACCTGACTTTTATCGAATGTACAACCCAGCGTGTTCATAATTTCTTCAGCCAGATGACGACGAGTCTTATACAGGTTGACATTCATTTCTCTATGCCATTCTTCCGAATTATTCAGGGCAGCTATGGCAGCCACTTGCATGGGTTTAAACTGACCGCTATCAATATTACTTTTTACTTTCAACACCCATTCTATAAACTGAGCATTGGAAGCCAACAGCCCCATACGCCAGCCTGGCATATTGTGCGATTTACTCATCGAGTTCAGTTCAATACAAATATCTTTTGCTCCTTTTACCTGAAGAATACTGAGTCTGTTTTCGTTCAGAATAAAACTATAAGGATTATCGTTTACGATTACAATACCGTGTTTTTTACCGAATGCCACCAGCTTTTCAAACAGTTCCGGTGTTGCACTTGCACCGGTAGGCATATTGGGATAATTAACCCACATGAGTTTAACGTTGCTCAAATCCATTTGTTCAAGAGCGTCAAAATCCGGTTGCCAGTGATTGTTTTCGTCCAAATCGTAAGTCAGTACTTTAGCCTGAACCAACTTGCTTACGGAGGAATAAGTCGGATAACCCGGATTGGGAACCAGCACACCATCGCCGGGATTCAGAAATGCAAGCGAAATATGCAGAATACCTTCTTTGGAACCGATTAACGGTTGAATCTCATTGGCCGGATTCAGCTCTACGTTAAACCATTTTTGATACCAGTTTGCAAAAGCAGCTCTCAGTTCCGGAATTCCCACATAGGGTTGATAACCGTGAGCATTGGATTCGGAAGCCGACTGACAGAGCGCTTCAACAGTTTCTATGGAAGGCGGAAGATCAGGACTACCGATGCCCAGACTTATTACATTCATGCCTCTGGCATTCATATCCGCAATTTCTTTGAGTTTTGTAGAAAAATAGTACTCACTGATTGAGCTCAATCGTTCGGCAGGAATAATAGGTTTCATAATAATTAATAGTGCTTGTTTATAATTTATTCTTTTACTCAGGTTGATTCAGATACTGGGAGTTATCCCTTCTGCATATTCTCCCAGACTTTTCAACTCATTTATCAATGGTTTAATAGCTGCTAAAGACTGTTTATAGCGTTCGAGATCGTCAAACTTAAAGTCCACATAAAACTGATACTCCCACTCGCGACCAATAATGGGCAACGACTGTATTTTGGTTAGACTGATTCCATAAAACGAAAAGACGGATAACACCTTCGACAAACTACCCTCGGCATGCGGCAGCGTAAATACGATAGAGGCTTTGTTTATAATTTCATCCTTTTGAATTTCCTCTACTGCCCACGGATTTCCAAAAATAAGAAAGCGAGTAAAATTGTGTTTATTAGTTTCAATTCCCCTCGCCAAGATATTCAATCCGTAGATTTCTGCTGCCCGTTCACTGCAAATAGCAGCGCTTCCAAGCAAATCATTCTTTGCAATATCACGTGCAGCAAGAGCCGTATCTTCATGCTCAACTACCTTTACACCCGGTAAGGTTTCTATAAAATGACCACATTGCATCAAAGCAATGGGGTGCGACTGAACTTCTTTGATATCATGAATTGTTTGTCCGGGTAAAGCAGCCAAACAGTGCGAAATACGCAATTTATACTCACCGGCAATGGCTAGTTTGTGCTCTTTAAGCAATTCGTAGTTTTGCAACAGACTTCCTGCAATCGTGTTTTCAATAGCCATTATGCCTACAACATTGGAGTCTTTTTTTATGGTCGAAAAAATATCACGGAAAGTAACACAGGGAATAATCTCTACTTCTTCACTTGCAAAAAAATTCTCTGCTGCAATACCGTGATAGGCACCCTGCCCACCCTGAATAGCCACTCGTTTCATAAATCTTTGTTCATTATTGTTTAACAAAAAAAGTCCCGCTCATAATTGAGCAGGACTTTCATGTATTTGTTTATAGTTTGTTTTTACATATTAATATCCTGCTCTCACCGACTAAAGTAAAAGTAAAAATAGAAATATGTAAAAAATCGATTCACCATGATTGTTGTCTTATTGTTTAGACGGAGCAAAAGTAATATAAATTTCCAACAATACAACCAAATTGTAATAAAAATGTTCGGAAAAACTTCAATCTATCAAAACACCGAATTCTATAACCTCACATTAAACCCTGTATTAAAATAGATTCCGGGCATCGGATAGCCATAATTTATTTGGTACTGTGCATTCAGCAGATTATTACCGGCAACAAACAACTCCAGTTTATTCAACGGCTTAACCGACAAACGCGCATTGAGCAACCCGTAATTAACCGTCTTTGTAAGAGCTTGAGCGTTCGAAGACACAGCAACATACAGATGTTCGATTCGTTGTGCCGAAATATTCAAACTCCATATTTTGTACCTGTAATTTGCACTGACATTAATTTGTTGTCGTGGTGCAGCCAGAACAGGTTTATCCAAATCGAGATAACTGTAGTTAGCTTTGAAATACAGATTTTTGGAGACAATATATCCGGCTGAGAATTCGATACCCTTGTTTATAAACGAAACCAGGTTTTTACGGGTCATGGCAGGTGGAATACCCGGCGTAACCTCAATCAGATTATCGCCCTTTATAAAATAAACGGTTAAATCCAACTGAATATGATTATCGAAAAAGCTCTGCAACCAATTCACTTCATAGTTCATCATACGCTCCGGCTTTAAATCGGGATTAGGAGCATATAAGTACATTTCCATAATGGTCGGACTCCGAAAGCCTTTAGAAACAGAAGCTTTAAAGGTAGAATTCAAGCCCGGGTTATATGTCAGGCCACCAAATGGTATAAGTTCGGTTCCGTATTTTGAATTATTTTCGAGTCGCAAGCCGGCACTCAGATTGAATTTTTCGAATAATGTTTGCTGCGCATAAGCATACACAGCCAATTCATTAACGGTAATCAATGAATCTTTCACGGCAGTTTGATTTACCTTACCTCCATATTGTTTCAGATCAGTACCAACTGTAATATTACTTCCGGGAGCCAGTTTAAGCGTTTGATAAAACATCAGGCCACTGTTTCTGTCGGTTGAGTGAAAGCCATCGGATAAATCGTGAGTTCCGAAATTATGATAGAATTTCAATGCACCTTCCAGCTTATCGTATTTATTTTCGAGCGAAAGAGACGTTTTTCCACGCGTAATATCAATATTAAAAGGTTGCGGGGCATCGTAAATCGAACCATTATCATCGCCCTTGTATTTTGCTATGCTGAAATCAGCGGTCAGATTGAGATGCTTGTTCAACTCATATCCCACTTTGGTATAACCATTATTGATATTAAAATCGGTATTGGCACGAATACCATCGGTCTGGTCGTGGTTCAATGAAGCAAAAATACTTAGTTTATCCTTTTTATAGCCTACGGTTCCATAATATTTTTGCGTATTAAACGAACCGTAAGTTGCACCCAAACCAACTGTTAGTCCATCCTGCGTTTGTTTCTTTGTAATAATATTGATTGCTCCGGCCATGGCATTTGATCCGTAAAGAATAGAAGCCGGACCACGAATTATTTCCACCTTTTCCACATCGGAAGCCACATAGGCATCGGAAAGCGGATGACCGAAAAGGCCCTGATATTGTGGATGTCCATCAATTAAAACCAATACATCCGTGTTGGGTGAACCGCTCACACCACGAATGCTTATGGAACCCGAGCCTCCGGTAGAGACTCCAAACCCAAGCACATTCCGTTCGGTAACAAAAATGCCGGGGGCAAACATATTTAATAGTGGCAGGATATTTACCTGTCCGCTATTTTCAATGTCCTGCCTGGAGATCTGAGAGACCGACAGAGGAACCAGTTTGCGGGAGATCTGAATTTTTGAACCGGTAACAATTATATCATCCAGTTTTACACTGTCTTTCATTGTGACTTCAGCAAAAGTTGCTTGAACAGAAAATACGATCAATAAAAATAACAAGTAACTCCTTCCCTTTTTTGCGATTGGTTTATTCATAGTGTTTGTGATTGGTCATAAAGAATTAATAATGACTGCAAAAATAATTGTTTTTCATTAGTAAACAAGCAAATGGATCAAAGGAAAAAATCTTTTTGAACCGGAGAGCTGGGTTTCTTTCTTTTTCTTCAATTATTTTCAGCTTTTCAGTATAGAATTGGAATAAATTTGTAGTTTATTATTACAGTATGATTTGCAACAAGGTATCTTTTTTGTAATTTTGTGACCGTAATAAAAAAATCTATCAACATGAATAAGATTATCAGTAAGGAGTATTTCTCAGCCAATGTAATAAAATTCGAGGTGGAAGCTCCGCTCATTGCCAAATCGCGTAAAGCGGGTCACTTTGTTATGGTAAAAGTGGGATTGAAAGGAGAACGCATTCCATTGACCATTGCCGATGCCGATCTGCAAAAAGGCACGATAACACTGGTGGTGCAAAAAATGGGTGTGTCGTCTACCAAGCTGTGCGCATTGGAAGTAGGTGAGTATATTACTGATATGGTAGGTCCTCTGGGAAAAGCAACGCATATTGAAAAATTCGGAACGGTGGTATGTGCCTGCGGTGGCGTGGGAACAGCTCCTATGATGCCTATTGTGGCTGCATTAAAAGCTGCCGGCAATAAGGTTATTACAGTGTTGGCAGCCCGCACAAAGGATTTGATTATTCTGGAAGAACAAATGCGTGTGAACTCCGACGAGGTGATTATCATGACCGATGACGGATCGTACGGAAAACAAGGACTGGTGACAAACGGTATAGAATCGGTTATCAACCGAGAAAAAGTGGATTTATGTGTCACCATCGGTCCGGCCATCATGATGAAATTCGTTAGCCTGCTGACAAAAAAATATGAGGTACCCACACTGGCTTCGTTGAATACTATTATGGTAGACGGAACAGGGATGTGTGGTGCATGCCGGGTAAGCGTGGGTGGAAAAACAAAGTTTGTATGTGTGGATGGTCCCGAATTCGATGCACATCAGGTAGACTTTGATGAAATGCTGATGCGTCTGGGTGGATACAGAGATATAGAACGCGAAGAGATGGCTCATTTTCAAGCCTCACCTACACACTCCTGAACAAACCGAAATAATTAGAATCACTCTTAATTCCCGCTCAGAGACTTAGGGGCCTTAAAAACATTATATGAATCATACTGAAGAAAGAGCTCAACAATGGCGCGTAGATTTACGCAATGCCATGAAACCCAAAGAGCGTACCGACATAGCCCGCGTTCACATGCCCGAACTTGATGCGGAATACCGCAGCCATACCCGGGTAGAAGAAGTGAATCTGGGTCTGACTGCCGAACAAGCCATGCAGGAAGCCAAACGCTGCCTCGACTGTGCCAACCCCTCTTGTATGCTGGGCTGTCCGGTGGGTATATATATTCCAAAATTTGTCAAACAAATTGAACGCGGAGAGTTTTTAGAAGCTGCTAAAACGCTGAAAGAGACCTCTGCCCTACCTGCTGTCTGCGGCCGTGTTTGTCCACAGGAGAAACAATGCGAAGGGCAATGCATTCACCTGAAAATGAAAAAAGAATCAGTGGCTATCGGTCATTTGGAACGATTTGCCGCCGACTACGAACGCGAAAGCGGAAATATTTCGGTTCCCAAAACAGCTCCCAACAATAATATTAAAATAGCCGGTGTCGGTTCAGGTCCTGCCGGACTGGCTTTTGCCGGCGACATGGCCAAGCTGGGCTACGAAGTAGTGGTTTTCGAAGCATTGCACGAAATTGGTGGTGTACTGAAATACGGAATTCCTGAATTCCGTTTGCCTAACGAAATTGTGGATGTGGAAATACAGAATCTGCAATCCATGGGGGTACATTTCGTGACCAACTGTGTGGTAGGAAAAACCATCACGATCAAAGATCTGGAAGACGACGGATTCAAAGGTATCTTTGTGGCAAGTGGTGCCGGACTACCGCGGTTTATGAATATCAAAGGCGAGAATTATGTTGGCGTGATGTCGTCCAACGAATACCTGACCCGCGTAAACCTGATGGATGCTGCCAGTGCCGATTCAGACACCCCAGTGTTTAAAGGTAAAAAGGTAGCCGTAATTGGTGGTGGTAATACCGCCATGGATTCGGTACGTACTGCCCGCCGATTGGGTGCCGACCGCGCCATGATTGTGTATCGCCGGTCGGAAGAAGAGATGCCTGCCCGCCTGGAAGAAGTAAAACATGCCAAAGAAGAAGGCATCGACTTTCTGACTTTGCATAACCCGATTGAATATCTCGGTAACGAACAAGGACGTGTCACCCACATGCGACTTCAGGTGATGGAGCTTGGCGAACCGGATGCTTCGGGTCGCCGGTCGCCGGTAGAAGTACCGGGTAAAACCGAACTGGTAGAAGTAGACGAAGTGGTGGTAAGCGTTGGCGTATCGCCCAACCCGCTAATACCACAATCGGTAGCAGGACTGGAAGTAACCAAATGGGGAACCGTGGTAGTAAACAATGACACTATGCAATCGGCAGTGCCTATCATTTTTGCCGGTGGCGACATTGTACGCGGTGGTGCTACGGTTATTCTGGCCATGGGCGACGGACGCAAAGCTGCTGCAGCTATGGACAACTGGATCAAAAACAGTGAGCAGTGATCAGTTAACAGTGATCAGTCATAATAAATATAAATGCGCTTTCCGGGATTCGGGAAGCGCATTTTGCATTAGAAAACAGAGGTGCAGCGCACCGACATATTGTATTTATCTGGCATTAAATTCTACCTTTTGGCTTGTTTGTCTGTTGGTATATTTATAATCCCGGCTCCATCAACGAGCCATTTACCGTTCTGGAAAACAACTTTTAAAACAACGGTAAATTCTTTCCAGTTCTTCCCTCTCACTGTTACAAACCCCGTATTATTGTCTGATTTTAAGACAACAAATCCTTTATCCGGATAATCTTGAGCATCAAAAATTGGGTCAGCATCAAGTCCAAGCTCTGGGTCTTGCTTGAAAGCAGAGTCCCTGAGTGCTTTATATCTATTTCTAAAACTTTCTGTCAAGAGTTGGTTATTATAAATCCAATTTGAATCAGGATTTGTGTCTGTCAAGTTGTTGCAATAATCAGTGTAATCATTAATGAATTTCAAAGCAATAGTAAAGTCAGGTGTCGAAGTCTCAATTTTCTTTACTTCAACTTTTTTCCCATTGTTTTCATGTCGTGTAGAACATGCGCAAGTCAAAAGAATAAAAATAAATATGTGTATTTTTTCATGCGTTCATTTTTATTTTTTAGATAGTTGTAGCATGGAACTCGCAATGGACGTAGCCCTTAGTTTACACACCTGTTTAAATGCTCGTTTCATTTTATATCACTCGAAACAATAAAAGTCAAATTCTTTCCTTCTAAAATTTGCCCAACGACAAAGTGAATGCGGAAGCAAAACCTGCAATTTCCAAAGCCGTATAATTAAAGTTTCTTCTATGTCATTTAATATCTTCTTCTTCAATATTCAGTAATTTTATACCCTTCACATTATTTTTTAATTTAGCTAATCTAATGTCATTTGGAAAAATAAAAATAAGTTCTTTTATTCTATTCTCAGTAAACCGGTCATCAATATCCAAAAGTTTTTCGTATGACATAAACTCGAAATTTTTGTCGAGGATATGGTTTTTTAGGACGGCTAAGTCAATTTGATTTTTTTCATTTTTTGACTGACTCATTTTCATCCAGAAAATACCAATTACATACAAAATCAATCCAAAAATGACTCCGTAAATATTCCAGTTTTCATTTATTTGAGTTATTGCATAATTATATAGCAGTAAATAAATAGGTAAAATTAACGAAGAAACAAATACAATTTCTGACGTATTAGTTTCTCTAATCCAGCTATGAATACTCTTAAGTTGATTTATTTCCATTTTTATATTGTTCTAAGACTATTTGTAAATTTGAACTATGTTTTTCGCTTTTATGCGTAATTTTTTGTTTCAATAATAACTTCTTGGGCTAACTTTGCGAAACTAAACAAGGCTTCAAATATCCTTTAAAGTTTTATTCATTTTATTTCTTTTCAATGAGTTTTCCTTTTCAATAGTATTTTTTCTTTCATAAAGTTCATTCAGAAAAACATGTTTGTCTAGATATAGAATTTCAATCGACACTAGAGCAAAACCTAAATTTTGTACTCCTCCCCCAATAGGATAAGCATCAAAACTGCAATATTTAGGTGATACTTCGATGATTGTATTTTTTAAAATCCAACGAAAAATTCTATAACTACTATTTGAATATGGTTTTATAATGAGTGGATTATGATATTTCTTAGTATACAATTGAACAATATCTTTAATGTCAATTGAACTTATTTTTTCAGGTCCATTTATATTGTTTCTTGCATTAAAATCGTCCTTATACTTTTGAAGAAACTTACATTTTGTCCAAGGATCAGCATCTGGAATTGATTCTAATGTTATTGAAATTAAAGAATCATTTCTCAATAGCGGATGGATTGTAAAAATGCAATTGAAGTCTTTTCCTTCAATACTGTATGTATTTTGTCCTGAAATTATATTTTGGGATTTTAATTTACCACCAACTTGATAATACTCATTATTTGACATATATAACCAAAAATTCAGAAAAAGTTTCTCTTTGGTTTTAATTTTCTCATCAAGGCTAATCTGTGATTTTTTCTCTTTTTTCACGTTTTTTCCCTTCTGAACTAAATTGGTCACTTTTTGATTATTCTGATTGCAACTAATTAATAATAAAAAAAATATTACTTTAGATATTGTCTTCATGCTATTTGAATTTAAGTTGTTTTTTTATCGAATATTTATCAGCCAGAATCAATTTTTCATTTTTTACGCTACCCCTAACATCAATATAGTCCACTCCATCTTGTATATGTTCCACACATACTAACTATGCCAACAGAGGCATTTTTGCATTCAGCTCACGACCAATGTTCCCTGCATAAACAAAAAAAATCCTCTCCGCCTTTACCCCAAAAAAAGACGAAGAGGAAGGATTTTAAATACACGAAAGATTATGCTTTTGGTGTATCTGAATCAGGATCTTTGTCTGAACCACCTTTGCGGCTGGCTGCATCTTGAGCACGACCAATGCGTGCATTGAGTTCTTTTACAAATTCAACATAAGGTGCATCACCGTTTACAATGATCAAAGCATTGATTCGCGCAACGATAGTCCGGTATGCCGCATCCACTTCAAGTCTCACTTCTTTCATCCGAAGTTCTGTACGATTGGCTTCCTCTGAATTGCGATCGGCCTGCAACTTAATAAAAATGTTGTTGCGTTTCTCCAACTCGGCAACCCAATCCAATACAGTTAAAAGTACTAGATCGGCTGGAACTTTAGTTCTCAGATCGGCTATTAAGCTACTGACAGATCCGGATTCTTCGTCATCGGGCTTTGGAGCCAGATTTCCGTATCCATCCAGAATAACCAGCACTCTTTTAGCTGCTTCGCGTACTTCGGCACTAAAATGGTTTTGCTTGGATCTGACTTCGTCTACAAATCCACGAAAAGTAACATCTCTGTCGTGATCCGCATCGCGGATCAGTTCGGAGACTGCACTCTTTGTGATAGCTACAAATGCTTCGCCTTCGTTGAGGTACAAAGGATAATAAACAGCATAAGCATCAACTATATCAAGTACCTTGGGGGTGTACTTGACAATCATGCTATTGAAGTCGGTTTGAAACTGGTAATGACCGGCATTACGTTGATTGTTAGAATTGAAACCTATTATTTTCATAGGCGTTATTTTTATAAATTAAACATCACGTATATTAGATTCAACGAAAAAAAATCAAGCAAAACAGAGTTTATTAGCGTCAGAGCCTTCTGAACATCCATCCGAGGGGTCGGATAAGCTTTCAGAACCTTCTGAATGTTCATCTGAGGGGTCAGACAAGCTTTCAGAACCTTCTGAATGTTCATCCGAGGGGTCAGACAAGCTTTCAGAACCCTCTGAATGTTCATCCGAGGGGTCAGATAGACTTTCAGAACCTTCTGAACCATCGTCTGAGGGGTCAGATACATTTTCAGAGACTTCTGACTATATTTTTAAGAACAAAAACCAGGATTACCACGCCGGTGAATCCGGAACGATAGGGCAAGCAGTGTAAGCAACAGAGTAGAAATACACTCCAAAACCTTATTTTAGAAAGATTGTTTCAACAACAACCGTATCATACAACACTCATATTCAACAAAGTGATGCAAATATACAAACTTTATTTTAATATGCAACTATTTACTATAAAAAATGTATTATTTTACGCAGAAAGACGAATGCACATGAGCTAAACAGTATAATGTCGCATTTATTTTCTGTCTTTTATCACTCCTCTCAACAAAACTAAATACAAAGTGCTGTAAAAACATTGCTCCTTTTAGGCCGACGAATATAAACGATTTATTGGTATAGGCGCTTAGACCGCCTTTATTTATGATAATAAAATTCAAAGAACAACTCCGAAGGAGTTAAATGTGAATAACCCCCAGTAAGCTTGCGTAACTGGGGGATGCGAATAATCCAGCATCTACAACCCCGAAGTGGGTTGAACATCAATGCCAGAATAACATTCAACCCGCTTCGGGGTTATGTATCTGAGGGTGTCATTACCCCCAGTTGTGCTTCGCTTACTGGGGGTTATTCACATTAAACCCTTACAGGTGGGGTGTAAAAAATTTGAGTTTTTAAAACAATAACTTCACCCCGTCTTTTTATATAATGTATTTCTTTTTTGGTATAAAGTAATTCCAATATTTTTATCTTTCCACTCCTTAATTTGGGCTG
>Ga0302162_10000149_pt1 | contig 21654 bp, 20 predicted proteins | sample I_Fen_E2_2_FD_193501 | JGI IMG/M metagenome (GOLD analysis project Ga0302162, IMG submission 193501) | Peat permafrost microbial communities from Stordalen Mire near Abisko, Sweden - I_Fen_E2_2 | ecosystem: Environmental > Terrestrial > Soil > Wetlands > Permafrost | place: Sweden: Abisko...
ACGATGGGCGTCATACAAACCATTGATAAGATGCACATGTCCCGGGCCACTACTACCTGCACAGCAGGCTAAACCTGTCAGTTGTGCTTCGGCACCTGCTGCAAAGGCAGCGGTTTCTTCGTTACGCACATGAATCCATTTTATCTTTCCGTTGCGGTGCACAGCTTCATTGATATAATTCAGACTATCCCCCGTTACAGCATATATCCGTTGAATACCTGCTTTAACGAGGGTTTCAACCAGTTGATCCGATACATTTTTTCCCATGACTCAGTCTGTTGCAAATTTAATCAGTTCATCATTAAATTTTTCTGTTTCTTCCAGAAACAAGCTATGCCCACTGTTTTCGAAACTAACCAGTTGCGAATCTTTGATTCCGGCTTTCATTTGTTTGGCCAGGTCGAATGAGCATATTTTATCTTTTTTCCCGTGCAGAATCAGGGTTGGAATATTTATCTTTTTCAAATCATCGCGCAAATCAGTATCCCGCAATGCGTACAGGCATTGAGCGGTAGCATAGGCAGAAGCTGATATTCCAATTCCATTTAACCAATTACCGATCCCTTCATTTAATGACTTTTCTGTAGCCGAGAATATCTTTGCAAAATCAGACAATAGTTTTGGTCTGTCCTTAAAGGTCAATGTTATTAATTCGTCCACCGAAGCTGAAGTCAGATTATACGGAAAGTTTTCGCGTTGAGTCCAGCTTGGTGCTGCTGCTCCGGCCAGTACCAGTTTAGATACATGAGCCGAATTATACTTTACAATATACCGGATGGCAATAGCTCCTCCCATGGAAAAGCCACCCAACACAGCATCTTTAATATCCAATTGGTCCAACACACTTTTAATGTCCCGACTGTGTGTATCGTAATCATAATCGTATACTCCATATGGTTTTGATGACCGTCCAAATCCGCGCAAGGTAATACCTATTACGCGAAATTTCTTAGTCATTAAAGCATTATATTGGTATTCATACATTTCATCGCTCAATGGCCAACCGGGAATTAATACAACGGGGCGTCCTTCGCCGGCATCTGTAACGTGAAGGTGAACATTACGCTCAACTTCGATATATTCTGCCCGGGCAATTCCAAATTGTTTTTTATCATTTAATGTATCCATGGTTTTTGAATTTTAAATTAATTAGTTACAAGTTACAAGTTACAAGTTACAAGTAGGTAGTAAGTAGTTGGTAGTAAGTAGGCATTGATAAATTACGAGTTACAAGTAAATAGTTACAAGGTGTTGATATGAATGTTGATTATCATTATGTCTGGTAAGGGAGAATAGATTCTTCGCTTCGCTCTGAATGACAATCAATGCTTTACGTTTGGAGATGGGGTTGGTTGGCGGCGAAGCCGCCAACCAACCCCATCTCACAAATAGAATGTAACAATCTGTCATTCCGAACGAAGTGAGGAATCTACTATTTTTTTTAGCGGATAACAATGATTCGTATCCTAAAATTATATCGACTTGAAAGCTAAAAATATGAATAACTTATCCCGCAACTGTGTCAAAAGCTTATTGTCGGTAATGCCTGTACTTTCAGGAGCTTTATACACTTTTGCAAAAAAGGACTTTAGTTGCTCATTGAATTCATCCGGTTGTTCCAGATTACTTAAATGACCTGCATGATCTATAACGTGCATAGAAGAATTTTTAGTTCTATCCTGCATATACATAGCAGCTTCAGGAGGAGTAATTTTATCTTCTTGACCTACTATAAAAAGTACGGGGACAACTATACCAGTCATTTTATTACAGGTTTCTTCCCGTAAAAACAAAGCAAGCAGAGTTCGGGTAAGCGATTGTTCGGATGTATCGAGTATCATTTCTCTTACTGCCTGAACCTCGTCTTTTTTTGTTGTAAAAGATTCGGGTGCAAAAAGATTATTCAAGCTATCTTCTACATATTTCTCCAGTCCGGTTGCTTTAATAGTATCAATTGTTTCCAGTCGTTTTTGTCTTACATGCGGCGGATCGGCAATACAATGTGTATCGCTTAATACAAGTGCCTCAAAACGTTCCGGATATTTTTCAATGGCATTCAACGCAATGTACCCACCCATAGATAAACCGCAAAGCGAGGCTTTCTCTATTTTCAATATGTCCATAAGTTTAATCAGGTCGGATACAAACAAGTCAATCGAAAAGTGTTCTGTTCCACACTCCGAATCTCCATGTCCGCGAATATCATACGAAATCACGCGGTAATTTGTTTTCAGAGCATCTACTTGTTTGTTCCACATCGATTTGTTGAGTGGAAAGCCATGAATGAAAATAATTACCGGGCCTTCATCCGGTCCTTCATCTGTGTAGCTAACCAGCAGGTTATTGACAAGTAGTTCGATATCGTTTCCAGAATAGCGCATAGAGTTCTGATTTTAATTACATTTAAACTGATTTAGTGAGATATAAAAGTGGAGAATCCGGTGATTGAACTAAATTCAGATCAATAAACGGTATTGCTTTTATTGAATCGTTTCTTCCTGTTGCATGAAGAATAATTCGATGACCAATTAGTTTTTCGGATCGCCGATTTGACTTTCCAGATAGTTTTCCAGACCCATCTGATCTACTTGCGCACGTTGCTTCTCAGCCCAATCTACATGGCCTTCTTCCATTTTCAGAATCTTCGTAAGTAAATCTACAGAACCCTGATCATCAACTTCACGTCCAAGTTTTATTGCAGCATTATAAGCATTCACAGCTTTAAGTTCATCGCCGTTATCGTTTTTAATCATTTCTAAAACAGTTTTACCTATTTTCATCGGATTAAGGACAGATACGGTAGGAGCTCCATCTAAAAAGATGATTCGTTCGATAAGCCATTCGGCATGAAACATTTCATCCATGGCTTGTTTCCGGATAGCTGCATGAAGCTTTCCATAACCCCAGTTTTCGCACATTTCAGAATGAACCATATACTGGTTTATAGCAGTCAGTTCATCTGCCAGAAGAGAGTTAAGCACCGTTATTAATTTTTCATTTCCTTTCATAATCGTATTTTTTAATGTGAATAATTCGTTCAATTCATTTCTATTAAATTTGATAAGCAAAGTTAGAATCGTCAGGACTAAAAATGTTACATAATAATAGTCTAAAGTTGTATAATTCACACATTCAGAATAATTATAAAATTATTTTTTCTCCTAACGACCCGTTAATCATCAATTCCTTTTTCGGGTAGGAACAATAAATACCGGAATGGGTGTTTTTTTCATTACTTGTTCGGTAACACTTCCCCTAATGATGTCCTCCAACCACCTTTTACTAAGCGATCCCATTACAAGTATATCAATGTCAAATTCTATAACAGCTTCAATAATTGAATTCGCAAAATCACCTTCTCTTACTACCGTTTGAACTGTTACATCATCTAATAGCAGTTTTGTTTTGTCGAGAAACTGTTGTGATGCATCTTTCAATTCAACGACAGTGTCTAATTGTAACGGACCCATATTGAGGTATGACAATGAATATGCTATCAAATTTTCAACTACGTGAAGTAATATAACTTCAGCACCCATGGCTTTAGCCATGGCATATCCTGCTTCGGCTACTTTTTTTGCTGTCGGATCGTAATCCAACGCAATCAATACTTTGTTTATTTTAATCGTTTGCATATCTATCAAATTTAAAGACATTCATTGTGTTAGCTAAGCAGTAATATCTTATACTCTGTTTTTCTAAAAACGAAACACAGATAATTACCTTGTAACTGTTTACTTGTACTACTAACTTGTGAACACCTACTTACTTACTTACTTACTTACTTACTTAGTTACGACTTACTACCTACTCGTAACTTGTAACTCGTAACTAATAACTATTTAATATCGCACTTTCAAGGCAATGTCGCCTAAAGATTTAAATTCTTCCAGCGTGGTAAATATGGCACGCCCTTTTTTCGAAATTACATTCCAGGCAATGTCGCTGGTTATATCATCAATAACACCGGGTAAAGTAACATCTGTAACCAGATCTAAGGAGAATTCATCCGTAACCCGCACGGCTTGATGAAAATCATCGCTTACAATTAATAAGTCTCCCCGCCCTTCTTTGGCAGCACGATAAATTTCCGATAATTCGGTAATGACATTTCCTTTTCCTACAGCTTCCTGCATATCTTTGATGTCTTTTATCCGGAGTTTTTCCTGTTGAGCATTGACCACTTGCCATGTATCATTAGCTATTGAATGATTTTCGGTATTTTGTTGGTTTATATTAGTCCATCCAAGATAAACAGCCGGTTTATCAGCTACCTTCAACAGGCGGTTATAATTATCGTTAGTGCTGATCACCACACATTTCATATCGGTTTTATTATTGACTCTCACTACAGCCTTGTCTACAGCATTGAAAAACTCTTCCACCAAATTTTCAGCTTGTTTTCCATTACTTGCATCTTCCGTGTCAGCAATATCCTGAGGGGCTCTGACAAAAGGAAAATCGTCATTATGTATTTCGCTTACCACCCAGTCGTTGACTGCCATAAGCAAACGTACATCCGATTGTGTCAGCATCAGAATAAGATATTCTTCTGTCCGGTTAAACATTTTGATTAAAGGCTTCACCGCAAAACTCTCCGATACATGCACCACATTGCCAACAGTTGGCCAGGTAGACCGGACTATTTCCTTTGTAGAATTAGAAAGGAAAATGTGTAAACTATCCAGATTGTAGTTGACATCAATTTCCGACTCAAGTTGATTAATTTTTCCAATTAATTCAATCACCGGATGTTTACCAAATTCTTTAATTACACGCTCTTTTGCTTCTTCCAATAGCGTTTTAAGCACAATACTGTCTTTCTGATTGGCAGGATAAGCCCTGCTTGTATTCATCGAAATGGTAACACAGGGATTGCTTTTTTCAGAAGCAAGCTTTTCTAGTTTTTCTCTTTTCATTTTATAAGTGTTTATTAGTTATCAGTTACGAGTAACAAGTTACAAGATTATAGTTAATAGTTAGAAGGCGTTTATCTGCATTCTGGTTTTAGAAAATCATTTTTGTCCGGTAAAAAATAATAGATTCTTCGCTTCGCTCAGAATGACAATCAAAGTTTTATGTTTGGGAGAAGGGGTCGATTAGCGGCTTCGCCGCCAACCGACCCCTTCTCCTATAAATGGAATATACTAACCTGTCATTCTGAACAAAGTGAAGAATCTATTACAGAGTTTCATATATAAAAGTTTACCAGACAATACTGTTAGAAAACAGGTTGTTATATATTATTGCGTACTTAAGTAAGTAATACTATTTAATGATCTGTTTTCTGAGAGTAAGACTCATATAGCCAGTCTTGTAACTCGTAACTATTACCTCGTAACTAATCACCTCTTTGTTTCTTCCTCAAATTCCGCTTTGCTTATTTCGCCTCTTACATATTTGACTTTTAATGCATCAAGTGCCGACTTCTCTTTCCATCGTTTATACCTGCAACTCTGAATTATAATTCTTACCACCAGTATAACGATGATAATAACAACAATGAGACCTACAGCCCAGCCAGCCCAATATCCATAACCTGTTCCAATGCTGTCATCGTATCCGTCCATTATTCTGTTCTTTTATTGTTGAAGTATCTTTTTTGCTGCTTTTTCTTCTGCTTTCTTTTTTGCCGCTTCTGCATTTGCTTTTCGTCTGAAATAGCCTCTTAGAAAAAATGTATGTTTCAGTGCCGTCATATTTTCATCCAACCCTTTGGAACTGTTTTTGAGATTTATCAGGGTTTCATCCAAATTTCCGGCAAGGGTTGTGTCTCGTATTAACCTACTCAGAGTTCCGTTTCCCTTATTAATTCCTGACATCATTTCCGTCAGCTGTTTTGAGATCAGGGCTGCATTGCCTGCCGTAATATTGAACCGGGCCATAAGGGTATCTGTTCCCGCTAATCCTTTTGAACCCTTTTTTAGATTTAGTATAATCTGATTTAAATTTTCTGCCATGTCCGGATCCTGAATCAGCCTGCCAAGCGTTCCATCTCCCTTGTTTATTTTATTCATTATAGCAGCCAGCTGATACGAAATAGTTTCAGCATTGCCGGCTGTTACTTTTAAACTGGTCATTACTGCCCCCGAACCGGTTAAACCTTTAGAGAACTTATTCAGATTGGCTATGGTCTGATTGAGATTTTCAGCCAGGATGGAGTCCTGAATTAAACGACTTATGGTACCATGTCCGCGGTTGATATCAAAGGTGATTTCGGACAGCTGATGCGAGATGTTTTCGGCATTTTTTGCCGTGACATCCAGCCGTGCCATGATGGCATTGGTTTCAATAGGCTCTACAGAACTAAGGCGTTGACCGTCTTTAATCAGTCCGGCATCAGGACTGCCCTGACCAATCATGATCAATTTATCTCCTATGACACCTTCCGACCCCAGGGTGACTTTACAATCTGTTTTGATAAATTGCCACACATCCTTTTTTATCACCATGTCCACCCGTACCGATGTATCATTAATAATGACAATATCTTCGACAGTACCTACATTAATACCCGAAAAACGGACATTGTTTCCGACCTGCAATCCGCTTACATTCGAGAAAGTAGCTGTAATTTTAAAAACAGGATTAAACAGGTTTTTTTGCTCCCCAATGATAAATATAGCAAGCACAAACAACGTCAACCCTCCTGCAACAAACAGTCCTAACCGAATTTTAAATCTTTGAGTATGTGTATCCACTTTATTATTTATTGTATTACAATGTAAACAAAAACAGCATATTACATTATAGATTTTCCACTAAATCACACCGGTCGAATAACAGAGATGTTTCGTTTCATCTTCGGTGTTGCAAGTTTCACTCACACCATGATAAATTATCAGCCAATCATGTTTTGTAAGAATGGTCGGAGTACCTCTGCCAATTTTAAGCCGTTTCCAAGAAGATAACGGTGTAGCAAGTCGGTGATATGAATCAAATAAACCAGATTCATGTAAATCCTTACTTTCTTTGAGCATAGGACAATGGGAAATCCACATACTTTCATACGCTAATAATTGTTTTTTAAAGGTCATATGGAACTCTCATGCCAGATTATCACTCTCTTTGGTGAACCAACGGTCAGCAAAGCTAATGCCTGGATTAATGCTCGTTTCATGATAAATATCTATTTTTCTGTAATTACATTGAACCCAAACAAGTAATAATGACTTCGATCATATGTTTTGATTCCTCCGGATCTCTTATCCTGATAGACACAACGCCGGTTTCTTTAGCCGGATAGTCGTTTCCTCCGGGAAACAGGGCATCTCCGATAAAAATCATATCATCAATGGCAATATCCAGTGTGTCACGGAGTTTTTTGATCCCATAAGCTTTATCAATACCGGGTTTGGTAATGTCAACTGAAGTTGTTCCACCAAGATGAACAGAAAATTCGGGGATTGATAGACTCAGTATTTCCTGAATCTTCTTCCGTTTTGCAAAATCAGGATCCCATTTCGTCTTTTCTTCAATTGGTGCCTGTTGGCCCAATGCGGAATAGGTTATTTGGCTGCCACGGTCTTCAATCTCATCACCCCAAATCTGGTTAATGTCAAAATCAACTGTATTGAGTGAGTTTTTTAACTCATTTATAATTTTCGTCTTTTCTTCTTGGTTGAAATCTTCCGAATATATTTTTTTCCAAGTTCCCTTGTACTGGTAGAACTGCGTGCCGCAGGTAGGAAGCAGCGACAAGTTATTCAACCTTTCATCAGCTGAAAGATTGGACAAAATTTGTTTTTCGAACTGTGGCCAGCCGCCTCCCGAAATAATAGCTACTTTGACAATGCCGAGTAAATCATGCAGCAGTGATGCCATTTCAGTATCGAGCGACGATTTACTTTCAGCGAGTGTTCCGTCTAAATCAAATACAATAAGTTTTTTCATTCGAAGATTTTAATACAATGTGATTGAGTTTGGGATAAACGTTTTAAGTTATAATACAACATATTTCATATCGACCACTATCAACTATCAACTACTCGTTTACTTCTTCTCGTAACTATTCTTTATCCATTTTGTCGTTGTATCCACCTTGTCGTGCAGCTAAATTGCACATTGCCTGATGGTACAAAACTACCTGTGCTTCCGGTACATTTGTTTCTTTTCCATGCCAGATATCTAAGGCAGGTTGCTGGATAGCACGACCAAACGAAAATGATACTTCCCAGGGTAGTTTAGACTTAAACCTGACATTGATAGCATTCAGACGAGCCGAAGCTAATCTCGAAGATTGTCCGCCCGACAAGAACGCAATTCCCGGAACTGCTGCCGGAACAGTACGTAACAGGCATTTGACTGTTGCATCTGCCACTTCATCAATCGATTCCTGTTTTTCGCAAGCCAATCCCGGTACAATCATGTTTGGTTTTAGAATCATGCCTTCGAGTAGTACACCTTGTTTATACAGTTGATTGAAAACCGTATGCAGCACTTGTTCGGTAACTTCAAAACAACGTTCCATCGTATGATCGCCGTCCATAAGTACTTCCGGTTCAACAATCGGAACAATTCCTTCTTCCTGACATAATGCAGCATAACGGGCTAAAACCTGTGCGTTGGCTTCTATACATGCGCGGGTTGGAATGCCTTCTCCTATAGTAATTACAGCCCGCCATTTGGCAAAACGCAAGCCCATCTGAGCATATTCTTTGAGGCGGTCGCGTAAGTTATCCAGACCTTCGGTAATTCTTTCGCCCGGATGTCCTGCCATGACTACGGTGCCGGCATCTACTTTTATTCCGGGAATAATTCCTCTATCGTTCAAAGCATTGATAAATGATGTACCGTCTTTCAAATGCTGACGAATCGTTTCATCAAAAAGAATGGCTCCGCTGATACTCTTATTTAAACCGGTCGTAGTGACTATCAATTCACGATAGTCACATCTCAACTCTGCAGTTTCAGGAATGCCCAGTTTAGCAAATCGTTTGTTACAGGTTGGATAACTCTCGTCCATCGCCAACAAGCCTTTACTGTCAGCAACCAATGCTTTCGCAGTGTCAATAAGCTTTTGTATATTCATCTTTCTACTTTATAATCATTTATATTCCATGCTATTAATAATGCAAATCAGGAGTTGAAAAATAGTCTGTAAGACTTACATATCCATAGGATAAACATGTATATATGTCTGTTGTCCGTAGTCATTTATGTTTTTCAATGGTTATCCCCTACGGAGAATTGATTGAGGCTATTTTGCCTGCTTGGTAGGAACGATAAAAAGCGGTATAGTGGTTTTGTTTAATACGGCTTTTGCTTCACTTCCCATAATGATATCTTCCAACCATTTACGGCTGTGCGATCCCATAACAATAGCATCTACCCCTAACTCTTTAGATACAGTTAAAATAGTAGGGGCAATTTCGCCGAATTCAAGCATTGTTTGAATAGAATCGTCGCTCAGGTGTTTTTTTACTTTTTCCAGAAACTCACGAATCGATTTTTCCAAATCTCCCATAATATCGACCCTTAGTTCGCGCATAGAGGTGTAGGTAGAATAATAAACCGGTTGCTCGGATATTACGTGAAACAATATCGTTTGTGCATTCATGGCTTTAGCCATTGCAAAACCCTGTTCGGCCACTTTTTGTGATGTTTCATCGTAATCCAGAGCAATCAATACCTTTTTAATTTTAGCTGTTGTCATATTCGTTTGTTTAGAAATGATTTTTGAAGTGAGGTTATCTCAGAAGTCTTTTTTAGAACGCAAATGACACAAAATACGCAAATTAACGCAATCTTATTAAATTGAAATTAAGCAACTTATATTCAACTTTGCAAATCTTATTTGCGAAAAATTTGTGTTGTTTGCATGTTTTTGATACAAACATTCTTGTTATTTATACGCAGAATGTTTGTTCCTTTAGGTGAGACAAAGTTCAATAATTTTAGACCGGATGTTGTTGCAAAATTTTCGGGAATAGTTGTATGATTCACACATTTGTAGAGAAAGGAGCAAAGAGGGCGTCTAAAAAAATCTAATGTCGTATTTGTGATTCTTTAATTCTGCCGATAATGTCGCACCTAAGGAGCTTATTGAATTCGAAACCATGTAATTCTACCATAATGTCGGTACTTCCGAAATCGGAATGTACCATACGTACCTGTCTTAGCCACGTAGTGGCGATAGTATGGTAGATTCAATTGTTATTTAAGGATAACAAAGCTCCGTAGGTGCGACATTATTTTACAGTAAGAAATACGACATTATAAGTACGTGCTATGAATTAGTTTGTATTAAAAACACTGTCTTAACTGCCCCCAAACCCCCTAAAGGGGGCTGTCGAAGTGCGACATGTGCGAAAAGAATCAACATTTTCACTCGGCAAAAGTCCCCTATATTTGTGCCATATGACATCAAGTATAGAAAAAGAGAGAAAAGTTCTTTGAAATAATATTATAATAGATGATATTTGTATCCAATGCCGCATGAAGTGAAGGCGAAGCGTAGCGAAGCCGGAACGGAATGCGGCATTGGAGAAACAAGTTTGACATAATACACTTACAGTTATGATAAACAATTCATCTATCCGCAAATGGGACAGACTACGTCAAAAGCAATTAGACACCCAATTTATTAATCAGCTTCAGGCAGGCATGAACTGCTCCATGTTTGAAGCAAAAGCCATTTTGAATTTGGTTTACGAAGTGTATAATCCGTTTTTTGATAATAGTGCAGGCATGAAGCCCGGACAAATCAATTTTGAAGTTGTATCCATAGAGAACTCTCCAAAAGAAAAGCTGTCTGATTGCCAAATGCAAACCGTCGTTCTAACTTTAGATGCCGGCGAAGAAGATCTTCAGATTCGCCAACATCACGGAGTTATTGAACTTCGTCGTCATCGGTTGGAACGCATCAGCAATGAAGCATTTCAACAAGGTGGCCTGCTTACCGTAGAAGATATAGCTAACCGATTACTCAACTGTGGTGAACGTACCGTTACACGTGATTTACAAGCTTTAAAGCAGAAGGATGTCATTCTGCCTTTACGCTCAACAATCAAAGACATGGGACGTGCCATCACTCACAGAGAAATGATAGTTCGCTACTGGCTTTCTGGCATGGAATTCTCAGAAATCAGTCGCAGAACCAATCATAGTATCGAAGCTATAGCCAACTATGTGGATAAGTTCAAACGAGTCATAGCATTGGCAAAAGATAATTACGAGATTCATACGATTGCTTTTTTCGTAAAGATATCTAAGTCTTTAGCACAACAATACTATGACTTGTATCGGGCAAATGAAATTGTTGAACAACGTAAGAAAGAGCTAGATGAGCTTTTAAAAAAAACAAATGTTCAACCCTAAAAAACTCTTTTGATATGTTACGTCAACCCGATGGAATAAGAAAGTATCATACAGCGCATGATCGCTTTCTTAAACCTGCAATAGTTAATTTCTTTACTCGTGAGTTCTCCGGTTATTTTGGACCAATTGTACGCGAAAATATAGCCGATGCTTTGATTGATATTTTTGAAAAAAACGTTCCTCTAAAAGATCGCCTTAAGCATGGTCAAATTCTGTGGAATGCTTTAGACAAAAACACCAGAGCCGATTCTCCGAAACGAAGATATGTGCCTGTAGCACTCTCATTAGTTACAAATGAAGATATTGCTCTTTTTGAGAAAGAAAGACCCAGTAAAGAAGTACGCAAACAGATAATTGCAAGAATTATCCGAGAAGCGTACCAACAAGGTGGAATTCTTTCAATGAGAGACATTAGCCTTATTATGGCAACTAATGCTGATTTAATTTCTGCTCTGAGAATTGAGTATGAAACTGAACACAAAACTGTTCTGCCTCATACTGGAGTAATACATGATATGGGATCTACTATCACACATAAAGTACAAATTGTGTACAAACATGTGGTAGAGAAAAAGTCAACCAACATTGTGGCGCGTGAAACAAATCATTCGCAAAAAGCAGTTGATCACTATATTAATGATTATAACAGAGTAAAAGCTCTTGTCGACGACAAGAAAGACATTAACTTTATTCACCTGGCTACTAAAATTGCTAAGCCTGTTATTCTACAATATCAAGATATTATAAACAATTATGTCAAAGATCGCTAATTCTTTATTTGCCTATTGTAAGGTCATATGACTTTATCTTTAGGGGATTTAGGGGCGGGTCAAAATAATATAAACTAATTTCAAGCATGCACTTATCGTTTCATTTACTTACAAACAGAGTGCTCCTCCGGAGCTTTTTTGTTGATGACGTTTCTTTTGTAATGACGTGCTACCATAATATCGCTTCTCCGAAGCTCTGAGAATGTCAGGTTAGGAGCAACATTACAGATAACTTTCAATGGTTGTAAGTACCTCTCAGTGTTTGAAAAATTTCTTTTTTAATTCAAATACGGTCAGGCAAATGGCTCCGACAGCTATTGGCAACATCCAATCAACAGCATTTAAAGTTGCGGTATGAAAATAGAGGTTGAAAACAGGTATATAAACTATTAGCAGGATACACGAAATAGAGAGTGCAAATGCCAGCAGTAGATTTCGGTTTGAGAACAGATATTTTCCCAACGCATTTCCATAGGTTCGTCTTGAAAGGATATTCGCGTATTGTCCGAAAATGATGGAAACAAATGTAATGGTGATGGCTCTCTGATAATTGTTAGCCCCATGCGGATAAATGAACATGGAAAACAGAAAAGCACCGTATGCAACAAGCCCCATGACGATACCTGAAAAAGCAATTCCGAACATCGCTTCTTTGGTAAGTATTTTGTCTTTTGGACTTCGGGGTGCGTTTTCCATAATACTTTTTTCCGGTGGGTCGTAGGTCAGCATGGTAAGTGGAATCATTTCACCTACAATGTCGATCAATAGAATCTGTACTGCCAGTATGGGTGTTGCTATTCCCATAAAGATACCGACAAAGCCGAAAATCACGCACATAAGTTCCGCTACGTTAGACGAAAGATTTGTTTTGATGGTTTTTTCCAGGTTACGAAAAATAGTTCTTCCTTCTTTTATGGCTACAACAATGGTCGAAAAATTATCATCCAACAAAATCATACTGGCAGCTTCCTGTGCCACCTTAGAACCATTTTTCCCCATGGCAATTCCAATGTCGGCCCGCTTTAAACTCAAGGTATCGTTTACACCATCGCCGGTTACTGCTACTACTTCACCCTGTTTCATCAGTAGATCCACGATGCGGAATTTATCATCGGGCGTTACTCTCGAAAATATCAACGCCCTGTTTTGAAAAGCGTCTTTCAGTGCTTTGTCGGTGAGTTTGGGTAAATCAGCCCCTTTTATCACTACCGGATACTCATCTCCCTCGTTCATCAGCCCGATGTTCTTCGAAATTGCTTTTGCCGTTACTTCATTGTCGCCCGTAATGATAAACACTTTCATGTGCGCTTTAAAAACAGATTCGATGGCAGCTTTCACTTCTTTGTGAGGAGGGTCGAGCATGGTGACGAATCCGGCAAAAATCAAATCCTTTTCGGCATCGTCAACGGAATAGTCTTTTTTCGTTTCAAGGTCTTTGTAAGCAATAGCAATCACACGCAGTGCTTGTTCTGAAAACGTGGCTGCCTTTGCCAAAAGGTCTTTTTTCGCTGCTTCTGTCAGGTCGCTTACTTTTCCATCGCTAATCGTCTTTGTTGAAACTTCCAGCACCGACTCTATAGAGCCTTTCACAAAAGAAATATTTTTTTTCTTATGTTGCCGGATGATGGTGGCTCTTTTTCGGAAAGAGTCGAAGGCAAATGCTTTTACCAACGGATAATCCTTTTCAACATCTTCCAACTTAAATCCGGCTTTCATGGTCAGGGTAGAGAATGACGTTTCGGTGGGGTCGCCAATAGAATACCACGAAGGATGATTTTTATCGGGAGGACTGACTTTGCCTTTGGAGGAGAGGAAACCGGAAAGAAAGAATATCTTCAAATCACCTAAGGTGTCTTTTTTAAGCACTTTCGCCTGTTCGTCTTTTATTTCGCCAACAGGTTCGTAGCCCAGTCCGGCAACCGAGAAGGTTTTACCATCAAAATAGCAACCGGTAATGGTCATTTCGTTTTTAGTGATAGTGCCCGTTTTATCGGAAGCAATAACCGTGGCCGAACCTAATGTTTGTGCAGAGGCGATATTCTTTACGATGGCTTTTCGTTTAGCCAAACGTCCCACAGCCAAAGCCAGCGCCATGGAAATCTGAGCCGGTAAACCTTCGGGCACCATGGCTGCAGCAACACTTACCGAGAAAACAAGTGCCACCGCCAGCGAATCATGTAGAATCATTCGCGAAGCAAAAATAACAGCAGCAATAACCAGCGTAATATACGTTAGTTTTTTGGCTACATCCGCAATTTCAATTTGCACCGGAGCATTAGCCGGTTTTATTTTTTGAGAACTTGTGCTTATTTTACCAATCTCTGTTTGTGTTCCGGTGGCATACACAATTCCGGTGGCATCGCCCCGGGCAACTGTTGTACCCATGTAAACACACTGTTTCATTTCATTTATGGGCAGTGCTTTGTCGGTGGTAAAGGAAGCATCTTTATTGGTGGGTAAGGATTCGCCTGTAAGTATAAATTCATTTGCCGAATATTCATTTGCCTCAATCAGACGTATATCAGCCGGAATGCCATCACCCTCGGTTAGTTTTACAATATCACCCGGAACAAGATCATCGACAGGAATCTCTGTAATTTTCCCGCTCCTTATCACATTGCATTTATCAACAACCAAACTTTTGAGCGATGCCAGAATGTTTTCCGATTTCCATTCTTCATAGAAGCCAATGCCGGCATTCAGGACAACGATAGCCAGTAGAATAGAGCCGTCGCGATACTGCCCCAGATAATACGACACAGCGGCCGCAACAATCAGAATAAGAACAAGCGGACTGATAAACTGACGAAGGATAATTTTGAAAACATTAATCCTGTTGGTTGCCTTCAGCACATTGCTGCCATACTTTATCCGGGCTTGTTTCACTGTCCGTTCATCAAGACCATCCTTTTTGTTACTACTCAGTTCTTTGACAACTGTCTCAATATTTTCTTTGTAAAATTCCATTGTTTGAAAAGTTTTATATGGTAATAGAAGCAAGAGGCTCTCTCAAAAGCACGCAAATAACGCAAATGCCACAAATTTTCGCAAATAAGATTTGTAATGTAGAATATTATTTGCTGAATTCCAATTTAATAAGATTGCGTTAATTTGCGCATTTTGTGTTATTTGCGTTCTAAAAAGACTTTTGATATAATCCCTTTGTATGTCTGAGGATAATCATTATTTTAACTTCACCAGCGGATGATTCAGCCCGTTTACTTCATTTTTGACGACTGTGTACTTATTCAGACTTTCAAAAAGATGTGTCAGCGTTTTAAATCCATAGGTACGGGAGTCGAAGCTCGGGTCAATCTTTCTAAGCGAAGAACCCACTTTGGCGATATACGCTTCTTCTTCCTCATTCGTTGAAATATCAAAAGCCTTATCAAGAATGCCGATGTCGAGTTTTGGAAATCCTTTCTTTACTTCTATCTTTTCCACTACTTTTTTTATTTCTTTTTTAGTTCCTCGTTTCGGTTTGGAGTCAGCTATTTCAAGCTTTTTTATTTCTATTTTCTCAGGAGTCTTTTCCCGTGTCAGTTCTATCTCCGGTAATAAGTTTTCACTGAAAGTAAAAATCTCGCAGGAATTTACAAAGGCTATAGGGGTTGTCCGTCGTCCAATGCCCATCACAAAAAGTCCTTCTTCCCTGATTCGCTTTGCCAGTCCGGTATAATCGCTATCGCTCGAAACGATGCAAAAACCATCCACCGTATGACCATGCAAAATATCCATAGCGTCGATAATCAGCGAACTGTCGGTTGAATTTTTCCCTGTGGTGTACGAAAACTTCTGGATGGGATTTATGGAGTATTGATTAATTATTTCTTTCCAACTATTCATCTGAGGTATTGTCCAGTCGCCATAAATACGCCGAATGGTTGCCTTTCCGTACTTGGAAACTTCTTCAATCAGCTCTTTGATTAGTTTTGCTTGTGCATTGTCGCCATCAATCAATACGGCTATATTAAATTTTGTGTCATTCATAGGAATAGTTACGAGGTGATGGTTACAGTTGACAAGTAGACAAGTAAACAAGTAAACAAGTAAACGAGTTGACGAGTAGACAAGTAGACAAGTAGACAAGTAGACAAGTAGACAAGTAGACAAGTAAACGAGTTGACGAGTAGACAAGTGAATTAGTAAACGAGTTGACAAGTAAACAAGTTGACAGCTAGCAGTGATCAGTCAACAGTTAGCAGTTAGCAGACAACGTGAAAATTGTACTCTACAAATCTATTTTATTTGTGTACCACAAAGTTCAATATTCTTGCGGTTATTTGAGTTGCAAAATTTGGGAAAATAGTTGTATGATTCACACATTTCAGGTATGGCAGCCCCTGCGCTGTTTCAAAAAAGAAGGGAAGTTTTGATCGTAGACCCTGTGAGGAATTCCAGGATCTTGCATTTAACCGATACGATTTCGGTTGGGGTAAGGTAGAAACAAGACTGTTTAGTAAAAAAGTATCAACAAAAGATAACAAAAACACTTACAACACTAATAATAAATAGTTTGACTTTTGTTTAACACATCTTCCTAGTGGTTTTTCATTTCTTCCAGCCACTATGTAGGTTTAGAATAGTACTATTCTATTTCGTCCAGCCACTATGTAGGTTTAGAATAGTACTATTTCATTTCTTCCAGCCACTATGTAGGTTTAGAATAGTACTATTCTATTTCTTCCAGCCACTATGTAGGTTTAGAATAGTACTATTTCATTTCGTCCAGCCACTATGTAGGTTTAGAATAGTACTATTTCATTTCTTCCAGCCACTATGTAGGTTTGAAAAAGTACTATGTAGGGGTAAAAAAGCACTACGTAGAACTAAACGTGCACAAACTTAGATCATCCTTGGGCCGGGATAATTCATCCTTGCGTAATATGGCAACATGTTTATACCTGCACGACGCAGCAATGCGCTACGACAACACAAAAACACATACCGATAGCTTCTACAGGCACTAGAACCGGTAATGCATAAGCTTTTTTAATCCAATTCCGAAAATAATCACAAATATTGTTGGCGGTGTTAATCAGCTTTTGTATTTTTGGGCTGTAAAAACTAAGAATTTGATATCAAGGGGGTAGAAAGTGGGGATAGGTGTAGCTTTATTACGCAGGTCCTGCTGAAACATATATTGGTGTTAGGTTCCATATCAAAGAAAAAAGATAGAGTACAGCGAAAATAGAAAAAATATGAAAAAAGAAAAGGGCAGATTTTCAATTATTACATTTGGATTTTTAATGGTATCTATATTTTCATTTCAAATGAAAGCTCAAGGATTTTCACTAGATCAGTTGATTTCACTACAAAAAAAGGATGTGATAGAATTAAATGACTATTTACTTAGTAAAGGATGGAGTTTTAGTAACTCAACAGATGAAAAAGCAGATCAATATGGCGTTTCAACTTGGGCATATAAAAAAAATGAATATTCGGATGGTAAAGCTCAAGCATGGTTAAGTCTTTGGTTTGCGAATGATAATGAAAATAGATTAGTATATGCAATCTCTTCTAAAGCAAATTATCAAATAATAAAAAAAAGCATTATTTCTTATGGCATGAAAAAAATTAACTCTGAAATAGGTCACAACATAATAACTACAGATTATCAAGGAAAACATTTTACTATTAGAATACAAAGTATATCAGATGAATCAGAATTTATTACAAGCTACAAGTTTATTATATATTCTTCTAGTGATTATAAAGAAATGCGATTAGCAAAATCGATAGAGGCTAAAGAAATTGAGAACCAAAATGCAATTAAAGAAGTCGAAAATAATGTCACCTCAGCTACTGACGTAGACGGAAATGTTTATAAAACTGTAAAAATTGGTACCCAACTATGGATGGCAGAAAATCTAAGAACAACACATTACAGAAACGGTGACATTATTCCGAACATTAGTGATGGAAATACTTGGGGTAATACAACAACTGGAGCATGGTGTAAATACGAGAACAACTATAATAATGGTTTAAAATACGGCTATCTTTACAATTTCTATGCGGTTATTGATAGTAGAAATTTGGCCCCTGAAGGTTGGCATGTGCCAACTGATTATGAGTTGGGAAAATTAGTTGATTTTCTGGGTGGTGAGAATATTGCTGGAAGTAAGTTGAGAGAAGTTGGTGGCTTTAATGGTTTATTTAGTGGGGAGTGTTCTACCTGTGGACCTGGCAATTATGGTTGTGGTTCATATTATAATATTAATGAAGCAGGCTATTGGTGGACGACAACAATTATTAATAATACTTCATGGGGTAGGTATATAAGTTCAAGTGATATTGGAGTACATAAAATAGGACAAGTTATGGGCTATGGCTTTTCTGTTAGATGTTTAAAAGATAATTAAATCAGAGAAAGAATGCTCTTGAATTAAAAAAGGTTTGTAAAGGAATAATAAGCATTATAAAAAACTCAAAAAGACAATAAAATGATAGCATATTCTGAAGATAATAATGTAATGAGAAACTTTGACTTGATTAATTCAATTATCAAAGAATCGACATTTGAAGAGTTTATAAAATTAGTCAAAGCAGAGCAATTAAGACTAATGGAAAAGTGTCATGATTACATTGGAAATGGTAGAGTTATACCAGTTGGGAAAGAATTTAATTTTAGATATTATGAAGACTTATTATTCATACAAAAACATGAATCTAAATTACTTGAAGATTTTAAAAACATTAAATCAACTTATTCTATTGATTCATTAACTTACGAAAGAGAAAATAAAATATTATATCTAATTAAAGAAAGGTTCAATTTTTAAATATTGAAAATAGAAAATGGAAAAAATAATAACCGTATTGAAAATCAATGCTACTGGTAAAACATTTAAGGTTAAGTGGGATACAGATAATGAAAAGTCTTTGATTGAAATAAAACAATTTACTTGGTTGGAGGTTGGTCAAAATGTGAAGACAGAAAAGGTAGCGATAGAAATTGCAAAAGATTTTATTCGCAATAATCAAAATTTACTTTAAGTTTATTGTCAGTAGAATATGACGCAGTGAACGATATATAACTTTCAATTTACATAAATCTTCACGAAAACTATATGAATGTACTGAAAAAAATTAACAACAAAATAATATAACGAATTAAATGAACGAGAACCTAATACCTTTCTGTGTCCAACACGACCCAGCTCCGATATATCGGGGTAAATGCCAAAATGTTTGTTGAACGGTATTTCCTTTTGCTAGTATGTCTGAATCAGAATTTACAGAATTATTGAATTTACAGAATAGCTGTTGGTATAAAGAGAAAAGAATGAGAAATGAACAGAGATGGATCTTTATGCTGAGAATTATAAAATTCTGGAAATTCTGATTCTGATAAGTTGGCAGATGTTGCTTCTGCATTAGCTTCGCTGATTTTCAATTCACTTTGTAGCTGAGAGACAGTGAACGCTCCAGAAAAGAAGCAAATATAATAGGCCAGTGTATTAGGTAGTAAATGTAAAAAATGAAAATGGAGCAAATACGGGTTATAAATCAATTGATTTTTGTTTTCCTATTATTAGTAATGGGTTCGACTCTGTATGGACAAAATGGAGTAACTTTTTCGTACAAATGTGAAAACGAAATCAAACGACCTTTCAAGTCGAGAATTTTGTTGAAGTATCCAGAGAATAAAACTTCTAAGCTATTTTCAGACACAATTAGTGAATATAACTTCTCTGTCAAAAGCTTTTTCAAGACCAAAGGAAAATACACAATTTCAATTTTCTTTGAAGCAGAAAAATATGGAAAAGACTCGATTGACTATAACTTTGAATTAAATGGTCATGAGATAAATACTATGATTTCTGTGTCATTTGATTATGAAGAAAAATATATTAAGAAAGGAGACATTTACGAGAAAGGAGAGAAGGTACTAAATGGTTATATTCAACTAAATAAATATTATAAAGCTCCAAAATCAATTGAAATCAAACTTGACAAAGAACAGGAAGGAAGTGAAGACTATAAAGGACCGTTTTTTAAAATTAAAAACAACTCGAACGACACAATCTATGGAGCACATTTACCTGGCTATTTTTGGGGAACTTTATCATATTTAAAAAATGATTCTATAATTGCAACGCGAATAGGTTCTATTTGCTATGAGTTTGTCGGTTCACCACCATTATATCCAGATTCAACAAAAACGGCGACAGTAGGTTCATTTGGTCTGACAAAAAAACTTGCACCGTTTAATTACAGATTTGAAGTAATATTTGCTAAGAAATGGCAATCGCAAGGAATAGGAATATTTGAGGAGCGAAAAAACTTTATTTGGTGGGGAGGAACTAAAGAATATTATAAATTGGAATACGACTTTAAAATAGACGAAACACCGAATCGCTAACACTTATGCTTCCTGCGGTCGAGACGGCCCAGTCCCGATATATCGGGGTAAACGCCCAAGCATTGGTTAAACGGTATTTTCTTTTACAGTTTGTCTGAATCAGAATTTCCAGAATTATTGAATTTACAGAATAGCTGTTGGCACTAAGAGAAAAGAATGAGAAATGAACGGAGATGGATCTTTATTCTGAGAATTATAGAATTCTGGGAATTCTGATTCTGATAAGTTGGCAGGTTTTGCTTCTGCATTAGCTTTGCTGATTTTTAATTCACTTTGTAGCTGAGCGATAGTGAACGCTCCTGCAAACCACAGATACGGATAGCCTCGACCGTCAGACTGCGCAAAAACTAAAAAAGAATGGCTGAGAATCGTATAGATGAATTTTTTCTCAAACCGGTATCCGAATATATAAATAATAAATGAGGTTTTTGCGCAGACTCTCGTTATGCGGTCAGTGTATAAAAAGGAAAAAACATCAGTTCATTAATCAACTAAAAAGAAAAAATTATGAATTACAAAGACAAAACATTTGAAATCGACAATGAGCAAATCAAATTTGAAAATAAGACATTCATATTTTATTTACCAATTTTAATCGCTTCATTGAGCAGTACATTTTTCTTTTATAGACATGATTTGATAGTCCTGTTATGTAGTTTTTTGGGTATGGCTTTAGGTCTGACAATTGCTTTTCGAGTTTTTATTCTACTTTACTGGAAAAACAAAATTAAGTTATCCGACATTTCTTTTATTGAAGTTAAAAATTGGAACTCAGATATAGACAAAACGAAAAACTTCTGGGGTATTCCTAAATTTAGGTATCACTTTCCGACTGGTTTTGACAAAAAAAGTAATTCTAAAGTGATTTTCGTACACCGCAAGAAAGAAAAATTAGCAATAGGTTTTGCTCCTACTAATTGCATTGCGACGATTTCAGCATTTCAAGAAAAAGGTATTAATGTAGTTGAAGACAATTGACAAATCAACAAAACCATAAATTACGAGACAGCAAAACAGAAAAGAGAAAACAACTGGAAGAAAAGAAAACGCTTCGCGTAGAAAGTGAAACGAATAGACTTTTAAGATTTAATCCGGCGAAGTTATTAAAGTTTAGTTCGAAGGCGAGTTGACGTAAAAACAACAGACGACAAATGGCAAAACAAACACCGAACCGCTAATACTTATGCTTCCTGTGGT
>Ga0302162_10000152_pt1 | contig 21335 bp, 24 predicted proteins | sample I_Fen_E2_2_FD_193501 | JGI IMG/M metagenome (GOLD analysis project Ga0302162, IMG submission 193501) | Peat permafrost microbial communities from Stordalen Mire near Abisko, Sweden - I_Fen_E2_2 | ecosystem: Environmental > Terrestrial > Soil > Wetlands > Permafrost | place: Sweden: Abisko...
TCAATTATGCTAAAATAATAGTATAGAGAAACCTTATCAGTAGTGATGATTGGTATGTTTTAAGAAATACTTAAAGGATAAGGGGTGAGGAGAATGTTAATTTATTTATTTGTATTAGTAGAAATCATATTTGTTACTAATGCTAGTCTCCAAGATCAGATTAAAGGCGTAAATGAATACAGTAAGCTTGATAAAGCAGGGATAGTATTTAATATTATCTTATCAGTAGTTTATCTTTTCTTATATGTTATGGGCTTTATTAATTCTATGGCAGATGGTGAGCTGATTACTACCAACATTGAAGGAATAAAGGGTTCATTTTTCCAGTTTTCTGATTCTTTAGTTACATTAATTTGCGTAATATGTATTGCTCTTTCAGTAAAGTTAAGAAAAAAAGGAAATAGTAAAACAGCTTTTGGTATTCAATTTTTACCTCTAGTAGTTTTTCTATTAAATTAAAAAACACTCTAATAAATAGTTAATATAATAGAAATCTGGAGGCAGTAGATTGTTTTGTGTAAGTACAAAATAATCTGCTGCTTTTTTTATGAACAGTTGCCGGGGTATTTGTTAAGAATGACTGAACTTGCTAATAATCCAAGTATTTTAATGTACTTGGATTATTATATTAAATATTAGTGCATATATTTATTCACTAATTCATAACATCTCTTTTTTGTTGAATCTACTGATGATAGTGCATAATACACAGGTTCAAGAGTACCACCTTTAACTTCATTTGCTTTCTTTTGGGCATCATTTTCTTTTTTTGATATCCATGATAATTCTTCTTCTTTTAAATTTTCCTTATCATTAGAAGATAGAGTATTTTGTAAATCTTTATACATTTCATTTAATGCATCATCCCATAACTTGTATTGTGCACCACTTACATGTCTCATATCAGATGTGGTTTTTGTATTTTCGAAATTATAATCTTTGTCTATTTTTGCCTGAATATCATCAAGTTTTTTTGTATAATAATCTTTTTTATTGATAATTGTATCATTGTTTTTTTGATTTACAACATCATTTTGTGAATTTGTAGTTTCAGTATTACTATCTTTATTATTTGAATTGTTCTGGGTAGTTGAGGAATTATTTTCTTGTTGAGTTTCTGCAGTAGTACTATTATTTTCTTGATTACTTTGTTTGTTTTGACCACAACCTACAACAAAAATTGTGCTGCATATAAGCGCAGTTATAATAAATATTTTTTTCATTTTATACTCCTTTACAATTATACTAACCGTGAGTGTATCTAAATGTTTTTTGATTTAAATTTATGGATATTAAATTTAAAGTTGATAAAAAATTGATTAATATTAGTATATCATATCTTATATTGGAAATTAAATCCTGTCCAGATAACCATGTATTAATCTGTTTTAGTCATATAATAGCAACTTCAGCCTTTCGGACTTCAGAAGCACCCCCAGGAGTCTTTGTGAAGAAAGAATGACTGAACTTGCTAATAAAAGAAAAGAATTTCCATTTAAGAACACTAAAAGGCTATACTCCAGAAATAATTGGAAATATAGGAATAGCAGTGAGAAAAAATGATGCGACATTATTAAATGCATTAAATGAGAAAATTAACGAGATGAAAGCAGATGGCACCTTATATGCTATTCTTAGAGAGAATGGGTTAGATAAAACTAATATGGCTTAAAATCAATAATGCAAGGATATTATTTTAAATAAAGTGAAACTTTTCAGGTGGAGTTTTAACTCCAGCTGAATTTAGTTGAACTTATAACCTCAAGGGTCACAATGTACCATCAAGGGGCACCTAGTCCAGGAGTGCTCTTACATCATTATGTAAGACATAATAATGTTTTCTCTTTTCATAATAGCTAAGTGGATGTGTACAAGTCTAATACTATTATATATTTTTTATATTTAAACATAAAGAGGTAAAGCTTAAGCAACTTTAATACCTTATTTTTATGTAATACTAATCATATATATAGAAATATATTGATGGAATTATTTACGCAAAATAAAATTTTTGTGCTAAGATAGGATTGAAAACAAAATTGTGGAATATAAAGGTTAAAATAGAAATCTAATCTAATCAATCATAAAATATGTTTTAAAAAAGAATAATAATAGAACTTTAAAATTTGGAGGAGTAATCAATGGCAGGATTTCAAATAATATTTTTCATTGTTTTTGCTTTTATAGTTTTTCTAAACATAAGTAGATATATTAAAAATGAAAACTCACCAATTATATCTACTAAAGCACAGCTTATTAAGAAGATAAGGGATGTTCATACAAATACAGATAGTAATGGAATAATGACAACAAATGAAACCTTGATATTAAAATTTGAGCTAGATACTGGAAGTGAAATGAAATTTACAGTTGGAGGGCGTGTTTTTAGGAGTATTCCCGAATATGAGTGGGGAACTTTAACTTTTCAAGGGACACGCTTTCTTAAATTTGAATCAATAAGTGGAGTTGTTGAAAAATAGTATTTGTATACTTAGAAGCTGAGGTTTTCTTACATTTAGAAAACCTCAGCTTTAATTAGGGGTTCTTTAACTCCGCTATAATTTTCCTATAGAGCATTATGGATTGTTAATAAAAATCTTCTCATATTTATGCAATATGTTGTTTTTTATTTGAAATAGAAGTTATGTTTTTTATGACCTTAAGATTTCTTATAAGATTTTATAATTCTTTGCAACACTTTTCTAAGTTAGATTGTATTACTAATATAAGGCACAATCAAAAAAAATAATTAGTCCATCTGTCAGCCTATATTCCTTCATGCTGTTGCTTCAGATAACCTTAATATGTCCGGTCAACTATGAGTGCTATCGATCTTCTTGCCTGATGAAATATATTCATGGTAGTTTTGAACTTGTTATTTTCTTTGATGTGCCTAAAAGGAAAAATTAAGATGTAAGCACATAAAAATAAATGCAATTTTATTTTTGATTGTGTCTGACTTAGAAGGAGAAGATGATATTATGAAAAAATTAATGATAGGCGTATTAACAGCAGTAACAATTATGGGGATGTCAGCTCAAGTATTTGCAGCAGATTCATATGTTCATAAATCTAATCCAGCGGATATTATTGAAGATGCTATTCCAATATCAAACTATGCACCTAAGGATGTAGATATTAACAAGGTATCAATATGCGGGAAGAATATTGAGCTTGGAAGAAATGGTGTTTTAATATATAAAGGCAAAATCATGGTTCCACTTATTAGTACAGCAGAAAGTATTGGTTTTAAGGTTGAGGCAGATAAGGACAATAAAATTATTAGTTTAGATAATGGTGAAATTAAAACAAAGGTTTATGTGGGAGAGGATAGTTATTATTATTCAAGCGGTAATGCCATCGGATTAACTATGATGCATGAATTAGGTGCAGAGCCTATAATAGTTGATAAGACAGTATATGTTCCAATTAATTTCTATAATTTTCTATTTAATGATAATAAAGCAGTAGGAAGTTTTTTTGTAAGGAATAAGGATGGAGAATGGGTATATTCACTTAATGGTGAGCTTAAAACTGGATGGAAGTTAATAAATAATAAGTGGTATTTTATGAATAATAATGGCATAATGCAAAGAGAATGGGTTAAGTCTAATGGCATTTGGTACTATTTATTAAATAATGGAGAAATGGCCGTAAATACATTAACTCCAGATGGTTATAAAGTAGATCAAAACGGCATGTGGGATGGTAAGCCTGCATCTAGAGTAAATCAAAATCCAGATGCATTGGATATAATAAATCCTATTGAAGGTTTTGACACTATAGATGAAGCTCAAAAAGCACTAAAATTTAAAGTTACAGTACCGAAAGAATTATTAGGTAAATATAATATTAAATATATAAATACTATATCAAGAAATTTATTTCAAATATGTTATATAAGTAAACAAAGTGATATTATATTTAGAATGGGACAAGATACTCAGGAAATAAGTGGTGACTATAATAACTATAAGACTAATAATATTGTAAATATAAATGGTAACAAGGTTAAATTAAAAGGTGATGACAAGCTTATAAAAGTCGCAACTTGGAATATAAATAATATGTCATATTCTATTTCAGTTAATGATGGTATGAAACAAGATGATATTATTAAAATAATTAAAAGTACTTTTTAATTATATATTCTAATAAATAATCTTCATTAGATATTAAACTAAATACAAATTAAGGTATATTTAATTGTTATTTTTTTGATTATGCCTGAATGAAGGACGTTAATTAGAACTTATATATTACAAAAAGTTTAAATAAAAGTAACAATAAGTAGAGACAAGAATAATAAGGAAGAGTTTATTTTGGGTTATTACAAAATTACTATTAATATATTGTGCTACTGGATGGAAGGATGTTTTTAATGAAAGAGGTTTCATTGCGTACGGATGAAATTATTTCACAAGATTTAGAGCATTATGGAGACATGCTACTGAGACTTGCATTTTCATACATGAAAAATATATATGATGCAGAAGATGCAGTTCAAGATGTTTTTGTGCAATTGTTTAAAAATATAGAGATATTTGAAAGCGAAGACCATAAAAAGCATTGGCTTATTTGTGTTACCAGAAATATCTGCAAAAATAAATTGAAATCTGCCTGGTTTAAAAAGCATGTAGAATTAACGGACATGCCTTATTATGATGAATATAAGGATAGTAATGTTTTAAACCAGGTTATGAAACTCCCACTAAAATATAGGGAGATTATTCATTTATATTATTACGAAGGATATACTACAGTTGAAATATCAAATATAGTAGATAGGAAAGAAGCAACGGTGAGATCGTTACTTAGCAGAGGAAGAAACATGCTGAAAAAAGAGCTAAAGGAGGAGTATGATTTTGAGTAAGAATTATAAAGAAGAATTAAATAAAATACAAATGAATGATCAAATGAAAAAAAGAATACTCCAAAATGTTTTAGCTGCAAATGAAAATAACAATAGTGTAGAACAAAATATAAAAGTTAAAACTATTATACCAAAAGTAAAAAAATATAATAACCTTAAAAGAAATATGCAGATGGTAGCAGCATGTAGTGCGGTGTTCATATGTTTAAGTGTAGCTAAAAATTATCCTATGCTTTTGAAAAATGCACCTAATGATTTAGCGCAAAAAGAAACAACAAAAAGTCATGAGGATGAAAATAATGACTTAAAAACTAGTGATGATAATGAATTTGTTTCTAGTAAAGATAGCAAAGAAATCTCTAACAATAATCATAAGGAAGAGCAAGCCTTAGATCAAAATAATAATGGTGATAGTTATGTGAAAGAAGAAAGTAATACTAGCTCAAAAATCGAGCAAGAAGAAAAAGACAAAGATAACTTGAAATCGAACTCTAACTCAAATGTAGAGAAAAATCAATCATCACAAAATAATAATGAAAAAGCTGTAGAAAATTCAAATATTTCGTCAAAAACAAATCCAGAAGAAGGTATTAATAATAAGGAAAATCAAAGTTCAAAAAGCACAGAACCAAAAACAACAGATGAAGAGGTAAAGGTAAATAAAATACCTGAAAATAATACAGATAATGGGGATTCAGGCACATCAGTTATGGCAGAGAAAGCTGTAATTTATAGTCAAGAATATAAGACATTGGATGAAGCTGAAAAAGTATTAAATTTAAAAGTAAACCCATTAAAAACATTGCCTAAAGGCTTTAAAATGGAAAGCATAAGTGTTATATCAAATGAAATGATACAAGTAGAATATAATGATGGTACCAATAATCTAATTTTTAGAGCAGGGAAAGATATTGATAATATTAGTGGCGATTATAATGTTTACCAAGTTAAGGATACAGCCAAAGTTAATGGAATAAACATAACTTTGGAAGGAAACAAAAGTAAAGAATATAATTTGGCTGCATGGGAAAAGGATGGTATATCATATTCGATTTCAGCAGAAAATGGCATTGATGAAAAAACAATATTAGATATGGTCTTGTAGCCAGATTTTTTTAAAATTTGTAAAACAACTTTTAATTAATGCGGTTCAACCTCAGGTGGGATTATAGATTAGCAACTTTGGCTCTTTGGATTTAAGAAGTATTCATGTGATGAAGAGCATTTCCTATATACAAGCATTGTGCGAAATTCATATATTTAGTGCAGTGCTTTTTTGCTTCGCTAAATTTGAAGAATATGCTTATGAATGGACAACTAAAAAGAAAGAAAAAATCAAAATGTATATAGCGAAATGTGTTATAATTGTAACATAATAGTAATTTATTGATTAATTTTGAAAAATTGCTTATTATATAATTAAAAAGGATACTAAGGAGGAATTATTGTGGGAATTTTTAAAGTTTTAGGAGAAGTTGCGTTAGCTGTTGCCTTTCCAGTGCCTTATGCAACTGCTAAAGGAGCACAATATGTATATAACAAGAGTAAAGAAAAAACATATAACCAAGCTTACCAAAAAGGTAAGGCAGAGGCAACTGCTGAATATGCAAAGAGCACAGAATCGTTAGAAGAAAAGCTAAAAGCTGCAGCTGCTAGATTTAATGAATATAAATATTATGAAGAATTTTTAGTAGCATCATTTGCAGTTGCGATTTCAGTAGCATATTGTGATGGTGAATTATCAAGCGAGGAAAGTGAAGATATGAAGGAATTTATTGGGGGAATAGCTTATAATAAATTACCTCAAGTCATAAAGGATGAGATTCAAAAGTTATTCATTAATCCTCCATCATTTAATGATGCAATGGAATTTGTAAAGAAAGTAGATAGATCCAAATGGGATTTATTTGAAGAAATTATAGCTATGATAACATTAAGTGATGGAGTTGAAAGAAAAGAGGAAAGAGCTTATATGGAAGCTTGGAAAAGATATAAAGTAGTATAAAGTAATATACAGTTATTACGTTTGAGGGGTATTTTTATGAAGAATTATGAGTCTATAGAAAGATTTAACAAAAGAAAGCAGGCAAGGCAGGAAAAGAGAAAATCTGAGTCTTATTTGGCAGTTGCACCAGATGAAATAATGGTTCAAAATTTCTTAAATTCAAAAAAAAATGAAAATTTAATAAGCAATATAAACAACAGCATTGAAGAAAAATATTATATTGATACGAATATAGAGCTATCATCTCAAGATATTAAAGAAATGCTTAATGAGATAGAACATAATTTTGATGAAGAGAAATTTAATATTCTAGTTGATAGTTGTAAAGATACTGTTATCGATTCTATTATAAAGCCATTTGGTTTAAGTTCGCAGCTATTTAATGATAAAGATGGTGGTAATGTAACTACTCTTCATAATTTTGAACAAAATATTACTGCTACAGAGAAAGATGCAAAAAGAGCAGCTGAATGGAATAATAAATATGGAGAGAATGTTCCTGAAGATCAGAAATCTAAGTTTACACGTAGTGATTACGAAAAAGAATATCTCAAAAAAAGAGAAAGAATAGTTGAAAACAATAAAGTCAAGGGGAATATTGATTCATACACTGATTACGAAATTGAAGGTCCTGTATCACTTGATCATACGGTGTCAGAACATGAAATAGATAAAAATTCAAGGGCGAATCTGTTTTTATCTAAAGACGAACGTTCTAAAATGGCAAATGATGATACTAATCTTAATCCTACAAGTACTAGTATTAACAGTTCAAAAAGAGATAAGAGTATGGATGATTTCTTAGATGGACAAGCTACCGGGGCGCCGGAGGGGACTACAAATGCTGATAAATTCGGCATTAATGAAGATAAGGCAAGACAAACAGACCAAAAAGCTAGGGAACAGATTGATAAAACTTTAAAAACTGCACAATTTAAAAAGCAGGGTAGTGAGCTACTTTCTACTGGTGCAAAAGAAGGGTTTAAGATGGGTTTACAACAGAGTTTTGGCTTAATGATGAAGGAATTTACTGAAGCTGTATTTTATGAAGCGAAAGACATTTATAATAATGGGTTTAAAAATGGCAAAATTGATGAATCTTTTATTTCTATTTTAAAAGAGCGTCTAACTAGAATAGCAAATAGGATTATATCAAAATGGAAACAGGTTGCCATGGCGTTTAAAGATGGGGCAATTAGTGGATTTTTTTCAAATATTGTAACCTTTATTATTAATTCATTTGTTACAACAAGTGCTAGAATAGTTAGAATTATAAGAGAAGGATTCTTTTCTATAATGAAAGCTGTTAAAATGTTGATTTCACCTCCAGAAGGAATGACGCCTAAAGAAGCAGCTCATGAAGCAACTAAATTATTAGCATCAGCAATTGTTATTTCAGGTGGGATATTAATTGAAGAAGGTTTAGAAACCTTTATAAAAACAATTCCTGTTATCGGAATATTTGCAGATTTTATATCTCCAGTTATAATGGGAATAATAACTGGGTTAACAACAACTTTTGTTGTTTATACGCTTGATAAACTTGATATTTTTGGTGTTAATTTTGAAGAAAAACATTCGTTTATTATGAAAGAACTAGACAATAAAATTAATAAGTCACTTGTTTGTATAGAAGAGGTTTTTCAAACGTTTGAGGTTCCTAAGTTTGAGAGAACTTAATTATGGAATTCATTAAATTAGTTCTATTTAAAAAAAGTATATATTTTTAACAACCTCAGTTCTTTGAATTTCGGAAGTACCCCTGGGGAAAAAGGATTTTCCATATACAAGCACTCTATTAAAGGTATATCTAGAAGAGTTTCTTGTTATAGAATATATTTAATTTTTATATAAAAATGGCTAGCAGATTGATTTCTGTTAGCCATTTTGATTAATCATCATTCCTTACTTGTATCTTTATATTGATTATATTAGAATATTCTTAAATCTCTTCTCGAGCTACCTTAAAAGCATGCTTGAGAATTTTTTTACATCTGATTTAAAGTAACTTAATCAGCGATTCTAACTCTTCCGATAAAGTTTTTGCACGTTCAAAATCAGTATTTTGTAAAGCTAATTCTATTTTCATTTCAACTGATCTTTTCTTTTGTTCAATTTCTAAATAGTCTTTATCAAAATACTTAGCATAAATCATCTTTCTAAATTTTCGCATATTCATTTTTCTAATAGTCTTATCTTCAATGAGTAAAACATGATCTACACAGTTTATTATAGAGTAATAATCATGAGATATCATTAAAATTGCACCGTTATAATTTTGTATGGCTTTTTCAAGTGCTATTTGCGAATATGTATCTAAATGGCTTGTTGGTTCATCTAGAAGGAGCATGTTTGATTTACTTGCAGAAATTTTAGCTAATTGAAGTATATTCTTTTCTCCACCAGATAAAGATTCTATCTTCTGGTTAATGATTTCTTCATCAAAATCATAGTTTGAAATATACGATTCCACATCTTCATAAGTTTCAAATCCTGCATTTAGAAATTCTTCAAGTATTGTATTAGACTCATTTAGTATTTCATCTTGCTTTTGTGATAAATAAGCTACTTCAATGTCAGGATTTATTTCAATAGAAGGATGATTATTTTTAAATATGTCTCTAAGTAAAGTCGTTTTACCAGTACCGTTTAACCCAATAATAGCTACTTTATCATTGGATTTAATCTCAAAGCTAACATTTTCTAAAAGGGTATCTTCAAAGCTAGCACTGTAATCAGTAACTTTTAAAGCAATTGTTTCTTCGATTTGATTTTTAGTAGTTAAACGGATATAAGGTTGTTTAATTTCTACAAATGGTGTTTTTATTCTACGAGCTTCTAATCTTTCTAGAAATTTCATTTTACCTTTTAGATATCTTCCAGCAGCAGTTTCACCTGAAGTTTCTGCTCTATCTCTTAGTCTCTTGATTATGCGTTCATTTCTCTCAATTTCTTCATCATCAGCAATAGCCAGTTCTTGAAGTTCAATTTTAGTTTGAAGTAATGAAAAGTTATAATCAATATAGTTTCCATCAAACTCTTGGAGTTCCAGATTTTCTAGGTGTATAATTTTATTAAAACAATGATTTAATAGATATCTGTTGTGGGTGATGACAAGCATCATTCCCTTGTGAGAATTGATTAGATTTTTAAGAGAATTAAGGTTTTCAAAATCTAAAAACACATCTGGTTCATCCATAATCATTAAGCTTGGATTATTAATCATTTCTTTAATTACTTGAATAAGCTTGAACTCGCCACCACTAAGTTCAGATATCTTTATATCTTTAAGTGTGCTTAGATTTGCAAGATTTAATTTCTTATCAAGGTTACTTTCGAAATCATCTCCAAATTTTGAATCAAGTGTATCTAAAGCTTCTTGGTATTTTTCAAGTAAAGTTTCAATGTCAGAAGATGTTTCCATTAAGCTACATATAGAAGTTATTTCATTTTGCAGCTTAATATAATCTTCACATAGATATTCGAAAACTGTAGTTTCGTTTGTTTTATCGAGTTTGTAGAATTGACTTACATATCCAATTCTACAGTTTGGATCTATATCTAGGGTACCATCGAACATATATTTTTCAGGATCCATAATTATATCTATCAGTGTACTTTTTCCACTACCACTTGAACCTATAAAAGCGCAATGTTGATCATCTTCTAAAGTAAAGGAAATCTTATTATAGAGATCTTTTTGTGGAAATGAGTAGGACAAGTTATCAACTTTTATCATATTATTACCTCTCTTTAATCATTTGAAAAGAGCTTATTAAAATAAGCTCTTCAATATATATATTTCCTAAATATAACTATCTCAATCACAATTTTGCAATTGGGAAGATTATGTAGTAACGATATTTTGTTTTGGTTTACCGTTGATAGCATAACACTTTTTACGACTAATTTCAATCATTTCATAGCAACTTCAACACTTTGTGTCTCAGAAGTACCCCGGAGAAACATAATTAATTAGTAAAAAATATTAGCTTGTAACATATATTTAGCAATGCGTTATGGCGGATTAATGATGAAAGCTGCAAGTACATCAGACCAAACAAGCCAAGATAACGCAACTAGAATATCAGATTCATCAAGTCCTGGAAATCAAAAAAATAACATGTATGCTATGAAAAATATTTTTGATTACCTGTAAAGTGTGTAAACAATAGAATAATTTAAAGATTAAATTGTAATATATTATTTATAGGATGTATATATTATTATAAAATCAATTAAATTAGAGGTAAGTATGTATTTATCAATACCAAACAAAATTTTAGTACCAGTTTCTTATGTTGAAAAGGAGAGTCTGGATATTGAAGAAATAGAATTTTTACAACAGAGAAATTCTAATGATACTCTTACAAATGAAGTAAATAGAATTCAAAGACAGTTTATAAATATTATGAAAAAAAATATTTATAGAAATTATTATAGAAATGAATAAAACTATATTATTTAATGAATTATTTAATAAAAAAGCACTTAAATTAAAAGGCTGGCATATATATAAATTATTACGTTATTAATTCAAAGGAGTTATTATTTTGGAAACAAATAATTTGAAATTAGGGACTGATATGGATATAGCTGATATGAAGGAAATGATGCAAATGATGTACATTATGTCTATGATGCAAGCGATGCAGAATATGCAGGGGATGCAAGGAATGCAAGGAATGCAGGGTATGCAAGGTATGCAAGGAATGCAAGGAATGGATGGAATGCCAGGAATGTATGGTATGTGGGGAATGCCATACATGTATGGAATGCCAGGTATGTGCGGAATGCCAAGCATGTACGGAATGCCAGGAATGCAAGGAATGCAAGGTACTAAAGCCATGCAGGAAATGGATGGAATGAAAGGTATGCAAGGTATGAAAGCCATGTGCGGAATGCAAGGAATGCAAGGAATGCCAGAAATGAAACCCATGAAAGTAAAAGAAAAATAATTCAAATTAATATTTGAAAATATAATTTTAAAAAATAAATTTATTGTTTAGGGGGACTTATTTTTAGTCCTCTTGTTTCGGAAAAAGAAAAAGACATTCGTACTCTAAAATTTGCATTTTATTTTGAAAAACCTATTCGTTAATTAATATTAATATCTATTATTAATGAGGTGATAATGTGTGAGTAAATATAAAGATATAAATTTTAAAGATAATAATCCAGACATAACAATACATAAGATAAAAACTATTTTGGATGAAATCGGAATAAAAACAGTTGAAAGTAATTGGTGTAATTCAATTGAAAATTACTATTCAGTTACAATAAGGATTAATAATAGTAATCTAGCTACTAATGGAAAAGGAATAAGCCCTTCATATGCTTTAGCAAGTGCTTATGGAGAGTTAATGGAGCGACTTCAAAATCAAGCATTTTTTAAGTTATCTGTTGATGTCAGCCAAAAGGCACTTAAACATAAAGGATTTTACTATTGTCCAGATGAAAAGTCTATGACGTTTGAAGAAGTATTGAAGTTTGAGAATGGTTGGTTTAAAATTCAAGAAAAACTTATTAGAAAAACTGTTGATAAAAGAGATCTTTTAAAAAAATGGATGTCAATTGCATATGAAAATTTCAATTCAGACTTTATTTCTATTCCATATATAAATATATTAACAAAAAGAAAATCATATATACCAATAAAAATGGTTTCGAAAATGTATATGTCTAATGGTATGTGTGCAGGCAATACAAAAGAAGAGGCTCTTGTTCAGGGATTATCAGAAATATTTGAAAGACACGTTAATCAGAAAATATTAATGGAAAATATTGTTCCACCAGATATACCAATAAGTTATATAGCTAAATATCCATTGCTTGAAAAAATGTTAAAGGACCTAGAGTTATCTGGTAATTATAAAGTCATGGTTAAAGATTGTTCGCTCGGTAAAGGTTACCCCGTAGTTGGAGTAATTATAATTAACAAATCAGATCAAACATATTTTGTGAAATTTGGTGCACATCCCAAATTTGAAATTGCTCTGCAAAGAACACTTACTGAATTATTACAAGGGCAACATATAAAAATGCTTAAAGGTGTTACAGAATTTTCTTCAATTCCACAAATTAGAAATGTTCATAATAATATGATCGGAATTTTAGTAAACGGCTCTGGACTTTATGATAAAAAATTATTCTCTAATAAAGAATCATATGAATTTAAAGAATTTGATAACGTACAGGGTGATAACAATTCAGATATGTTAGAATATTTATTAAATATATTGAAAAGAAATGCTTATTCTATGTTTATCAGAGATGTATCTTTCTTAGGTTTTCCAAGCTATCATGTAATTGTGCCAGGATTTAGTGAAGTTGAGAGTATTCATGATGTTGAAGCTCTTGACAATTATAGTAGATACATTAAATTAAAAAATATTTAAGAGAGATTGACAATATAAGTGATGGTGAAATTACTGAATTAATAAATAATCTAAATAGTACAAGTTTAAAAAAGAAAATATCAGTATCAGAGATATTAAATATAAATATATTTAATAAAGTTAACTGGTACTATTCAGATATAGAATTGTTAAAATGTGCATTGTCCTATAAAATAGGTAAATATGAAGAAAGTTTTAATTATATAAATAATTTCATAAATTCATTAAACAATCCTAATAACGATAAATTTAATTATACTTATTACAAATGTGTTAGAGATTATATTGGCAATAGGGCTTCTAATTTTGATAGTAACACTAGTATAGAATTATTAGAGCAGTTTTATCCAGTAGAAATGATTCAGGATGTGATTAAAAATTTCCATAACAATAAAGAGGTTATTGAGAAGTTTGGTGCAATTTCTTGCTGGAATTGTAATAACTGCGATTATGTTGATAGTTGTTGGAGTAAAGAACATAATAGAATATTTATGATTTTAAAAGATCAGTATTCTTCAAATATTTCGAGTATTGTTTATTAGATATCAAGAGGGTATATATAGATAAACCAGGTTCTAATAAGAAAAAACCACTAGGTATACCTTCTTACGAAGATAAAATTGTTCAATTAGCCATTAATAAAATACTAAAATCAATATATGAGCAAGATTTCATGGATAGTTCTTTTGGATTTAGAGAAAACAGAAGTTGTCACGATGCTCTTAAAAGCTAAAATATATTTTAACATATTCGATTTAAAAGATGAAATATCATATATTCCGTGAAATATAATATGAGGAGCCGTATGCGGGAAATCCGTACGTACGGTTCTGAGAGGGGCTAGGGAAGTGATTCCCTAGTCTACTTAACGGAAACAGGATTTTCCATATACAAGCATTGCACTAAATTCATATATTTAGTACAGTGCTTTTTTATTAAGCAAAATTTAAAGAATATATTTAGTTTAATTTATTTGCCTATAGATTTCGATATATAACGAAAACACCTTTATTTTTGAAAATTTATTATAAAAATCGAATTTTTTAGCAATACTATTTCCAAGAGGTGATTTTAATGATTTTAATTAAGAATATTGATACATATAGTCCGGAGCACATTGGTAAGAAGGATATCTTGACGACTTTTGATAAAATTGCATATATTTCAGAAAAAATCGATTTGCCATCTAGTAACTTTCCTGAAACTGAGATTATAGATGGATCAAAGCTTACAGCTATTCCAGGAATTATTGATTTACATGTTCATATAACTGGAGGCGGAGGAGAAGGAGGATTTACTAGTAGAGCGCCAGAGCTTATGCTTACACAACTTACTACAAATGGTGTTACAACCTGTATTGGTCTACTTGGCACCGATGGTATTACAAGAAGTATGGGAAATCTTATTGCAAAAGCAAGAAGTTTAGAACTAGAGGGATTAAACACTTATGTTTGGACTGGTTCCTATAAGGTGCCAACTAGAACAATTACGGATAGTGTTAGAGGAGATATTATATTAGTTGATAAAATAATAGGTGTAGGAGAAATTGCAATTTCTGATCACAGATCAAGTCAACCATCAGACCAAGATTTAATCCATTTAGCTACAGAAGCACGACTAGGCGGTATGCTTTCTGGTAAATGTGGAATACTTCATGTTCATGTTGGAGATGGTAAAAATGGAATAAATCCATTATTTTATATAAGAAAAAATTCAGAAATACCTTTTAGTAATATTTTACCTACCCATATAAATAGAAATTCTTTAGTTTTTAAACAAGCAATTGAGTATGCAATGAATGGAGGTTTTGTAGATATCACAACAAGTATAAGACCAGAAGGAAACGATGAAGTGCACCCTGTAGATGCATTTCAAGAACTTTTAAAGCACAATATTTCACCTTATCAAATTACAATGAGTTCAGATTCAGGTGGTAGTTCTCCTATATTTGATAAAGAGGGTAACCTAACAAAATTTGGAGTTGGATCACCAAGTTCCAATATTGAAATTTTACAAAGCTCTATTAAAGCTGGAATACCTATGGAGTTAGCTCTTATTCCATTTACTTCTTCACCTGCTAAATTACTTAAATTAAATGGAAAGGGTAACTTAACTGAGGGAGCTAGTTCAGATATAATTCTGTTAGATGAAAATTTAAAAATTCATTCCGTTATATGCAAAGGTAAACTTATGGTTAATAATTATAAGCCCATTGTCTTTGGCGCCTTTGAGAATAATAAGTAATTCTTTCAATTATCTAATGGTTAGTCTATTTAACATACTAGTAATTAAGAGGAATAAATTATTAAATCTTATCCAACAATATAAACAAATATTTATTTATGACATAGATAAGGAGTGCTGTTTATGGATTTTCATAATATTCAACGCCAAGAAATAGAAAAAATTTATGGTAAGATTAGCCCGTTTGAATTTAAAAATAAATTGATTAACCTAGCACAAGCGCAAATAGAAAAGAGTGCTCATACACTATTAGATGCTGGAAGAGGTAATCCAAATTGGACAGCAGCAACACCTAGGGAAGCTTTTTTTAATTTTGGTATTTTTGCTGTAGAAGAAACAAGAAGAGTTTGGAATGATGGTGATTTGGCTGGGATGCCAAGAAAAGAAGGAATTGCTGACAGGCTTTATGAATATTTGCAAAAACATAAGGATATGCCAGGAACAACACTTTTAACAAATATAATTGATTATGGAATTAAGCGTCAAGGTTTTGATGCTGACAGGTGGGTATTTGAGCTGGCCGATGCAATTATTGGTGATAATTATCCAGTACCAGATAGAATGCTGATTCATATTGAAAGCATTGTTCATGAATATCTTGTTCAAGAGCTCTGCTATAACAAACCTCCTGTTGGCAGATTTAATATTTTTGCTGTAGAGGGTGCTACTGCAGCAATGTGCTATATATTCGATAGTCTAATAGCTAATGAATTGTTAGTACCAGGAGATAAAATAGCACTAATGGTTCCAGTTTTTACACCTTATCTTGAAATACCACATTTGCCTCGTTATAATTTTGAAGTTGTATATATTAGCGCAACAGAGCTAACAGATGATGGAACTCATACTTGGCAATATCCTAAAGCAGAACTTAATAAGCTTAAGGATTCTAGCATAAAGGCTTTGTTTGTTGTTAATCCTAGCAATCCTCCGTCAGTTGCAATTAAACCTGATACAGTTGAACAATTAGTACATATAGTAGAGAATTGTAACCCAAAGCTAATGATTATTTCTGATGATGTATATTGTACTTTTGTTGATAACTTTCGTTCGCTTATGGCTGACTTACCTTATAATACAATAGGTGTTTATTCCTTTTCAAAATACTTTGGAGTAACGGGTTGGCGACTCGGAACTATAGTCCTTCAAGAAGACAACATATTTGATAAATTATTAAAAGAACTGTCAGAGAAAAAAAAGATTGAGCTCAGGCAGCGCTATGGAGCACTTTCGATTCATCCTGATGACATAGCATTTATAGATCGAATAGTTGCAGATAGTCGTCAAGTTGCTCTTAACCATACAGCAGGATTATCAACGCCTCAACAGGTTCAAATGGCTTTTTTCTGTGCTTTTGCTCTGCTTGACAAGGAAAATAAATATAAAAAACAGACAAAGGATATTTGCAGACGTAGGCAAAAGCTTCTGTTCAAAGGGCTAGGTTTAGATTTAATGAATAATCCTTATGATGCTGCTTACTACACAGAATTTGATTTGTTAGAATGGGCTATTTGCTATTATGGGCATGAATTTGGAGAGTATTTGCAAAAAGAATATAAACCAGTAGATATTTTATATAAATTAGCTGAAGAATCATCTATAGTATTATTAAGTGGCGGTGGCTTCCAAGGTCCCGAGTGGTCTATCAGAATATCTCTAGCAAATCTTAATGATGAAGCTTATTCAAAAATTGGTGAAGCACTTCATAAAATATTAGAGGGATATGTAGATTCTTGGAAATCTACAATTAAATAAACTATGTCAGCAAAGGAATATAATTTGGAAATCATTAATTAAAAGTGGCGCAGCCACTTTTGCTTATTAAGCCACAGTATAATCAGTAATATTCTCCAAATGATAATTTAACCACTACATTTTTATCGTCGTTAAAGATGACTTCAGAAGTACCCCGGGAGAAACAGGATTTTCCATAAACAAGCATTGCACTAAATTCATATATTTAGTACAGTGCTTTTTTGTTAAGTAAAATTTAAAGAATACATTTAGTTTAATATAAATTGAGAAAAAAAGAAATTAAATAGGCATTTAGAAAATTACGTTTTTACGTAGTTTTTTGATTATAACCAATTAAATCAGGCAATAATAATAAATGACAATTGAAATTTGATAGAGAGATATCTGATGTCGACAATGGAATTTGTTGGTTTTACATAGAATAAAGCATTAAACTAGATATAAACCGTTAACATTTGAACTCTATATGAAAAAATGTCTAATTGTAGTAAAAGGTGGTTTTGACCTTAAAAGATACCTAGTTTATAATTACAATACCCTATGGGTGACATAAGCAACTGTAATGCTAAAATAAATAAGTTGCAAAAAACACACAAGGAGTGGTTAATTGTTTAAATTAAAAAGACATATTATAAGACGATATATGCTCTTAGGAATATGTTTTATGGGTATTGGATTGAACTGTTTAAATATTGAAGCAGAAAGTATTCAAATAAATAAATATGTTGCAGGAAAATACCAAGAAAGTTCTAAGATAGAAAATCATCATATTGAAGAACTTGAAAGTACTGTTGAAGAAGATAATAAGGAAGAATATAGTGAAATTTCACATGATACACCACATGAGACATTAGTAGAACCGAAAAAGCGTGAAAATACATCAACGCAATCTAAGGAAAATCAAAATTCAGTAGGTATACCGATTAAAGCTGAATTAACTGCATACAGCAATGATCCAAGATGTTCAGAAGAATGGGGATCACAAACAGCAATGCAAACAAAAACTAGATTGGGTGTTATTGCAGCTCCGTCAAATATACCCCTTGGAAGTAAAATTTATATTCCAGAGTTAAAAAATTATAAAGCAGATGGTATGTTTGATGTAGAAGATAGAGGTGGAGCAATTAAAGTAAAAGAAGATGGTACTTACGTAATCGATGTTTGGGTACCAACTTATAAAGAAGCAGAAGAATTTGGAAGAAAAAGAACTACAATTTATTTGGTAGAAAAATATTAAATTTTGAAATGTGCCGTAAGAAACAGAAGAAGTTTATTTTTCTATAAAGAAAGAGAAACAAAGAAACTATTGGATGTGGTGAGTCAAAATCACTTACTATTATGGTTGAAGGTAAGGAATTTGCAGAAGACATTAAACATTAATAAGTATCTTTACTTTAAAGATTACACTAATTATGAATTAGTAATTGAAAGAAAAAATAAAACTACCATAGAGTTTTATCATGAAAATTCTAATATAAGAAATAAAATAACTCCTACAGGTAGAGGTGGTAATATCATAAGTGGAATAATTAATTTCCGCGTGGATATAAGTTATTCTGATTTTTATGTAAGGCTATGTTTTAATATAGTGTTGAAATATAGCCTAAAAAAATTATAGGGGGGGATTGTCCGCCTATAATACTCAATATAAGAATAATGTGCATCAACTAAATATTATGCTCATTTCTATTGTTCTGTGTCTGAAAATTCATCAAACTTTCTTATATTTAATCTGAACGTTAAGTCATCATAAAGTTTCCCATGTAATTCATAGATATTAGATTTACGCATGCATTCTTCAAAACCTATTTTAGTTGCAAGACCTACCATCTGTTTATTTCCAGACCATGTTTGAGTATAAATCTCACTTACTTCATTTTTTATCAAATAATGTATAAACAACACCATTGCAGAAGTTGCGAAGCCTTTGCCACGTGCTATCATTGCAGGAATATTAATTCCAATAGCACAATGTCCTTTAGTCTGTATAATTTCGAAATTTTCGTTTATGTTATACGAGTTACACCAGCCTATATATGTTTTTGTATCATCATTAATACAGATTTGAAACCCTGTTCGTAAATCATTTTCATCTTTTTGTTCTGCAACCAATAAAAGCATTTTAGTTTTATATTCTTCCAAATCTCGTATTAGTTCATCTTTTTCTTTTCCTTCATACTCCCATGGTGCATCCCATAATTGCCATTCATTTTCAACTGTTTCCCAATAAACCCTATTTTCAATATCTGATTTAATAAAATCACGTAAAATAACCAAATTATTTTTTAATTCCATAATTTAGATTTTCCTTTCTATTTATTTTCGCAATAAAATATTATTGTTTATTAAATTATAGTTTTTAACAACACTTATTATAACATAATTTACAAAATATCACACATATCATACATACATTGTTGTTTGATTTTAAGAGGGTTTTCTGGGAATTTTCATTTCAAGAGTTAAGTCGCTTTAAATTACAAGGTTGTAGCAACTACAAAAGCTTGATTGTTACACCTTTTAAGAATTTTGCGACTTAGATATTAAGGTCCAAAAACTAAAGTTCCTAAAGTCCAATATAAAAAAGGGAGTGCTATTAGTATGCCATTGAAAATAATACTCCATTTCTTAAGTTTATTAGGTGTAATTTTTATTGACAAAACTCCAAATAAAATTCCTATTGGACAGATTAAAGGTGTCAACATTAAAGCCATACCTTCCAATTTTTGATATGGAGTTATTTCAAAGAACCAATTTAGTATGAGCATAAACATAATTAAAGGTATTATGAAAGAAATAATACTTAATGCATTTCCAGTGTTTTTAATGAAAGATTTATACTTTATAATCCTCGCCTCCTTATTAGTTATATTTAACTTTTAATGTACAATAATCTACTATTGTTTATTAAATTATAGTTTTTAACAACACTTATTATAACATAATTTACAAAATGTAACATATATCATACATACATTGGCTCTCTATTTTTTAAGTTTTTCATTTTGATATATAAGTGTGCTACATTGCTTTGGAAAAACCTCAGTCGCAAGTTCCTGCAGTACCACCTCTGAGTACCAGTAAATTACCAAGTACAAGCACCTCGCTATTAGCTAAAGATTATTTTGAAAAAATTGGATGAAAAGAGTATTTGCACACCTTTAAAGAGGCGTGTACTAGATTTTTATCAAATTATATGGCTTGGTATAAATGGCTTGAAAGTTTTAATGATGATAAAGAAATAATTAGAACTAACAATATACTAATCCACAGTGTAATTCCTTTTGTTGATACTAAAATTAAAGAATATAAAAAGGCAATTGAAATAGGATAGTTCATATGTACTTTAATATTAGTGATAAAATGATATATGATATTGTTCAGAATAATATTAATGATTTTGAAAGATTTATTGGTAATATTGCAAGAGTAATTTAAAAAAGATAATAGACATATATATATTTATGTTATAATTAATATATATTATAAATTACTAAATGATAGATTAGAGGTGTTCAGATGACAAATGATGAATTATATAAACGTATAATGGTTATGCCTAGTGTTAAAAATGCAGTCACTTATATGAAAGATTCTAATATAACTAAGGCTGACTTAGTTAAATTATGTAAGAGGTATAATGTAATTATAGAAATCAAAGTTACTAAAGAAAAAATGATTGATATCTTTGTTAAGTCTACAGTTGGCGTGAAATTAACAAAGAAAGCAACTTATAAATATAGTACAAAATAAAAGTTAACCATACCCCATATAAAAATCAGCAAGTTCGGGAATTCTTTTCAAATATCCTGGAGGCCCAGAAAATTAAAAACTACAAGAATAGAACCATAGAGAAACAGTAATCTCTATGGTTTTTACTTTAACTATTAATAATTTCTCAGAAGGAGCGTGACGCAGCCACTTTGTTCTGAAACATTTCATTTAACAACAATATTTCTGCTTTTGCGCTTATAGCATGGTTTCCAAGCAAAACATCAATTGTAAAATCATTGCTTAACATCTGGTGGTACATGGTAATAATATAATTTTCCGACAA
>Ga0302162_10000154_pt1 | contig 21261 bp, 11 predicted proteins | sample I_Fen_E2_2_FD_193501 | JGI IMG/M metagenome (GOLD analysis project Ga0302162, IMG submission 193501) | Peat permafrost microbial communities from Stordalen Mire near Abisko, Sweden - I_Fen_E2_2 | ecosystem: Environmental > Terrestrial > Soil > Wetlands > Permafrost | place: Sweden: Abisko...
ACGTTTAGTCTTCCATTCAGAATAGTCGGCAGCATCAGCATACATCGACCAAATAAGAGGAAGAGTAATTCCGGCACATAAACTGATCAGGAATTGCATTACAAAAATCTGAGTGGTATTGCTGCGATCTATAAAATAGAAGAATCCGCTTAATACAGTGGCTAAAAGCATCGCTGTCATAAAAGTTCCTTTTTTACCTATCCTGCTGGAAACCGGTATGGCAAGAATTACTCCCAGGATATTGGCTGCTTGTCCAAGTACAAAATACATGCTGCTAAGTGTAATGGTCAGCTTCAACGAATTAATCTGAAAAGCATCCTGGGTAGTCACATAATACTTAAAATAATAAATAGCAGCGCCATCACGAATGGAGTTAAAGAAAATAACCGCAACACCGGCACCTAACAATATAAACCAGGGACGGTTTGCCCAAAGGTCTTTAAGATCATGTTTCAAGGAAGTCTTTTCAACTACCGGTTTTACTTTTTCTTTTGTCCATGAGAAACAAATAAAGAAAAACACAATGGCTACCAATGCAAAAACAATGGCTGCATATTGCCATCCCATTTTCAGGTTGATTGCACCACCGTTCATTTTACTAAAGATATCAACCAATGGCTCGGCTGCCGCCAATACCAACAAACTACCGCTAAAGGCAAATATCATTCGATACGAAGCCAGTGTAGTGCGTTGTTTACCATCAGAAGTCATAACTCCCATCAGCGATGCATACGGTACGTTGATCAGGGAATAAACCATCATCATCAAGGAATAGGTAATATAAGCATATACTATTTTCCCGGTTGGCCCCAGGTTTGGAGTAGAGAACATAAAAACACCCAGGACACCAAATGGTATCATCATCCAAAGCAAATAAGGTCTGAATTTTCCCCAACGAGATTTAGTCCGGTCGGCAAGTATGCCCACAAACGGATCGAAAGAGGCATCCCAGATACGGGTGACTAAGAACATTGTTCCCACTACAGTTGCTGATATTCCAAAAATATCGGTATAAAAAAACATGAGATACATTGAGAAAAGTTTCCAGAACATTGATGCAGCAGCATCTCCGAATCCATACCCTACTTTCTCTTTCAAACTTAGTTTCTGAAAAGTCATAATAATTCTTTTGTATTAGTTACGTTTTAATTTAAGGATAAAATACCTTCGGTAATTATATAGTGTAAAAGTATCTATTTTAAAGTAATTTTAAGGTGTTATATGTTTCTAAAGTAATCCTAATTTTGAAATATCCATTTGCTAATTGAATAGCCTTAAACACAGCACATCATGAGCTGGAATGATTACTTTCAGGGGTTTGCGCGTATCGCCTGTATTTTTCTTTAACCACAGATCACGCAGTTTATAGAATTTCTTTCCTTTGGTATCAAGTGTTCTGATCGAAAACGAGTCGGTGACCGAGAATGTACTCCAATCAAGATTCATATTTCTGGGTGATTTACTTCGATTCAACAAACAGACTGCCCATTGACCATTTTTGAGTGGTTTTAACCAGGTTTCCACACTATCCTTGACTGAATGTCTGAAACCCTGAATACCCAATGAATCCTGATCAATAGCAATTACTTCTTTATTGGCCAGCACGCTTTGAGTTTCGGGAGTCATCGTACGCAAATCATTGCCGGCAACCAATGGTGCGGCAAGCATACACCACATGGAGAAATGCGCCCTGGATTCGTTCAGTGACATACCGTTCCCTACTTCAAGCATGTCCGGATCATTCCAATGTCCCGGTCCAGCATATTGACGCAAACTATCCTGCTTATCAATAATTTGCATGACACCCCATGATTTCCAGGTTCCATGATCATTGATACAATCGAAGCAATTATAAATATCGCCTGTTGTTCTCCAGAGATGTCCTACTTCTTTAGCCCATAACCAGGGTTTGTTATTCCCCCATTCGCATAGACTGAATACAATAGGTCTGCCAGCCTCGTGAAGGGCATCACGCATGGTAATGTATGAACCTTCAGCATTTAATTTATCGGTATTACACCAGTCATATTTCAAATAATCCACACCCCATTTAGCATACATCACAGCATCCTGATATTCATGCCCACGTCCGGCAGGACGCCCACCACACGTTTTATCCCCGGCACATGAATAGATACCAAACTTCAACCCTTTGGAATGTACATAATCGGCCAAGGCTTTTATACCTGATGGAAAGCGGGTCGGGTCGGCTACTATAAATCCCATGCTGTCGCGACTCACCTGCCAGCAATCATCGATTATGATATATTCATATCCCGCAGCTTTCATTTCTGAAGATGCCATGGCGTCAGCTGTTTCACGTATCAACACTTCACTTACATCACAGGCAAATTTGTTCCAGCTATTCCAACCCATTGGAGGAGTTTGAGCCAAGTCTTTGAATTTTTGTGCATGAAGTGGGAGTAAGGTGCAAAGAGTTATGGCAGCTAAAAGTAGTAATCTTGGATTTTTCATAATATTCTAATTGTTTACGTGGTGTCTTTGAATTACGGATTTATCACATAACCAAAAAGGCACCTGATTATGGAGTAAATCCGGAATAATTTAAATTGACTTCAAAAATACATTTTTTTATCCTGTATAGATCTATTTTTATTTACTAGTTGTTTTATTGATTCAACGGAAGCGGAAGATCTATACCCATCTGCAGGGGTATTCAAGCAATAATCCAGCAGCCTGTCGATTGTAGAAGTGGCAACATGCATGCGGGTATCGGAGGAAGCATAGTATATAAATACTTTTCCATCTTCATCGACTATCCATCCGTTGCTGAATAGTACATTTGAAACATCCCCAATACGTTCATCGTTAATAGGAGCCATAAAATATCCTGCAGGTTCAGCAATTAATTTTGTAGGATCTATAAGATCAGTGAGATAAAGATACAGCACATATCGTAATCCTGCCGCACAATTTCTTACACCATGAGCTAAATGCAACCAGCCCTTTTCCGTCTTAATTGGATGAGGACCTTCTCCGTTCTTTAATTCTTTGATGGTATGGTAATACCGTTGGTTTATAATGGCTTCTTCTTTGACTTCAGCATTGGTCATATCCTCCACCAAAGCCCAGCCTATTCCGCCTCCGCTGCCCGTATCGATAAAACCATCCTGAGGACGGGTGTACAAGGCATATTTCCCATTTACAAATTCCGGGTGAAGTACTACGTTCCGCTGCTGGCTTTTAGTTTTTAGATCCGGTAATCTTTCCCATGTAAGCAGATCCTTAGTCCGTGCAATACCAGCTGTTGCAACTGCAGAAGATAAATCTCCAGCAGGCGCTTCCGGGTCCTTACGTTCACTGCAAAACACTCCGTATATCCATCCGTCTTCGTGTGCAGTCAGTCGCATATCATAGACATTTGTATCCGGATTTTCAGTCTCGGGTAATGTAATAGGTTCATCCCAAAAGCGAAAGTTATCAATCCCATTCGGACTTTCGGCAATTGCAAAGAAAGATTTTCTGTCGGTACCTTCTACACGCACTACCAGAATATATTTTCCTTTCCACTTCATAGCACCCGCATTCAGGGTTGCATTTACCCCAATACGTTCCATAAGGTATGGATTTGTCTCCGGGTTAAAATCATAGCGCCAGGTTAAAGGAGCATGTTCTGCTGTAAGAACAGGATATATGTAACGGTTGTACACATTGTTTCCGGTTGCTGATTTTTCGTTTTTTCTACTCAACAGTTCTTCGTGGCGTGCTTTTATACTTGCTAAAGCTTTACTAAAATCGTTCATTTTATATATTTATATTGAAGTATTTATTGATATATTTAATTAATTACAAGACACAAAATCTTTTAACTCCGGAAAAACCAGTATTCCTTATTTTCAAAAGATACAGCCCATTATTAAACTTTTCAGTACTGATCTTCATTGGCGTGCTTCCATCATAATAATACTGAGATGAGACTATCAGCTTTCCATCCTGCGAATAAATATCAATTTCTGTCAGGTCTGGAGTTTGAGATCCAATAACAATGTTCAGGATTTCCCTGGCTGGATTTGGAAAAAGTTTTATCTCTGACGACAACGATTGTGCATTTTCAACTGCAGAAGTGGTCGATTTCAGGATAATGGCAGTGGTGGAAAGCGTTGGCAATACAATGCTAAATGAATTACCGGATACAGTGACTATGTTTTTTTTCAATGCATTGCCGGTATGCGATAAAAAAGTTTCGGTGGCAGGCAACGAGGCTATTTGCAGTGTGTTGTAAGTTCCATTTGTAACTGAAAAACCAGTCATATTTACTGTAACCAGGTGCGTTGCACTCAGGTCCCGGTTGACCAGAATCACCGTCATCGAATCGGCACTGTTGGATACTGTTGTATATCCCGAAACAGTGTTTTCCAATGAAGATGTACTGGCAACACTGTTGCTTTTGGCATACCGGCTAAACAAGTGCAGGGTTTCCCACATACCTGTTTTCCAGGTCCATGGTGTGAAATACTCTACACCATTGTTTGCAAATGTTCCGAGCATAGAAGCATATAATACTGAGTTGGTATTTGCATTTGTAGAATTAATTCCGGATTCGCTCAGCCCGATTGTAATGCCGTGATTTTCCCCGAAATACAGTGTTAACCAATCATTAATACGTTGAAAGATATATTCCTTTGTTTGCGAAGTATCCCAGCCGCCATTTATGGATTTTATCCCGTTGGCTCCCGGATAAACATAGGTTTTATCGTAGAAGATACGATGCAGTTGTAAAATGTCAGCATCCGCCGATTCTCCCGGATACCAGTGGATGTCCACTACATCCAGAAGCTTTATCCCGGTTGCTTTTTGTTCGTCGGCAACCCGCTTCAGGAAGTATTCCAGCCAGCAATAATATTTTCCATTAATATTCAGCGTCTCGCTGCCCCACTTATACCATTGCCATTCGTTGGCAGTAACCGGACCACACAGTTTGATTCCGGGAAACAATGCGCGGGCTTTTTTAGCAACAGCAAAGTATTTATCCATAAAAGCTGTTGCGGTCAGTTGGCTTGTCATTACATCATCATGTGTTCCACTCCATATTTCAGGTTCATTATCCGTATTCCAATACTTGAAATTAGTTGGGTTCAATCCAATCCCTTTAGAACCGAACCAGTGACTTAACACTCCGGCAGTTGAATCGGCAGGCCAATCCATGGTGTAAAGTGCCGGATTACCGTTAACGGTTGCTGTACTTCCACCACTGGTATTTGCGATACCACCTCCGGCCAGATTCTGCGAACAACCGCTCCACCATTGCGATTGGTTATAACTCCAGTCGTTGAAGTTGTTGTTTTTATTGGATGCTACTTTGCCTAGCAGTTGGAATGCCCACATCACTTGCATATCCGGGATATTAGCCACAATGTTTGCAGATAAGTTATCCCAATCGTGATCGTACACATTGTTGTACCAGTCCGGATGACTGGATATTTTCTTCCGCCAGTTATATTTGGTAGCATTATTTCCTCCATTTTCACGGGCAAACCGTAATCCGGCTTCTTTGAAAAGAGCAACATCCGTGGCATAGGAAGCAGTTCCAAATGAATTTGAAAAACTATTATTACGACCGTAGATATAGGGTGATACGGCTTTCTTTTCATTAGTTGCGTTAACCGTTACAACTACATCCTGCGAGAATGAAGCTGCACAGCTAAACAGCTGCAGTAACAGGAAAATGCAAATTTTAGGAGTAAGATGTATCATTTTTTTTGTTGTATGCATTATTTAAAAATCCCATGCATATTTCTCATAATCATACATGGATGAGATCTCTTTATTTAAAATAATTCCCGGCGTATCGGTGAATTTTTTAAAGTCGGCAGCAGAAGCATGTCCAGCATAAGGCACATAGAAATGATTTGGGTTATTGAACGCATTTCTCCAAAAAAGCACATAGCCTATTTTGAACGGCTTAATTATTGGCAATAGAACACCAGTAAAATAATCAGTTAGTTTTATACCTTCCATTCCGGTTTCAGCCATAACAGGGATTTTTCCGGTTTTGGCGGCATATTTTGTGACGATTGATAAACCGGCAGTCATTTTCTGTTTATACAGGTCTATGTCTTTCCGTCCTGTGCCAAACGCATATGTATCGAAGCCAAGAATGTCCACCCAATCATCACCGGGATATCGCAACAGGTATTCTTGTTCAGTAGTCACATCAGCCGGTGAAAAGGCATACAAGAGGTTATGCACATGTTTTGTATCCCGCAGATACTTTACCGTCATCCGATAAAGCTCGTTGTATTCGTCTGGTGTGCATTGCTTGGCTCCCCACCAGAACCAACTGCCTGTATGTTCATGAAACATACGGAAGATAACAGGTATCAGTTCTCCTTTTTCATCTTTCAGATCATGAAAGAATACAGATAAACGATCCAGCCACGTCAGGAATTTTGTATGGTTATTTCCTCCCGGTAAAATGCTTCGTACTACCGAATCCTGTCCACAATCCCAGGCATTTTTACCAGTAACGATATTGTCACCATGCCAACTGATGGTATTAATGCCTCCACGGTCATAAACTTCACGTATCAAACGTTTCATATCAGTAAAATATACCGAATCCAGATTATAAGGTGAACCTATTTCCAAATGCCCTAATTCCCAACCTGCAATTGCAGGATAATCCCCGGTAACCTCTTTCACATCCGAACCTCCCGCTTTTCCATACCAGGTATGACCATATGCAGCATCATCCTGATGAGCCACCATAATGCCTTTCCCTAAATTAGTCATCATGCAGTGAAACAATGCCTGTGTTTTGGCAGTAGCATGCATATCCACTAAAGTTGGAATATTTTGCATCTTTTGAACATATCTTTTTACCAGTAAAACTGTTGCATCTGTATTAAAGACGGAATTCAACCCTTGTTCTTCCTGTGCAGGATCTCCCATATAATCGTCTCCCTTGACCCAGTAAATATGGTTTGGATTCGGACGGGCCATACCGCCCCAGGCCCAGAAATTGCAACCTGCCAATATATCATTTGTTTTTGAGGCTTTCAGTATTATTTCAAAGACTGATGCATAGTAGGTGTCCCGCAAAACAGTTGAATCGGTTAAGTTGTATTGATGATGATCCCGCGGAAAGCCGAACTCTTCCAGTACAATCGGTTTGGATAATTCCTGGGCAACTGCCATATGGTTATTGATGTATTCAGCTGTTTTATCAATGCTGTTTTGCAATGTTCCATTCATATTTTTCACATCCAGCCAGCTCCAGTTTTTAGGCCAGATATGCATCGTCAGGTAGTCAATGTTCGGATCAGAATGAATTTGTTTAAATAACCCCATATCCATCTCACAGCCCCATTGCCCTTCTGAACCTATACTGACCAGATGGTTTTTATCCAACGACTTGATATAACTCGAAATATCTTTCAACCAGGCTACAAAAAGTGGTTTATTCGTATCCGAGAAAGCACGTGGTTCATTCCCTATTTGCCAGGAGAAAATAGCGGGATCTTCTGTGTATTTTTTCTTTGAGTAACGGTTGGTTCGAGAGACAATATGTTTGATATGGTTTTTGAGAAGCTGCTCACATTCCTTGCATCCTGCATATTGTTTTACATACTCCATGTAAGCCGGCCAACCATCAACTGAAGGCACCGGATTCTTTCCTTTACCTGCCCAGTTAAGGTATTGGCTGTAACCGCCCGACCACTCCCACGAGTTTGTAAAAAACAGCACAGCCTTCATGTTCCGTTTACCAAGTTCAGACATCAAAAAGTCTAAACCATCAAAAATGGTGTCATTGTATATGCCTGGTTTTATTTGTAAGGTTGGCTCCACCTTTGAGGCTACCCCATTGGTACCATCCGAACCTATTAGCACCCTTAAATTTACCAGGCCGTTCCCTTTCATGAAATCAAGCTCTTTAACCAGGCGCACTCTATCTCCTCCTAGTCCTGTGGAACCCAGGATTGCACCGTACCAAAAGTTGGTCCCTACAAAATAGTAGGGCTTATCGTTAACGACAAAATGGTTATTCTCTACCCTGGCTATGTTTTGTATCACTTTAGCCGGACAGATTATTGTAATCAAAATCATTATAAACAGGACTGTTTTTTTATTGAAATGAAGCATACTTATTGTTTTGTTTAGCAAGAAAAACCAACCTGGTGTTTTGTAATATATTGAAAATTATCAAGTATTTCTCATTTACCAGGTATCCGTCCTGAAAGGAACCAATGGCAAGCCATTCACATCAAAGAGATTTGGCATTCCGTCATTTGTGAAACAATAACGGACAGCAACCGGATTGTTTACCTTTTTACTGGCGAGGGTAACGGAACCGTTTTTTTCTATAACGCCAGTTGCAGGATAAAACACTTTATCATCCCCGGCAAGCTGGAAACTATTAATAAATTTGTCTTTACAACTTAATTTTCCAATAGAAGCAACTGTGATATTCACTTTCCCCTTTTTAACCGTGAAAGCTGCAAAATGTGGAAAATAGGGTTGCAGGTCTATGATTCCGTATTGTTCTTTCAATGCCAGATTCACCAACCGGTTGCCTACCTCTTTTTTGATCTTCGGATGAATATTGGTAATATCATCTACCAGATCACCCACCACCACCATGCCTGTTTTGGGCAATTTTAAGGCGGATTCCTGCTGCTCGCGCAGCAGTGCTGAACTTATACCCCAATATCCACTCCATGGTGCAATTTGCACAAAATAAAAGGGGAAGTCATTCTTAAATGCTTTTCTCCAACCGATAATAAGGCCTTCGAATAGCTTGCCGTAATTTTGCGGTTCGCCGGTGTTAGCTTCACCCTGATACCATATAGCTCCGGCAATTTTATAGTTCACCAACGGATACAACATCGAATTGTAAATTACAGACGGTTCTACGGGTGCCCAGTTTACAGGTTTAGTGTTATCAGCCAGTGTTTTCAATTCAGCGTTTTGTTCATAAACTTCCTTCGGAGTCCATGACTGTACACAAGTTCCTCCCCAGTAAGAAGCTATCAATCCCACTGGAACTTTCAACTTTTCATTCATTGTTTTGCCGAAGAAATATCCAGCCACACTCATCGATGGAGTCGTTTCAGGTGAACTTACCTTCCATTCTCCATCAGAGTTTTCCTTTGGAAAAATGCTGTAGGTATGCGAAAGCTGGAAGTAACGTAATTGGTTATTAGCCGATTTAGCCACCGCATCGCCGGCATCCAGAACTCCTTGCTCCCAATTAAATGCATATTCCATATTCGACTGACCGGAACACAGCCACACTTCACCGATAAGAATATCGGAAATCTCCACTTTTTGGGTGCTGCTGATAAATGTGATGGTATAAGGTCCGCCAGCTTTGGGTGTTTTTACAACGGCGTCCCATGTCCAGTCTTTCCGGGGTTCAGCATTCACCGTATCGGTTGGATTCCAGCTACAACTGATCTTTACAGTGCTTCCACTTTGAGCCCATCCCCAAAGTTTCACATCGGTTGACTGTTGAAACACGGCATGGTTGCTGATAATAGCCGGCAACCGAAAAGCCCATTGAGCGGATACATTTAGTGCCAGGAATAAAAAAAAGGGTATAATTAGCTTTTTCATTTTGTAGCTTTATTTTAAACAAATATCTTAATTCTATTGTCTCATTTCAGACTTGGCATTTTATCCCTCGTTATCACATAATCGTAACTAAAGAATTTCTTCCACCAGGCAACTCCGTTGTGCGAGTCTGATTCTGTGTAATCTCCGTTCCAAGGCATAAACCACGACCATATATCACCATACTGTTGCATCAAAGCCGGATCGGGCACAGAGCCACATTCACTTAAGGTGATTATTTTCTTTCCACCAGTCATTTCTCTGACTTTATTGAAAGATATATACTGAGAGCCATGTTGATTTTCCCCGGGGTAAATATCCATACCTACGACATCCACATAATCATCGCCCGGATACCAGGTGGCAGCATTTGTCGAGGCACTACTTGTCCACACCCAAATCAAGTTGTTCAGCCCATGGTAATTTACAAGTCTGTCGTACAATAATTTCCACAAAGTTTTGCATGGCTCTGCACCTTTGGCACCCCACCAGAACCAGCCGCCTTCGGCTTCGTGAAGCGGACGCCAAATTACTGGAATGTTAGCATTTTTAAACTGTTTCAGATACCCCGCAATGACATCTATATCAACAATCATTGCTTTATACTCAGCCGAAGTAGGATCGGATACTTTAGTCACATCGAAGGTTGTACCGTTAGGATAAGAAGTAGAAAATGTATTAAAACTTCCTGATTTTGTGAGTGGATCTCGCCAGTGCCACGAAAAGGCTACCAAGCCGTTGTTGTTCCACCAATCCTGCCCCAACGTAAATGGTGCTGTATAATTCACCCAGTTTTGATTGGGATTCGTATGGTCTATAAAGTCAAAAGCAGTTAATGCCGGCCATTTACCGGTATTATTATACACCCAGGTTGCCTCAGTGATATTGGTACTGTAATTTGCCATAGTCCCTGAAACAATTTTTGTATTGAAATTAGTTTTCAGGTAGTTGTACAGGTTTACAAGTTGAGGGGATGGATTAGTGCTTACCGGTGCCGAAGCTATATTGAAAGCAACCGGGCCAACTGTATTTTTAGCAACCCGCAAATAATCAAGCTGAATATATCCCCAGTTTTTTACGATAGAGATAGTATGCGAACCAGCTGTTAGTTTGAGCATCGCAGTCTTTATCTCAGCCCATGCGGTTAAAGTAGGAAATGTTATTTCGGCTGCCTGTAAACCATCCACATATAAATTATTGATTTTTTGAGCGCTTGCAATGTATTGCAAATAGACATCATAATATCCTGTTTCGGAAGTCTGAACAGTAAAAGTTACATTTCCGGAATTTGTATTGACATAGCCTGTGCCGGAATAACCACTTTGAGAGTTAGAAATAGCAGCATCGGCACTTAATGTTGCATTTTCAGCTTCAAAAATAGTTCCAGCAATGGTGACACTAGCTGCTGTAGTAAATGTAATGGTAATCTCTTTAGCGAAATTCCCTGCTACATCACTAATTGTTTTATTTGGGACGACCAGTTTATAAGTTGTATTCGATTTTAATTTTGCTGAAATAGTTAGCGTCCGTGCCTCTACAACTGTTGACACCACCGAATCATTTAATTTAATTTGCGGAGTGGATACTAACACAATTTGTTCGGTGTATTTGAGTGAAATGGTTGTATTTACATCTACAGAAGCAGCTCCATCAGTTGGAGTACTTTCCATCAACGTTGGAGCAGTAGTGTCTGAGTTTTCATTTGAACTACAAGCTACAAAAAAGAGGGCGATTAAAATAAAAAGAAAATGACGATGGGCTATTTTGTTAAACATAAATACATTTTTAAACTTTTGATAATTTTACAGGCATCATCAAATCGTGTACTTTTAAATAATTACTAAATATTGAAATTCAGTTCAATGGAAAAGCGACTTTGCCCTGCAAATGAAAACAAAGTCGCTTTTATTTAGTTTTTATTAATGAACTATCGAAACTTTAGTGGCTATATATTTCTGACCACCAATAATTAACCCGGAGGACTGTAACTGAGGCAGTATATCAAATGTAACATTAAGTGTAAAATCGCCGGTTATTGTAAAATAATCAGTTCCTGAAGCTATAGCTCCCCAAGAGCTTCCATTCTTGAAAGAACCTTGAGAGCTTGATGAAATACTAGTTGGATCAACAGTTACGAGAATTTGGTCTCCAATAACTACCGATGAGAAAAGTGATGCATCACTCAATTGTATATAACCTGACCAACTTCCCATATCCTGACTTCCTTTCCAAATAGCTGTAATGGTAGGTCCTGTACCAATAACCTTTAAAGTGTAGGAAGTAGTACCTCCTGCTGTCGTAATAACCAATTGCTGATTGCCTGGAGTGCAGTTGGACGGGATCACAATAAACATTATTGAACTACCTGAATTTACCCACGTGAGAGATTTCCCTGCAAGTGTTACGCTAATTATCTTGTCTAAATTTCCACCTATCAACGTCAATGTTTCACCCTGATTACCACTTGAATTCATAGCCGTAATATATGCCAGACTTGTAGGCGTTACAGTCACACTAGTGGCTTGTATAACTGTTCCATTCTTGCATGTAAAATTAATCTTTGCATTGCCAACTATTGTGTTTGGAATTATTATTACAATAGCATCAGTAGTCTGAGATGTGATGCTTACCGTCTCTGAGGAACCTTCAAATGACACAGACGAGACTAGATCAAGGTCTGTTCCATGTAACGTCAGTGCCTGCCCCCCAATAATCGAAGCAGAAGTAGAGACAACTGAAGGCATAACCAATGTATAGGCAACACTACTTGTTTTTCCTGATGCTGCAGTAAGTAAAAGTGTTCCTGCTTGTGCAGCAACAGGTACAGTCAGTTTTATCTCTGTAGCTGACTGAGAATTAAACTCTGTTGCAGCATTCGAAACGTTGGGGAACTTAACGCTTTTGACTAATTCAAGATTTGTTCCACTTATCGTCAGTTCTGCACCATTTTTTACCGGCGAAGGGGCAACTGTAGATGCTGAAGGAAATGCAACCTCAAGACTATTTCCTGCTGTTATTATGATACCTGAAAAGGTTGTCAATGTCACAACACCGTCTTTTACATTGTCAGGTAAAATAGCGGTAATTGCAGTTTTTCCCGAATTGAGAGTAAATGCTGTTTCTCCGTTATCTCCTGGTATAGTAAGTTTTTTCACTAGATTAAGATCAGTGCCCATAATAGTAATGGTATTCCCAGGTTTGACACTAGTATAAGGTGCTATTGATGCGACAACTGGAATAGTAATTGTTGCAACATCGGCTGTATATACCAATACAGGTATTGTAGCTCCATTCGATACAGCAACTTTTCCTGTTTTGGCTGTTATAGGAACATATACTTCTATCTTTTTACGAGTTTTACTTACAAAATTTGCACTATCAACTACTGCACCATCGGTAAATATCACTTGGGCAATCAAATTCAAATAATCTCCCTCAAGGGTAAACACATTACCTGCTTTAACACTGGTTGTAGTATACTTATCAATGGTTATTGGCTCAGAGAATGTCAACGGAGTTTTAGTTTTAATGTCTCCACTTGAAGTCTTTAAAGTAAGTAATCCCGGTTGAGCTCCCTGAGGAATTGTTATTGATATCTCTGTCGAACTAGTCTTCGTAATATCAGTAACCTCCAAATTATTTGGTAAAATAATTGAAGTTACTTTGTCCAAATTTGTTCCGATAAACTTTACGACTCCACCGCGCAATGCAGGTGAAGGGCCAAAGACACTCAAAGTAGGTATATTAGATACCTCATCAGAGTTACATGCTGTAAAAACAGTCACCACACTTAAGAGGCAAATGGCCATACATGTCAGCGTTATATAAAATCTTTTTTTCATTTTATTTCGAATTAAAAATTAGTTAATACTCACGATTCGAAGATTATCCATACAAACTTTGATCGGATATGCGGCATCAGCGGCACCAAACAGCATCAAATTGATATTTGTATATTTTGAAATATCATCAATTTTTAAACTAGTTGTCGTTTCGCCTTTATCTGTATTAAAACTGCTTAGCGGAATAGTATAAGTTTGCCAACCATCAGATTTATAAGTTGATTTTACTGTACCATTCAAATAAGGTTTCCAGTGATATTGGGCATAACTTGCATCCACATTTATACCTGAGAATGAAGACTCGTAAGGAGTAAACCAGATACACATTGGCTCATCTGACCATGAATTAATATTCGCTTCAAAGCGTAAAGCTAATTTGCTTATGTCCCCACTTGCAATAGATTTGTTTCCGTTTCCATCAACAGCAGAATAAACAAACATCATATTGTTTAGCCAAGACCATGCAGCAAAAGAACTGTTTTGGAAAAGAAGGTATTGACCGGAACAAGGATTATCTGATGAAAATGCACCTAAACCCCAGGGATTACCGAAAGTAGAACTTTCAAAATCACAAATCAGATTTGTATTATCTCTGAACTTGAAATCTGAACGGGTAGTTCCGTAACGGCTTTTCACCGAAATTGGACCAACACTTGCGCCAATAGGAACTTTCACTTGAATTTCTGTGAGTGAGTAAGACACAATCTCAGTAGCTTGGATATTCGGAGTGAAATACACTTCTGGATTAGTAGATCCTTCAACAGGTAAAAAATAATTTCCTTTAATTACGACTGTTCCACCTTCGGGTACATATTCGCATTTTAAACTCGTTAATAATGGATTCGGTACATCGACCTTAAAATCGAATTTCACAGTATCACCTTTGGAATTTATCAAATACATTGTGTTCGTAATGATCTGAGGAATTGTATTTGGTACAGAGACAATTAATGCTGTTGATTTAATTAAGCTTGTATTCAATACAGCTTGCTGATCATTAAACCAAAGTTCTTTGATACTTGTTAAATTAGAACCTACAAGTGCAATTGTTGTTCCCATATAGGCATGCGTCACTAAGGAATCACTGCTGAGAGCATCAGGTATACGGACATAAGACACTACGGGCTTTCCTCCCGTAATGACATAAGAATCCGGATTGTCGTTACATGCAGGTACGGCTATCAAGATGGCTAATACAATAAGCGTTGTAACCATCTTTATTGTTGATTTATATATATTTTTCATATTCATTCTTGTTATTTTTTAGAAACTAATCGTACTAAAGTCAAATGAAACAGGATCCTTAACTAAGTTTGGATTTGCAGATTGATCTGTATCAGGGAAAGGTATTGAAAAGAAGATATTACTTTCGGCTATATTCACAATTGTTTTCGTAACTGTCGACTTTGCTGTCTTTCCTTTGTAATAATCCTCCAAACCATTCCAATATCCACGATTTTGAGCGGCCAATCTTGCTTTAGCTTCAACAGGTTTGTAATAACTTAACCGTACAAAATCATACCAGAAGTCTCCTTCGCCAGCAAATTCTAACCTACGTTCATTAAAAATATCGTCGAATGTAATAGAGCTTTTTGCAGTATAATTGCTAACACTACGACCTCGTACTGAATTAAACGCTTTCAACGCTGCTGCATCAGAAGTTGAAGACCCGTTACCTAAAACTGCTTCCGCATAAACCAGATATACATCAGACAAACGAAGGAGGTGCATACTCAAAGCTGTAGACATACGAGCTAAACTAATGCCTGAGCCTGCTAAATGATCAGCATTGTCACCTACTATGTTTTTAACGCAATTTGAACCGGTAGCAGATCCATAAGTAACAGTCAATGCCCCATCACTCGATGTTGTTTTATTCCAATCGTAATCGAAACCTCCTTTGTCAGTCCAAAAATAATCATAATGATCACCTTGCATCATCATAGTTGCTTTTCTACGGGCATCAGTATTAATGCGAGTTAAACTGGACGCATTTTCACCAAATGCATCTTGCAAATCAACAGTTAATCCAACCCAAGTACCCCATGTATCCCCAAATTCATCAAATCCGTTTAGCCCTAAGTCTGATTGCTCAGTATTTTGACAAGTCCATTGCGAACCAATTGTCCAATGCCAAGCGATAAGACTTTCTTCATTGAAATTGTTTGCCAAACGAAAATTATCAGAATAAACAGGCAATAAAGATCGACCACTTTCATCAATAACTTTCTTAGCATACAAAGCCGCATTTGCCAAATCAGCTGCATTACGGGTTCCATCTGTTGAACCGTAACCTGATTTGGTCAAATACACTTTTGCCAAAAGGCCATAAGCACCATATCTGTCAATTCGACCATCTGCGTTCTTTGCTGGAAGCAACTCAATAGCTTTTTCCAAATCTTTTATGATGTAAGTATAAACATCTTCAATTTTATTTCTGTAGACACTATTGGAAGTCCCACTGGCAATAATTGCACTATTACTATGAATAATTGGTACTGCTCCGAAACAACGAACTAAATAAAAGTAAGTCATAGCTTTCCACACCAAAGCCTCTCCCTTGACGGTGTTCTTTGTAGTTTGGGTTACTGCCGACCCCGCCTTTAAATTGATATTTTCAATAATAGTATTACAATATGCATTTACCGACCACAATGATGCTGAAGCATTTTTTAAATCCGAATCACTTGATTTTAAAACAAACGTTTGATAGGCATTATCTGTCCCATAATAGATATTTCCGGAGAGCACATCTCCAATTTTTACAAATCCACGTTGGAAATCGTACCAGGGTGAATTGTAAAGCGCATTAACCCCTTGAAAACATTGGGCATCAGTTTGGTAAAACCCATCAGTGGTATAAGTATCCTCGGCTGGGCGATTTAAGAAGTCAGAGCACGAACTCATCCCGAATAGCAGGATGAAAGCAATCGCTAAACTCTTTATAGTTAGTATTTTCATATTATTTTCTTTTAATAGATTTAGAATGATATATTTAAGCCGAAAGAGTATACCTGAGGTGAAGGATAACGTCCATTATCCAATCCCATAACATTTGCATTTGCAGTGCTTGCACCAACTTCAGGATCGAAACCTGTATATTTCGTCAGGGTATATAAATTCTGAATGTTTGCATAAATACGTAAAGATTCCAAATGCAATGGTTTCAACGTTTTCTTATCAAAAGTATATCCTAAAGCAATGTTTTTGATTCGCAAATATGAACCATCCTCAATATAACGACTTGAAATACGGGTATTATTATTGGGGTCATTTTGGATAGCACGAGGCACCATTGTTCCTGAGTTTGACACTTTCACATTATCAATATCATCATACCAATTAGATACAACATTACCAGTAGAATTAGTGCGAGGGTATGTTACAGAGGCATCAATTTCAGCTAATCGTGCACGATTAGTAACAACCGACAATTGGTTATTCCACAACGATGTCATGCTTGTAAGATTGATTGATGAATAATTCAACACTTTATTACCATACGAACCATTTATAAATAAAGTGAAATCAAAATTTTTATAATGAACGGTGTTGTTGAATCCAAATGTAAAAATAGGCATAGGAGAACCTAAATTTGTTCTGTCTTTTTCATTAATTACACCATCTTTATTTACATCTTCATACTTTAAATCTCCAACATAAGTAGTATTAGTCCGACTCCATGATTTTCCATCGGCCGGAGCATGATCTGGAGTAGCACTATTTAAAATATCAGCTTTATCTTGATAAACACCGATCACTTTATATCCGTAGAAATTATAAAGCGATTGACCAACTTCAGTATGCGATACAACATCAGTCCATTGACCATATCCTTCAATAGAAGTAGCAGAGGTTCCGGTCAGAGCCAACAATTTGTTCTTATTAAATGAGATTTGAGTCTCAGTATCCCATTGAAAATCTTTTGTTTTGATGTTGTGAGTTGTCAATGTAAATTCTAACCCTCTGTTTTGAAGCGATCCGATATTCCCATATGGAGAAGCCAGAGCACTTGATACATTTCCATCTGTTCCCATATATGAAGGCAAATCCACTTGCATTAGCATATCTTTTGACACTTTATTATAAGCATCAACAGTTAATTCTATGCGATTATTCAATAATCCAAGGTCCAACCCCAAATTTGTTTGCTCTTGTGTTTCCCACTTAAGATAAGGGTTAGCAATATTAGTGGGGCGATAAGCTACACCCAACCCGGTTGACATCTTTGAAATTTTTGAACCCCAAAGATAATCACTGATAAATTGATTACCGGTTTGTCCCCACCCTAGACGGAATTTACCATTACTAATTACCGATTTTAAGTCATCCATAAATGACTCATTAGAAAAGCGCCATGAACCTGCTACGGAATGGAAAGGAGCCCAACGATTCTTTGGACCAAATTTAGAAGAACCATCATAACGGTACGTATAAGTTGCATAATATTTATCAGCATAATTATAGGTTCCACGAGCAAAAAGCGAAGACATGGCACTGCTTCCAAATCCGGCAGTAATTGAGGGAGTGCCTGTTCCCAGATATGGATTGTGAACTGTGTTATCTGGCAAACCTGTATTCGAAATACTTTGATACTTATAACTCGATTCAGACATTTCCTGACCCAACATAGCCGTAAACTTATGTAATCCGAATTCCTCAGCATAAGTTAAATAGTTTTTTACTTGCCAAAACATATTTTGGTTTGTTTGCCATGAATCGCTGTTAATAGAACGAGACCACGTTCCATAAGTTGCTGTAGGTAAAAAGCGTTCTGCAGTTGAACCGCCCTTATCCAACGCGAATTCAGTATGAAAAGTTAACCCCTTCATCAATGTTGCATCAAAGTAGATATTACCGTTCAAACTGGAACGGTTTAATAAATTATCTTCATCCAATGCCTTAGCAATTGGATTAACACGTGAGGCAACACCTTCGCGGCTAACACTGGTATAGTTACCATTTACATCGTAGATAGGTACGTCAGGAGTCGACAATAAGGCGATATTTAAAATACCTTCATCACTATCAACCAGTCCAAGACGTTCGTTGGTATTTGAATAGGTCATATTCACACCCATTTTCAACCATTTTTTTAGTTGTGCATCCAAATTGGAGCGGAATGAAAAACGTTTAAAATCAGTTCCTTTTACAGTTCCTTTTTGTCCTAAATACGAACCTGACACAAAATACTTTACTTTATCGGTACCGCCTTGAGCACTTATGGTGTGACTTTGCATAGGAGCTATCTGAAATACGGCATCTTGCCAGTTAGTTCCATTACCAAGTAACGAAGGATCGCGAAATTCAACACGTTGATCACGCCCCTGTGTTTCAGAAGCCATATCATTGCTAAATTCGGCAAATTGTTTTAGGTTCATGACATCCAATCGTTTTGCCTGACGTTGAACTGCATACATCCCATCATACGAAAATTTAGCTTCGCCCGCTTTTCCTCGTTTGGTAGTAATAAGCACAACTCCATTCGATCCTTGTGAGCCATAAATGGCAGTAGCAGAAGCATCTTTGAGTATCTCCATAGAAACAATATCCGATGGATTGATAGTCGAAAGTGGAGAGATAGTCGAAACACTCCCATTTCCCAAGGCATCGCCCAATCCAAAGTCAGCACCGGATTTTCCTGTAACCTGAACCGGAACACCATCAATAACATAAAGAGGTTCTGCACCAGAGTTGATTGTATTTTGCCCGCGAACGCGGATAGAGACGGAAGAGCCCGGAGCTCCGGAAGTTTGAACAGCTGTAACACCTGCAACACGACCTTGCAAGGCTTGATCCATATTCGTAATGATGGATCCTTTGATTTTTTCTTCCCCGATCGAAGCAGAGGATCCGGAGAGGTCACTCTTTTTCATGGTGCCATACCCAACTGCCACTACTTCGCTTAATTCGTGCGAATTGGCTTGAAGTTTAACATTGATAGTCTTGCTCCTGACTGGAATCTCTTGCTTTTCCATGCCAATATAGGTAAAAACAAGCGTGGCGTTTTGGGCAGCGTTTAAGCTGTACTTCCCGTTGACATCTGTAGAAGTTCCAGTCGTTGTTCCTTTCACAAGTACGGTTACTCCAACCAACGGAGATCCATCACTTGCATCGGTCACAACTCCCGAAACAGAAAGATTCTGCTGTGCAGAAACTAAGTACACTCCAAACAAGAGTAATACCGTTAGAAAAATGATTTTTCTTTTCATGGAATTAAATTTAATATTAGAAGGTTAATTGTTGTACAAAATGACACATTTCGACTCTGCAAAAATAAAGTATCATTCACTAGAAAAACTATATTATTTTAGCTATATATGATACTTTTTCTACATCCAGCCAGATATAGCCATCTAAATTGAGATTGTTACTTAAACCGATTGAATGAATATTAATGCGTATATTGCTATATAATCCTCATTCTACAAAGGATATTACATTAACGGATCTTTAACATGAAAGAGTTATCAATCTGAATATAAAGAACTAATACAAAATACACTTTAAATATTTATCTTGTTAAATAAGAAATGAATTGTAGGAAATATAAAATTTCTATTTAAATTAAAGTTTGCAATATACGAATATTTCCAGGCCGTAATTTCAGAAACTAATTAAAATCTCGCATTTACATTTCTCTCCCATATATTCAAACTCAAATCACAAAATTAAACAGAATAAAGCACTTATAATGTTTGTTTAATTTTTTAAAACAAAATTTTATTCGTTTGAGTTCATCCTTTCCAGGCTGGATATACTGATCTATCAGCGCACACCTCCCCTGAATGTAAATCCCTGTTTCATCAGAAAGAACCTAAAATAATAACTCCTTAGCAAAATATAAATTCCGAAAGGAATTTGTGCTTTAGTTTTCATGTATGGTGGAGTATTCGGTTATCTTTATGGGTTTTACGAGAAACCCCTTAGAACCCGGGATTTAATGTCACTTACCCAGACTTTCAACACCATACAATATGCTTTCAGTCCTGTCTTGCTTTTAATGCAAAGGCATGCAATACAATTTAAATACACTGTAAATACAGAGATAAAACAGATCTTATTAATGTCTATTTTATCTCTATTTTATGTCTATTTTATCACTGTATTATCTCTATTTTATGTAATAGCAAGATGCGATCGTATTGCATTGATAATAAAGGGGAAATGTGTAGAAAATCCGGGGCGTTGAGGGAAAAGAATGAACGAGGAGGAGATATTCCGGATTGACGGAATAAAAGGGGTATAAATAAAGCGGAATACATCTTGACAAGTGATTTCAAAAATAATTCGTGCTCCGGGTTTTTGCAACATGGTTTATTAAGTATGAAATCAAACCTATAAGCCCAAACACTCTGCTTTTTCAGCCAATACCAGACAGGAAGATGGATCATTTAATCCGATAAACAAACAACCCGCTCAAATTTTTGATTTGAACGGGTTGTTTATTTACATTAAAACTGGAAATATCCTTTTCGGGAAATATCTTACATGAGTATCTGTAGTTCGGCTCTTTAGTTCTTTGTACGGTATCTATCAGAAGTATTTAAAAACCACCTCTCTTAAATACTTTTATTTCTTCCCGTCTGTTTTTCGCCCTGTTTTCCGCAGAAGTATTTGGCACCAAAGGATCATCAAAAGCTTTACTCTCTCCTATTAGCTGGATTTCAGGAACACCTTGTTCAATGAATCTTTGCATAACATTTTCCACCCGCTTCATTCCTAATTTTATATTTACTTCGCGGGAGCCAATATCACAGGTATGACCTATAAAGAGTAAATGGATTTTTGGGTGCGCTATTAATATCTCACTTAATTCTTTTATATTCGCATCTTTAGCATTTGC
>Ga0302162_10000155_pt1 | contig 21259 bp, 17 predicted proteins | sample I_Fen_E2_2_FD_193501 | JGI IMG/M metagenome (GOLD analysis project Ga0302162, IMG submission 193501) | Peat permafrost microbial communities from Stordalen Mire near Abisko, Sweden - I_Fen_E2_2 | ecosystem: Environmental > Terrestrial > Soil > Wetlands > Permafrost | place: Sweden: Abisko...
TTAAATTATCTTTTATAATTACTTATATTTTTCCTTTACTCAACGCATTTTCTATAGCTTTTAAAATAACCTTACTACTATTAGTTGCCCCGGAAATAACATCAACTTTTAAGCTTTGTGCATCCATAACTTTTTGAGTTATTACCTCAGCCGGTGCCCCTTTTTCATTTTTGTGTTGTATTAAATTTATATTACTTATCCTTTTATTCTTAACCTCAACTGCAACTTTTACTGCAATCATATCTGCATCAAACTCTCCAATATATATACCATCTTCTTTATTATCTAACTTAACATCTTGTATTACTATATTATTGATTTTATCTTTATAATTGCTTACCCTATTAATGTAACTAATTGCGAATAAGCTGCAAACCACAGCTATAGCAACTAAACTTATAATAATATATTTTTTCATTTTTATTCCCCCCTTATTCTATGGATTGCACAAATAAATAGAATTTAACATTTAGTATCTATAATTACTTTTTTATTGATTTTAAAATAAAATCAATTCTATTTTCTATTACCCTTGTAACTTTGTCAATCATTTCCAACACAGTATTTTAGTGAATCATTGCTTTTATTAAGAATACATATTGGATTATATAAATTTATACGGCTATTTATGATATTTTTATGCAAAATTTTAACCAAGAGAAATTTCTCTTGGTTAAACACTACTAAAATATTTTAATTTTTGATATCTTCTTTTTGAACATCAACTATTTCTGCATCTGTATTACATTCTATAAAAGTTATAATATGCTCCATTGTAGAATCTGATTGTGATGAATTTGCACATATACCTGCAATTCCAATAACTATTGTATTATGAATATCTTGATTCTCTACTTCTGCTACTGATATGTTAAACTTATTTTTTAGTTTTTGGACTATACTTTTAACAACCATTCTTTTTTCTTTTAGCGAATGTACCCATGATGCTCTTAGAGTAACTTCCATAATTAAAATATTCATATATTCCTCACATTCTCTTTTAATCATACTGAATTTCTATATTTTTTTAATATAGATACACACGGCTTAAATAATACTTATATATCGAATTCAATTGGTAAGTTAAAAGTACTAATTTTCAATGGTCAATATTCAATTTTCAATAATTAATCATTCCATTGAAAATTGAACATTAATAATTAAATTTCCACATATAATTCAAGTTTTAGTTTTGGGTATCTATATGTCTCAATTATAAATATAATTTAGTGTCAATTCTTCTATCATATTCTGACCAATTGCCAGATTCTGTTTTATCTTTCATTTGAGAAATCTTATTCATAGTTGCATCTATAGAATCAGCATAATTTACTATAAATGATTCTTCCATTTTCATTTCTCTTGGAGAACCATATTCAAGCTTTCCATGATGTTGAATAATACACCCTTTTATTCTCATAGTAAAATCTTCTGAGTAGAATGAAGGATTTTCCCTAATAGCCTTATCTATTAACTCTGCACCAATAACAATATGACCTTCCATTTCTCCTCTAAGAGTATATTTGAAAGGACCATCATAATATAATTCATAAATCTTACCAATATCATGAAGCTTTGCGCCAAGCACTGCCATTTCTGTTCTTCTGCAATCATATCTTTCACAAAGCATTATAGTTATATACATTACATTTAAAGTATGCTCTGCGAGTCCTCCTATATAGTTATGATGCATTGATACACCACCTATACCCCTTTTAAACTTATCTAAGAATTCTTCATCTTTAAAGAAATAATCATTTAAAGCTTTGCCTTCCCTTGAAATTATATATTTACCTGTATATAATTCAATTTCCTCCATAATCTCTTGAATTGGTCTGTTTAATGTTGGAAGATAATCTGAAACATCATAATCTGAAATAAATTCATATTTTTTTACATCAAGTTTACCATCTTTAATTCCTTCAATGTCTATGACTCTTCCTTCTTTAATATCGCCATTTTTATTTGATATATTAGCCTTTATTTCTCCACTTTTGTCTGCTAATATACATACAGCTTTGTCAGAGTCTTTAAATATTATTTTCATTACCATTAATGATATTTTTATAGTCTCCCCACTTTTCATATCACTTAAAAAATTCTCTTTTGTATTCATTTCTTCCTCCAAATTAGTTATTTTCTTATGTAGGCCTCAAATCTATATTCTAATATATAGTTTACAATTTACAGATAAAGCCTCATAGAAATTTGTTCTTCAATTGTCAATTGTAACATATATAGTATGTGTAAAAGAAATATTTATATTTATTTTCATATTATATTATTATAAAAAAGAGAATTCCTAAATAGAAATATAGAAGAACTCTTAAATATTTTTCAGATTCTTCTATCACTACCTTAGCTTTGTCTGAAATATCAGAAGGTAATATTACTGGGGTAACATTCCATTCCTAATGAATATTATCATCATAGAAATAATGGCAAGTATTACTTAAAAAACATTTCAAATTCTATTATTTTTATTAATTATTAAGTATTTACAAGATTTCCTTATTATAAATGCAATACCAACTATATTTAAATAAATATAGTCAATATTACTTATATATTTTTAACAAACTTCTATTTTTAGAGAGATGTAATTTTATTTAGAATGGATTATAGTATCAGTATAGAAGTAGATTAAATAAACGCTTTTTATAAACGTTTACAAATTGGAGGGATTATTATGAACTATAGAATTGTTAAAAACTCAAAATCTAACTTAATCCATTATCATTTTGTTAAAGGTATTACTCATAATAAAGCTTCAAATATTTTATTAGATTTCTCAAATTCTCTTGTTAAAGGATGTAAATCTTTTTTAAATTCAATATTTACACCTACAAAATATGTTTATGATGATGTTTCTGATACTTGTAAACCTTGCAATGACAATTACTATTTTAGAGATATTACTGATTTACAATTAAAAGCTTCCAGAAGAACTTTTTTATAATATAGAAATTCAGTGTTAATTAAATAAATATACAAAAAGGTTATGAAGCATGAGGCTTCATAACCTTTTTGTATATTAATTATTAAAGGCTCTTCGCACCATTTTTAATGGTTTAGTTTTGTAGAAACTCCCTCAAATTTTACAAATACACGCCTAAATGTTACTATAAAATACATACCCAACTAAAAATACTATCAGGAGGAAAATATGAACAAAAATATCGGACTTATAACCCTTTGTGGACTTATAATTGGCCCTATTCTTGGATCTGGCATTGTTTTATTACCGCCAATAGCTTATTCAAATATTGGAGACTTTGCAATACTTGCATGGATTATTATAATGATTTTAGGTATTGTATTTGCTTATGTTTTTACGTTTCTAAGCTTAGAAAGCCCTGGAAATGAGGGTGTGGCCATTGCAGTTGGAAATATACTTGGACTATTCTTTAGAGACCTTTGTTCAAATTTTCTTACAGCAGCCGTTTGCTTTGGACCCGTAGCGGTTTTAATTACTGCTTCAACATTTTTAAAGAACATATACTTTCTTAAAAATGTGAATATTGAATGGATTGCCTTTGCACTTATTATTATTTGTATATTACTCCTTATTCGTGGTGTTAAGTCTATAGGAAAGTTTAATCTTATATTCACTGGATTTACTGCAGTTATATTATTCTGTGGAAGTACCTATACACTTTTTTTCTCTTCGAAATTTCATGCACCTCAATCTACTTTTTCCTTTTCTAAATTTGGATATACACTATTGCTTTTATTTTGGGCAATTGTTGGCTGGGAAGTTGTAGGTAACTACATTGAAGATATTAAAAATCCTAAGAAAACGCTTATGAAAGCAATGACGATTAGTCTCATAGTTATTACTTTTTTATATCTTATTGTTGCACTTTCGCTTCAAACTTTTGATGGTAATACATATGATATTATTTCTATTATGACTCCTCTACTAGGCTCATTTGCTATACCTATAATTGGAATTATGGCATCAGGACTTTGTGTTTCAACTTATCTTATGATAGTTGGTGGCGTTACAAGAATGAGTGCAAAACGTTCTGAAAATAATAAATTACCATATTATTTATCTAAAGTTAATAAACATGGTAGTCCTGTTTATGCTATCATTACTCTGTCTTGCATACACTTGTTTATGTTAATTTTAGTTTCTTATAATGTTTTGAACCTTGATAGTTTGGTATCTTGTGCAAATGTCTTTTTTTTATCAAATGCAATTATTGGACTGTTTGCCGGTTTTAAATTACTGCAAAACATTAAATTGAAAATATCAATACTTATACTTATTACTTCATTTGCTTTGCTTATATTAAAGGCAGATATTTGGAGTAAATTTCTTCTGATTATAGTTTTCTTACTATCACTATATATTAATAAAAAAGCTACAATAATGAAAGATTAAAAATACTTTCATAATATTATCCATATAAATAGCCTTTTATTGTTCTCCGCCCTTTAAAAACTCATAATAACTAATTAAGTTTTTTCTTTTATCTAATGATAGATCTGAAATATCTATCATTACTTGCTTTTTATCTTGAAATTCATTTTTTTCTTTTAATTTTTTGTTTTCAAGAGCTGCGAAAAAAAATGTAGATATTGTGCTTGTAAGCATACTTAAAAATCCAATTCCTGCTATCATAAGTATACAAGCTATGAATCTTCCACCTCCAGTTGATGGACTTATATCTCCATATCCCACAGTTGTAACTGTAACAAAACTCCACCACAAGGCATCTCCATAATTAGTAATAGTTGCACTAATACCATCTTCAAATATATAAATTCCTATAGAACCCATAATTGTTATAATAATTGTTGATCCTAAAGCATATATAAATCCATTAGTAAATAATATTTCCTTTACATTTCCTATTAATCGGAGCACATATGAAACTACTTTAAGAAGTTTAAATGCACTTCCCAAAGTTGATGATGTTAAAAATCCTAATGGTAAGATAGCTATTAAATCTATAATATTATGTTTAAAAAATTTTTTTTTATTTTTAGCTGTAAATAATCTTATGAAATAATCTAATGCAAATATTATATATACAAGTATATCTGCAATATTTATTATTCTCATTGCGCTTTCTGTAAGTGTTTTGGAAAATTCCAACATAACTATAAGCACAGCTATTATTGCCATAATTCCAGCTACAACATCGTAAATCCACTCAATTTTTTCATTTTCAGTAAACTCCAAATCTCTCATAAACGTATCACCTCTACAAAATTATGTAATAAAACCCAATACATTACTAATGTATATTTTATCATGTTACTCTAACTCCATACAAGAATCAATTATATAAGATTGTAATTATAGTTTTGCCTTGTAATTTAAATTATGCATATAAATAAAATGGATATGATTTAATAATCATATCCATTTTATTATGTGATTTAAAATTATTTGTTTAATAAACTATGTATTATTCTTGTTGCATCCATATATTTAGCAATAGATCTACCATGATTTAATCTATTTATGATTCTAGCTGAGAATTCCGACAAATCAACAGCATTAAACCATTTTGAATCATATAATTCTTTTGGTACATATGTTAAATTAGTAGAATATATTCTTGCTATTAGTCCATCTTCATGAGCCTTATTAAACTTTTCAAGTCCTTCTGTGAAGAAAGCAAAGGTCGCAGCAACATAAACATTTCTGGCACCTATTGTCTTTAATTCTTTTGCAATATCAAGAACAGATTCTCCAGATGCTATCATATCATCAACAATTAAAACATCTTTTCCAGCAACATCTCTCCCAACATACTCATGTTGAACTATAGGATTTTTCCCATTAATGATTGTTGAATGATCTCTTCTTTTATAGAATAGCCCAACATCAACACCTAAAACGCTTGAATAATAAATCGCTCTATCCATAGCACCAGTATCAGGACTTATTACAAGTAATTTTTCCTTATCTAATTCTAATGATTTTTCATGAGATATAAATGATTTTACAATATCATAAGTTGGATAAATATTTTCAAAAGACATCAAAGGAATTGCATTTTGAATATTAGGATCATGAACATCAAATGTAATAATTTCATCAACACCTAATCTTTCAAGTTCTTGAAGTGCTATTGCACAGTCTAAAGATTCTCTTCCCTTACGTCTGTGTTGTCTTGATTCATATAAAAGTGGCATGATTACAGTTATTCTTGCTGCCTTACCTCTTATTGCTGCAACAGTTCTCTTAATATCTTGGAAATGCTCGTCAGGACCTTTGCAATTTGTAAGTCCAAACATTTTGTATGTACAGCTATAATTTCCAACATCACATAAAATATAAATATCCTTTCCTCTAACAGATTCAGAAATTTTAACCTTTCCTTCTCCATTAGAAAATCTTATTTCATTAAGTGGTATTAAGAATGACTCAGTACAATTCCTGTTGTTTTGGATATACTTGTCTATAGCATTCCCTAACTCCGCACAGCTTTCTAATGCTATTATTCCAAGTTCATGATTTAATTCGCTCATTTGTTTTCCCCTTTTTTAATTATTCTATCTAATATCTAGCTATTCTAACTTGCCAAATTGTTTAAATGGCAGTTAAAAACTGCATAACACTAGACGAAGTGCCCTTCGTGGGTATAATTATAACTAAATTCAACTAGAGTATGATACTCCACTTGAAAAGTTTCACTTAATAAGTATGATTCTTATTTTCTTAAAAAAATCTCAAACAAATAAATTATACCCTAATTTTATATAGATATAAATATATTATTGCTAATTTTATTAAAATTTAATAATAATATCCCTCTAATTTTTTCATTTTTTTGAATTTATTCTAAAATTTAACTTTGTAAACTGAAGTGGTGCTACATATAAGCGTATTAAAACGTTTATATATAACACCAATTAATTTCAAATATTTGTTAATCATTAATTCAAACTATATACCTTTTTAGAAACATTATTTTTTTCATCTATTATTTGTCCATCTTTTAACGTTATTATTCTTTGAGTCTCACTTGCAAGTTTCATTTCATGAGTTATTAATATTATGGTTCTTCCTTGTGTTTCATGAATCCTATGAAATATATTCATAATTAACCTTCCTGTTTCTGAATCAAGGGCTCCTGTTGGTTCATCTGCAAGTATAATATCAGGATCATTAGCAAGAGCACGAGCAATTGCAACTCTTTGCTTTTGTCCACCTGATAACTCATTTGGTAGATGAGTCATTCTATCTGCCATCCCTACTGATTGTAAGAGCTCCTTAGCTCGATTTATTCTTGTTTTTCTATTTACTCCTGAATACAGCATTGGTAGTTCCACATTTTGTAATGAATTTGTTCTAGGTATCAAATTAGAAGTTTGAAAGACAAAGCCTATCTTCTTATTTCTTATTTCTGATAAACTATTGTCATTAATTTGGCTAATGTCTATGTCATCAAGAATATATTCACCTGAAGTTTGTCTATCAAGGGCACCTATAATATTCATTAAAGTGCTTTTACCTGATCCAGATGCACCAACAATAGCTACAAATTCCCCCTTTTTGATATTAATATTAATACCTTTAAGAATATCTAACTGGTTTGCTTTTCCTATAAAAAAGCTTTTTTCAATGTTCCTCATTTCAATGATATTATTATTCAATTAACTCCCTCCCCTATTTCATCAATATAAAAATTTAATTTTACTTTATCTGATGCTATATAATCTAAGTTTCCAACTTTATATTATTTGAGTTAATAATATTTTGTTACTAATTTTGAAACTATGTTTTGGGTTGTTAATTTTAAATTTTACGTTTTCCTTATTTTACCTTAATAGTATCATTTTGCAGACTACGAATCAATGTAAACTTTTTCATAAATCAATATAGTTTCACAGCGATTACATATACATAATTTTTTCGAAGACATTATTCTTCTCTCTATTATTTATCACTCAGCACATTAATACCCCATAATAAATATTTCATCATAAGAACTATTCCAATTAATTATTCTATTTTTAATTTAAATATCTTTTGATTCCATATTGGCACCATCTTACCATGTCCATTTTACTATGATATAATGTGATTTATGTATAAATGTACCTTTTAAAACAACTAACATTAATTATTTCATTACTTTCAGATAATTAAAATGAGGTGACCATAATGGACAAAACAATAAGACAAACTATATTCGATCTGTCAGATGCTGAATTTCAAAAATTTCAAAGCAAGTCATGCCCTAATGTTAATAATATTATAGGTGTACGTATGCCTCTTCTTAGAAACCTTGCTAAAGAATTAGCTAAAAAAGATTGGGAAAATTTCCTATGTACTTCACCCAATGATTATTTTGAAGAAATTATATTAAAAGGTATGGTTATTGGATATGTAAATACAGATATTGAAACTATTCTTGAATATGTATATAACTTTATTCCTAAAATTGATAACTGGGCTGTCTGTGATAGTTTTTGTAGCGGATTAAAATTTACAAAATTAAACATGGAACGTTTATGGGAATTTTTAAAACCATATTTAAATTCAAATGAAGAATTTGAACTCCGCTTCGCAATTGTAATGCTATTAGATTTTTATATTATAGATGAATATATTGACAGAGTACTCATTTTACTAGATCAAATTAAACATGATGGCTATTATGTTAAAATGGCAGTGGCTTGGGCTCTTTCCATCTGTTATATTAAATACCCAGATAAAACAATGGTCTATTTAAAAAACAATACATTAGATAACTTTACTTATAATAAATCACTACAAAAAATAACTGAATCTTTGCGTGTAGATAAAGAAACAAAATCTATTATTAAAAATATGAAACGAAAATAAGTTAACGTTTTACTCAAAAGATGTTTTCCACAAATAAATAGATGCTACAGAATAATATGGAAAATAATTATTTTTATATCTGCTAAATTCTTCCTCTGTACTATCGGAAAGACCACATAGTTTCATCAGACCTCTTCTGATTGTAATATATTCAAAACTTACTATATCTGGTCTTTCCATAGAATTTAGCATTAAATCTTCAAAAGTATTTCATTTATTTCTTCACTTATTTTAATTCTTTCATCATAAACCCATTTTACATCCATTTTTAAATTAAATATTTTAGAAAATGAATAATACATATTTATCTTTTGATAATATATTTCCAAATCATCTAAATTTCCGTTATAGCACTGTGGTATAAATAATTCTTTTTGTTTGTTCACAAATAACTCATCTACATAGTCTAAAAATGTATTCATTAATTCATCTCTTGTAACATCGAATGGAACTTTCAATAAATCCCATTGTATATCTTCTCTAAGTTTATATTTCTTTATTTTATCTAAAATCAAAATATACTCACTAATATCCATTTTTGTATAGTAATCTAATTTTTCTTCGCGAGTGCTCCAAAGAGCAAGCTTTTCATTTAAAGGTAAACTTCTAATCTTAAGGATTGCTTCTGATGGCCCAATGACAGCTTCTCTTATAATTTCATCTTCAGCTTCTAGTTTAGATTTAATTATATCTGCATTTCCGCCTATACTTGCAATATATCCAGTGTCATAAATACCAATTCTTCCTGCACGTCCTCCAACTTGTTTAATTTCTTGTGAAGTTAATTCTCGTACTTCTTCTCCATCAAATTTTCTTATACTTATAAAGACAATTCTTCTTATTGGCAAGTTAACTCCCATTCCTATTGCATCAGTAGTCACTAGTACCTTTGTCTCTTTATTTACAAATTGTTCGTACTGCATTTTTCTAACTTCTGGTGGTAAATCACCATATATTATACTTGCTTTAATACCTTTGCTAGAATACTCCTGGGCTATCTCTAAAACTCTTTTTTTAGAAAAAACTACAATAGCATCCCCTTCTTTAGTATCTTTATAATTAAAGTTTTTATATTCAACTTCTAATGGGATTGCTCTTTTATATTCTTTTATTTCATATTCATCTTTGCAATCATTTAATATTGTCTCTAATATAAATTTTGCATTAGCTGCCCCACATATATGTATTTCGTCACATTGAAGACCTAGTACTGATTTGCTCCATGCCATCCCTCGAAATGGATCTCTAATCATTTGAATTTCATCAATTACAGCTATATCATAATGTTCTTTTAGGTTAACTTTCTCAATTGTGCATGAAATATGAGTAGCGCCAATATTTATAATTTCTTCTTCCCCAGTTGAAAGGTCACAAACTACTCCTTCTTTATTAAGTTTTTCAAAATTTTCTAAAGCAAGAATTCTAAGTGGTGATAAATATACACCTTTTCTTGCACTTTTAAGACGCTCTAACGCATTATATGTTTTGCCAGTATTAGTATCACCTAAATGTATATAAAACTTTCTCTTCATGCTTCTAGCTTTAATATATTCATCTTTAGGATTGCTTGGGAAGTTCTCTTCAAATTCTTTTGCTATTAATTTAGGTATGTGTTGTTTTGTCAGTATTGTCATTAATCCTTGATTTAAAAAATTATTATAATTTCCACGTACTACTTCATAAAAATCAAATTCTGTATTATTTTTTTTATTATAAGAATCCAGCATTCTCTTTGAGACATTTTCTAATATCTCTTCATACCTCTCACATACATCATTAAAATCTTTTAAGTTTTGATTTTCTAATTCTTTAAGCTTTTTGAGTTTCTTTCTTAATGAACTTTCATGTTCTATAAGTGCTCCTGGTTTTGAATGTTCTACTATTTCTTCTATTTGATTTATTTGGCCTTTATATTTTTTAAACTCTCTTTGTGCTGCATTATTTTTCATTTATTGCCCTCCATTAGAATCTCTATCTTAAATTAATCTATTCTCTAATTATTATAATAAAAATATACTCTATATAGTTTATTATAATTAAAGTTAAGATATTTTAAACCATATAGTAGTACTTAAAATAAATTCTTTATAATGCAAAATATATAACGCAGGCTCTAAACCCTCATTATAACAATAAATATTTATATATTTATATATTTATATATTTATATATTTATATATTTATATATTTATATATTTATATATTTATATATTTATATATTTATATTGTTTTATATATTTATATTGTTTTATATTTTGGACCTAGGTCGATATATAGATATCCACCTTCTAAGTTATACTCTTGCTATTTAAGTTAAATCCATGCAAAAACATGGTGCATTCATTGTCATAATGTATCCATCGAGGTCACCCTGACCTCCATAATTAAAACCCTCGACAATTATAGTCGAGGGTTTTCTTATGTTTTAACTTGGCCTCAGTTAGCATATTGAAAATTGAATCGTATCAGTCTTATTATATTTGTTATTTCCCACAATTACACTACTTCCAAACATTGTTATTAATAGTGCAATTTTCGAATTGTACATTCTCTTTATTATCCAGTAAATAATCACAATTATTATTACTTATTTCCGAATCTTTTATTGTTATTTTACTGTCGCTGATTCCTAAGTAATCAGTGGTATCAAAGAAATATACCTTTTCCTTGCTGTACACTGAGTCTTCTGATTTTGAATTATTTTTTATTACACACTTATCTAGTAAAACATTTGAGTTCCCTGATGTTTCAACAAAACCCCAACCGAATTTATTATTATCAGCTATTTCACATTTTTCAAATGTAACATCCTTTGACTTGTCTATCATCATTATATTGCTGTAAGCTTCGTGATTAAATATCTTACTTTCTGTAAATTTGATAGCTTCAGAATTAAAAATTTGTATTGCTCTCAAAGAACAATGATCTATTGTACAGTTAGATGCATTCAGCCTCTTTACATTATTTAAGCTAAGCCCTATACTTCCACAACCATATAGTTCTGAATTCATTATTGAAATATCATTACTATTGGTGAATTCAAGCACTCCTGCATTACATTCATAAGGTGCTGGTGTATGACCTGCAATAACGTTTTTTATAATAACATTGCTTACATTAGTAAAGTTCATTATATTAGCAAAACGAGGAGATACTTTTATTTCTACTTTTCCTAAATTCATTCCCTCTATAGTTAGATTATGAATGCCTTGAATATTTAATTCTTTTCCATCGTATACTGTTTTCCATGTTACTGAATTGTCTGCTTTATTAATTTGTTCAATCTCTGATAGATTATACACACCTGGTTTTAACAAAATTCTTTTATTAGAACCTATGGCATTAACAAATTCCTGAGCAGTTCCAACTGTAACATCAACAATTTTATCTTCTGATGTAGTTGTTGATGCTGCCTCTTGATTAATCATCCATGCACCATCAGAACCTAATTTAAAACCCTCAATTGTTGTGTCATGAGCCATATAACCATTAGAATCAAAATAATACCATTTCCCATCAAGTTTTGCCCATCCTGTAGCCCAGGAATTACCTACTGTATACCACCAGCCTGTACTATTTTGTCTCCATGAAGCACTTACTCCTACTGGATTTAATACCAATACTGATGCTACTATTAATAAACTAGCTATAACTTTTCTTAATGTAAGTTTTTTCATTATTATTTCCCCCTATATTTTCTTGTACTTTAACTATATTTCTACCTTTTTATCCAAATCCCTCTAATCTGTAAATACTAAATTCTTTATTAAACCAAAAATATATTCTTCAATAAATACGAGAAAAAATCCTTCATAAGATAAATTCTTATAAAGGATTTTAAATAATTAATAATAACTCCAAGGATAAATTTCCATGATCCAAATCAAATATGCCATAGGATTTTGTCCCTGAATTATGAATTGTTTATTAAAATATTTTGTAAAAGATTTTTGGTAACCAACTTCGTAGATTACTTTTTTCTATTGTGCATACCTCTTCAATATTTCAACAATAATATTTGTGCAAATATCCATACCTTCTACTGTAATATGTTCAAATTCTCCATGATATGCAAATCCACCTGTTCCAAGATTTGGACAAGGTAATCCCATATAGCTTAAAGTAGCTCCATCTGTACCACCACGAATTGGTTCTATAATAGGTGTAACATTTAAACTTTTCATAGCTTCTGTGGCGTTATCTATAAGATGAAAACAAGGCTTTATAAGTTCAACCATATTTTTATATTGATCTCTTATTGTAGCTTTTACTGTCCCCTCACCATATTTTTCATTTATAAGTTTTTCTGCAAGTTGTATCATTGATTTCTTAACTTCAAATTTTTCAACACTATGATCACGTATAATATAGTCCATAGTTGCATTATCTGTATTTCCCTTAAGCTTCTCTAAATAATAAAAACCTTCATATTCTTCCGTATGTTCTGGTCTTTCTGCTGCAGGTAACATTGAATTAAATTCAATAGCTACATTTAAAGCATTTATCATTGTATTTTTTGCAGACCCTGGGTGAACTGATACACCACTGATTTCTACTTTAGCTGCAGCTGCATTAAAGTTTTCATAACAAATTTCACCCTCTATGCCACCATCAATTGTATATGCAAAATCTGCTCCAAAGTTTTTCACATCAAAGAAATGTGCTCCAAGCCCTACTTCTTCATCTGGAGTAAATCCTATACATATTTTCCCATGAGGAATATTTTCTTTCATTATAACTTCACATGCCGTAAGTATTTCAGCGATACCTGCTTTATCATCAGCACCAAGTAATGAAGTTCCGTCAGTCGTAATAAGAGTTCTACCCTTTAAAGTTTTTAAATGAGGAAATCTATCTGGAGATAAAATGCTATTGTTTCCCTTTAATACAACATCTCCTCCATCATAATTTTCAATTATTTGAGGTTTTACATTCTCCCCATTAGCTGCTGGTGCAGTATCCATATGAGCTATAAGTCCTATACTTAGCTTTTCTTCATATCCTTTAGTTGCAGGGATAACTCCATATACATAGCAATTATCGTCAACTCTAACATCTTGAATTCCAAGTTCCTTCATTTCGTCTACAAGTATATTTGCTAAATCAAATTGTCTTATAGTTGTTGGATGTGTATCCGAATTTTCATCAGACACAGTGTATACCTCAACATATTTTAATAAACGTTCATAAGCTTTCATATATATTTCTCTCCTTCTAATTACATATAGTCTTTCCTAAATGAGCCCTCATTTAGGAGACATTACTTTCTACTCTTATGTTTAAATTTGCTCTTATACCTTACCTTTTATACATATTTAAATAGTATTTAACTATATTATATAGCATTATAACTAATTCGTGAACTATTCACCACCTAATAGAGGGGAACTTTTCAAGCAATACCACTACTATAGCAACTTTACCAGAGCTAATAAGATCATTCCAACCTCAATTATATCTTTTAGGCACTTTAGCTTATTTAATTTGTTTTCTATTATAATGATTTCATTAATCTTATTATATTTTCAGATGTCTTTTCAATATTTTCCTGTCCTTTTGTTAAAGCATCTTCAAGAGAAGTTGCTCCTTTCATAATTCCAAATATTGAATTTATCCCCATTTCATATAGACAGTCTATGTCTTCACCAACGTTGCCTGCTAATGCAATCACTGGCTTACTATGTTTCTTTGCAACTGAAGCAACTCCTATGGGAGTCTTTCCATATTGAGTTTGAAAATCTATACCACCTTCTCCAGTCCAAACCATATCCGCACATTTTACTTTTTCCTCTAATCCAGTATACTCAATTACAATTTCGATACCTTTTTTCAAAGTACCATTCAAGAATGCCATAAGTCCTGCTCCTAACCCACCTGCTGCTCCAGCTCCTGGAATATCCAACACGTCTTTTCCAATCTGCTTTTTAATTATACCGGCATAGTGTTTTAAATTGCCATCCAATTTTTCTATAGTTTCTTTGTTAGCTCCTTTCTGTGGTCCAAATACATTTGAAGCTCCTCTCTCTCCGCAAAGAGGATTGTTAACATCACAAGCTACTTCTATTGTAACTTCTTTTATTCGAGTGTCAAAGTTAGTTAAATCAATAGTTTCCAATTTTGATAACTCACCACCACCAAGGCCTACTTCATTACCGCATTCATCCAAGAATTTTCCGCCAAGTGCTTGTACAACTCCTGCTCCACCATCATTAGTGGCACTGCCACCAATGCCTATTAATAAATTTTTAACTCCATGATTTAAACAAGCCTTGATAAGCTGTCCAGTACCATATGTTGTAGTTATTAATGGATTCCTCTGTTCAGTAGGTACTAACTGAATTCCACTAGCACTTGCCATTTCTAATACGCCTGTTTCTCCATTTCCTAAAATACCATACTGTGCTTCTACTTCGTTACCTAGTGGCCCAACTACTTTTAAAGAATATATTTTCCCTTTAGTTGCATCTACTAAGGCCTGCATAGTTCCTTCTCCCCCATCAGCCATAGGTACATGTATACATGTGATATTATTATTTACTTTTTTAATTCCTCTTTCCATTGCTTCACAGACTTCTTTCGCAGTCATACTTTCTTTAAAAGAATCTGGTGCTAATACGATAATTAAATCTTCTTTCATATCTAACGCTCCTGACTTTATTAATATATCGGGTTGATACTTAATAAAGAATATTCCAACTCAACTAATTCTTTCATCAATTACAATTATGTAATTATTATATCGAATATATATCGGAAAATTCAATGTTTATCATTTCAATTTTGCTGTTTATAGCCTTGTTTTCTGGAGTAACCTTTGGACTTTCTATAGTCATTGCAGGAAGTTCTATTTTAAATATACTTCCTTCATTTATGTTACTTTCTGCACTTATTTTTCCGCCATGAAGCTCAACTATTGATTTTACTAATGATAATCCAATACCACTTCCCTCAGCATTACGTGAAAGAGATTTGTCTACCTGATGAAATCTTTTAAAAATATTATCCAGGTGCTTCTTGTCCATTCCTATACCAGTATCCTTTACTGATATTTCAACAGTGTCACCTTTATCTAGTATATTTACAAATATACTACCACTCGTGTTTGTAAACTTAACTGCGTTAGAAATGAGGTTTAGAATAATTCTCTCAATCTTATCAGGGTCACAGGCTATAATCTTTTCCTCTGTATTTGTATCAAAAGTGATATTTATCCCCTTTCCCTTAATATATTCCGCTATGGATTGAATAATTTCCTCAGTAATATTGACTATATTTTCATTAGATAGATTTAATTTTAAAAATCCAGATTCAATTTTTGATATATCTATTGTGTTATTGATAATCTTTGTAAATCTATGGCAATTTTGCTTAATAATATTAATGCTTCTAGAAATTTTCTCCTTATTAGCGTCCCATAAATTACTTTTCAAATATAATTGCATTAATTGATTAGTACTGAAAATTACATTTAATGGCGTTTTAAGTTCATGTGATATATTTGAGAATATTTCATCCTGCATCTTAAGGGTTTCTTCCATTTTATTTTTTGCTTTTATTTCTTCAGTAATATCTATTGTAATGAAAATTATTTCAGTAACCACATTCTTTAATCCAAATAAAGCTTGGCACTTAATTTTAAAGAATTTTTCTTCCCCTGCTTCAATGTGTTTTTTATAATAAAAACAAGAACTAGATTTTTTTTCTATTAAATTTTCAACATTAATTTCTGCTTTAGTCCTTTCGTTCATATTGTATTTAAACATATCAAATATATTTTTTCCTGTAATAGATGCTAACTTTACCTTTGGATTAATTTTCTTTAACCTGATATAAGATTTATTGTTAATATATTTAATATTAAAATCTGGATATGAAGCAATTGTACATCCCAACTCTAAATTCTCCATTATATTCCTTAACGTTTTACTTTGAGCTTTTAATAATAAATTTTCCTGATTTTTCATTCCTGCAGTTATATCACGATAAATCATTACGCCTCCAATAAAATCACCTGCTTTATCATGTATGGGAGTACCTGTTACCTCTGTATAAGTAATAGCCTTTTTATTCTTTTCCATTACTATATATCTGGAAATTTTTTCACCTATTATTACTCTTTGTACAGGTGTATTCTCATATAAAATTAAATTTCCATCTATATCAAAATATTCCGCTTGTTTAAAAGCAGTTTGATTATTTTTTAATGTTGTAAAATCGTATAAATAGTTATCTTTAGCTCTTTTATTCATTCCAGTATAGTCCCCATTTTTATTAATAAATATCACTTGATCAGAAGTATTTTCAATGATTGTTTCCAGTTCTTCTTTTTGTTTTTTAACAAGCTTACTATTCATAACTTTTTCTGTCACATCTGTAGTAGTACCAACTAAATACTTTTCTTTTCCGTCTATAGATATTGGTACTAAAGATATATCCCAATACGTAGTCCCTCTTTCAAAATGTTCATATTTAAATTCCTTTTCATAACTTGGTTTTCCAGATTTTATGTTACTTAATAAAATCTCTTCCTCATTACTTCCTTCGTATCCAAACATTGTTTTTATCTTATTTTTACCAATAACATTTTCCCTTTTATTGTATGGAGCATCAAGAACTTCTAAATACATATCATTCATTCTTAATACAATTAAATCTGGTAAACTGTAAATAGCAACTGCAATTTGACTACTTGAGTAAAGATGCTCAACATATGGAAACTTTTCTTTAATATTAGAGTTTGGTTTCTCCTTAATAAAGTAAATCCTTTCATTTTGAAAGTCTAAACTCTTGCAAGAAATTGTAACTTCTATAGGATCATATTCCTTAGTAAACATATAACAGCTATATTCACTTTCAATATTTTCAAGATGAACTTGAGAATCAATTTTCAGCATAATACTTATTTCAGTAAGTGATTTTCCTATTAATTCGTTATTAGAATAGCCTGTAAGATTTATAAAATCATTATTAACTTCAGTAACGATTTTGTTTTTACTATATAAAAATGATTTTTCATCAGACTTTTTTAAGATGTTCTCCATACACTCCCCCCCATTTTATACCCATTTATATTATACTCTAACAATCTTCTATCTAATTTTACTGCATTTTACACGATATGTTAACTATTACATTTAATCTATTTTATCAATCGTATTATATTTATCTACAATTTATTTTAAAAATATCGTCCTAACGACAATATTCTTAATTATTCTTTTAAAACTGTTGGTGAACATAAAACACTATATCTTAAACAAAACAAAAAAAAGCATAAAGTGAAACAGAATTTAATTCTGAATTTACTTTATGCTTATATGAATATGTTTTTTTACTTCATCATAAAATCGTGACAACAAGCTACGATTTTTTTATCTATATTATTTTACAAATTCTATGTTACCTTTTGACAATTTAGCTATTCTTGCTAATGAATAAACATCATAACCCTTATCTTTTAGCATTTGTGGACCATTTTGAAATGATTTTTCTATTACAATACCTATTCCAGCAACAGTTGCTCCAGCTTCTTCTACTAGACGTGCTGCTCCAAGCGCTGCTTCTCCATTTGCTAAGAAGTCATCTATAATTAATATATTATCATCTTTATTTATGTAATCTTTAGATAGTGTTAATTCATAATCAGAATTTTTGGTATATGAGTGTACCGTTGTTTGATAAACATCCCCATTTAAAATTTTTGAGCCTTGTTTTTTTAATGTAACCATAGGTAATTTCATTTGCATTGCTGTCATTACAGTTGGCGCAATTCCTGAGCTTTCAATTGTAAATATCTTTGTAACCTTATGATTTTCGAAATAATTTTTAAAATATGTACCCATTTCATACATTAATTCCGGATCAACTTGATGATTTAAAAACGAGTCAACTTTTAATACATTTTCTGATAGTGCCAGACCTTCTTCTAATATACGTTTATGTAAATTTTCCATTACTAATTCACTCCACTCTTTTCTTCTTTTAAGACTAAGTTTAATATTAATACAAAAAACAGTTATGTTTGAAATATTTGATGCTACAACTGTTCCAAACATAACTATTCAAATATTAATTAAGTTTCCTATGTAAAAAAATCCAACCATACAAAGACTTTATAAATTACAAATATATAATTCGACTAAATTTTTCCAAAATAAAAAACACCTCAATTTTAAATGAGGTGTTGTATTTCTAGATTAATATATTTAATAATACTTAAAACTAAAACACTACCTCGTAGTCTGCTAATTTATGGATAGCAGGTAGAAACTTTCCAACCATATTATCGGAAATATACGAGTCTTTTGTATGAACTGATTATTCATTATATCATATTCGTTCTTTTTATACAAATAATTTAGTTGTTTCATTGTTAAATTTTTTTCTTCATATACAAAAATTTATATTTTAAAATTTAAGACTAATTGTGTCAATTTTTCAGCAGCTACGGTTTGCTGTTGAGCTACTATAGAAACTTGCTCAATTGCTTTATTTGTTTCCACTATACCAATTAAAATTTCTTCAGAATTACCTTTAGTATCTTTCATATTATTTGCAATAGTTTGTACAACTGCCGAAATTTCTTCTGTAGATGCATTTAATTCTTCAGTCATTGATGCAATATTTTGAGATAAGTCACTAATGAAAGCAGCATCCTTTTCGTATTTCTCTCCTGTATCTATCAATAAATCATAATCTTTTTTTACACTATTATCAATATAATATAAAATATCCTTTGAATTACCTGATAAATTATCAAATGTAACTTGAACATTTGAAATTACATTTTGAATGTTCTTTACATAGCCTGCTGATTGTTCAGCAAGTACCTTTACTTCATTCGCAACAACCGCAAAGCCTTTTCCATTTTCTCCAGCTCTTGCTGCTTCAATATTTGCATTTAGAGCAAGTAAATTTGTTTGTTCTGCTATTGCTGCAATAGATTTCGCAATTATACTAATTTCACTAACTACCTTTCCTTGCTCAATGGCATTAAGTATATTATGTTGTTTTTCTTCATATAACTTATCTGCAACATTTTTAGAATCAAACCCTTTTTCTTTTATGTCAGTAGCCCTTTCTTTAATATCTATGGATTGTTGACTACTTTCAGTCGAATTAGAAGCTAATTGAGTTATTCCTGAATTAACTTCTTCCATAGTTGAAGATAATTCTTCAGTAATTGCATTTATTCCTATTATGTTTTGCACTATACCAGATGTGTTCTTATCTATATTTTCAAAATTACTTGACATCTCTTCTAATGTAGCTGATAGTTCTTCACTAGACGATGTTAGTCCTTGAGCTTGATCTAATATATTTTCAATTACTAATTTCATCTTATCCTTTGCGTTATTTAATGCTTTAATAAGCTTTCCTAGTTCATCATTACTTTTACTTTCTAGTGAATATGTTAAATCTCCATTTCCTAAAGCTTCTGCAAATAATAATCCTTTTTTTATTGTTTTTGATATATATGATGCTAACCCTAACCCAATAGTAATTGCTAAAACAAGTCCCAAAGCCAAAATTATATGCATTATATTAGTTGTTATATTATAATTTTCTGTATCGCTGTTACTAGCTTCTTCTGCTTGCTTTTGGTTTATTTGAATTAAATTATCAAGTTTTTCAGACATACTATCTGTAATTTGAGTGAGATTAGCTAATTTAATCTTTGCGTCTGTATAATTTCCCGCTTTAAGCAGTTCAAAAAGATTATCTTTTTCAGTTGAATATTTATCTAAAAGAGAAGTGAAATCATTAAATTCTTTTTTTTCATCATCGGACATAGAACTATTGGCAAAAGTATCAACATATGTAGTATTTTTAGTTCTAATTGTTTCAATTTTTTGTAAGTCTGTCTCAATTTTAGAATCATCTTGTTCCAAAACTGCATCCTTAACTATTCCAATTTCTATTAAAAAATTTTCTTTAACTGTATGTATTTTATCAATACTTTGTAAATTATCAGAATATATTTGTTTTGCATTGTTCTCAATATTTGTCATACCAAACTTTCCGAAAAATCCAGTTACTCCAATTAATAAAGCAATAGTCATAAAACCTGTTAATAATTTTGTTTTAATAGATAAATTTCTTATATTTTTCATTTGTGCACTCCCTCAATCAATTATTTTTTATATTATTACTAATCGCACTAATATGTAATTAAATCATATAATTTCCTATAAACCCATATTACTATATTAACCTTAACAATAGCTTAACAGATAAATTTGGACTTATTGTTATAATTTTATGTACAATTTGTTAAACCATAAATTACCATATTATAGTTTTATTCTTCCACCAATAATTATACATTTTGAATCTTTTCCGTGTCCAATTTCATTTGTCTTTGCAATTGGCATATTAGGATTATTTACAATTTCTTTTATTATTTTTATTATACTTGGAGAATATTTTTCTCTTTCCATTTCT
>Ga0302162_10000157_pt1 | contig 21125 bp, 26 predicted proteins | sample I_Fen_E2_2_FD_193501 | JGI IMG/M metagenome (GOLD analysis project Ga0302162, IMG submission 193501) | Peat permafrost microbial communities from Stordalen Mire near Abisko, Sweden - I_Fen_E2_2 | ecosystem: Environmental > Terrestrial > Soil > Wetlands > Permafrost | place: Sweden: Abisko...
TAAATATCCCTCCAAATTTATAATATAATTACAATGTAATTTCAACCTCGAATATTAAGTTTAATACTTAATCGTTGACATAACACTCATATTTTATCAAAAGAATATAAGAATTGCAATTATTTCTGATTATTTTTCAGTAAAATTTATTTTTTAGTACGTTTTAAGCACTTTCTTTAGCGCTTATTTCTAACACAATTGAGTTTTCATCTTTATTTTTATTTATAATATAATCACTTATATCATAATTTTCTAATTTTGATATTTCATTTAATAATTCCTCCTTATTTCCCATTATTTTTATTTTAATATGCCACTTTCCATTAATTTCATTTGCAGATACGATGTTCTTTTCTTTTAAACAATTTAACTCCTCATTGAATTCCTTTAAAGTTTTATGATTATATATTATCTTTTGTGCATTGTTGTATACTTTAATGTTTTTCGCTTTATTAATTTTATTTATATAAAAAACTTGTGCAAAAATAAATGCAATCATTACTATTATCAATAAATATTTATATAATTTATTCATTTAATCTTACCCCTAGCTTATATTTCCCACTACCATCTTTATTTATGTCACTAATATTTATTGAAGTATCTGAACTAATCTCATCAATTCTTTCTAAATTATTCACTATAACTTCTCCATTTTTATTAGTTATATATGCTTCTTCAATTTCATCTTTAATTATACTTTTTATCCATTTATTAATGTCATTCGAATTAATTTTATTCTCTTCACTATGATCTATATTGCTTTTATTTTCTCTATATTTTTCTTTAACTTCTCCTATACTTTTCGTTGTTATTGGAATTAAAATCAAATTTATTAATAATAATACTGTAAACACTTTATTCTCTATTTTATTTTTATTTAATTCTATTCTATTATAAAATTTTTCTGTTATAAAACCTTTGTTTTTCATATATTTTTTCATTGATTAACTCTCCTATATTCATTTTTATTATCTTGAATTTATTTTTAAGAGATAAATCATCAAATGAATTATCAACGTATATTTCTCCCAAATCATTATTTAGAATTATTTTTTCAAAAACTATTTCTTTATCGTTTCCCACAAACCCATAGTAAAACAACCCATCTTTGAATGATATATAATAATAATATTCCTTAAATTTTATAAGGACTTCACAATTAAAAATACTATTCTTTAAAATTTTCATCATTACGTCTTTAACTATATATTGAATTGGCTTGACTTCTATATTTTTTGCTTTTTCAGATATCTTCTCAATTCTTTTAGCCCCTTTTATATAATATATAGCAATTAAATTATTCTTTTTTTCAAAATCATATAATATGTCTCCATTTTGTGGAAAATCATTATTGATCTTGTAATCTATAAATTCATACAATTTGTTTCTTTTTATCTCTCTTTTAAACTGTTTTACATGCAGCTCTTCTTCAAGTATTACTATTTTAATATTAGATTTGAACAAATTACTCATTTCATCTACTTTATCAAAATCATATTCCTCTCCATTATATATAAATAATTTTTTCATTATAATAACTATAGATCTTTTCATTTTTAATTTTCTCCTTAAATGAAAACGCATTTTTATTATTTATTTTAATTTATCTTCAAATTTACATGTTGGAATTAAAATTATTTTTTCATCTCTTAAAATATATGTGATTTCTCTTTTTCTATCTATTTCATTATTTTTATTAGTTTTTAAAAACATTTTATCATCATTTTTATTATACTCCAGGCTACTATCTTGTATTTTATTCTCAAAATCTTGTGAAAATATATCTTTATCGTTGCTATTTTCTTCATCTACATCATTCAGCTTATTTATTCTATTTGTATTAAGGTCTTTCATGAATTTATTAAGAATTTCTTCTTCAGCTTTATCTAAATCATATTTATCTTTATCAAATTTATATAAATTACCTAATTCATTATTATTTCGCATCATCTTAAACATAAAACATCCAAGCGTGCTCATTAAAGATAATATCATTACTGTACTTATTAAAACTGTAGCTTTTTTCTTTAAATACATCTAATAAATTCCTTTCCATCTTTATCATGAATTATTAAATAAATTAAATTTCCTTTTCTTTTAACTTCAATATTATCTATATCTTTCAGCATAGTATTTATAGTGCTTTTACCATTTTTATTAATACATTTCACAACAATTTCTCCTTCGTAAGATTTGATGGTTTTATATAAATTAGGATCTTCATTAGTCTTTGAGAATAGAACTGATTTATCATCTACAATTACTTCATTAAGTCCTCCTTCAGATATGATATTATCCAAATTTATATAAAAGTTCTGATAATTATTATATTTAATAGTTATCTTTGTTGTTTCTATATAGCACTTATACATTAATACATATAAATTTATCCCCTCTACTAAAATTATAGTTGTTAAAAAAATATATACTAATGATTCAATAATGGTAAATGCTCTATTTTTATTCGAAGTAAAATATTTCTTATATTTCATCCATCCACCAACTTTTGGTAAATTCAGTTTCTACACTAACCATATTTTTTTCAATTATAACATTAGCTTTAATCTTTAATTTTAAACCAACACTGTCCTCTCCAATTTTGCTTATCTCAATATCTTCTCCTTGTTTAAGATCTTTAATCTCAGTATTAAGTAATTTTTTTGAGAAATCTCTATCATATTTGAATCCTACCTTCTCATTACTTAATAATTCTTCAATTTCTTCTTTAGGCATATTATATTTGAACTCATTAGTTAAATTATATATAGCTCTATTTACTTCTTCTAGTAAAATCCTTTCTTTTAGAATATCTACATTTTGTATGCTAGTACTTACAATAAAGGTTGTAGCCAATGCCAAAATCATAACTGAAGCCATGACCTCAATCAAAATACTTCCCTGCTTCTTCATGCAAATTCACTCTCTTTAATAACAATTAAATCTACTCCAACTCCAATTGTTATATCTTGCCTTTGCCCATATTTATCTATAAGTTTTATTGTATTACCTTGTGATATTTTCCCTGAAGAAGTTATTAGCACACTTATATCATTGTTAATTATTTTGATTTCTTGAGGTAATTTTATTATCTTTTCTATATTGTCCCAGCCTTCTATAAAACTAATCTCATTTTCACTAGACTTTACTGTGATTTTCCCATATTTATTTTTATCTTTGCAAACTGCTTTACCATAAGAAAGTAAATTTTGTATTTCATACACATACGCTGTATTATCCATATCGTGTGATAAATCACTTCCTAATTTGCTTAGGGATATCCCTATACTAAATAAAAAAGTTAATATAAATATACTAACTACGGTTTCTATTAATGTAAAACCATATTTCTTCATTATCTCATTCCACTTTTCAAATTATTAAATAATGGAAGTATAAATCCCAAGAAAAATATAGTAATAAAGATAGCCATTATTACCATGAAAATCGGACTAATAAATTTAAGATATTTTTTTATTTGTTCGAATAATTTATATTCTAGATTATTCGATAATTCTTTAAATCCTTCTTCTATTGTTCCACCTTCTTCTCTTATTTTTATAATTGCCAATGTATATTTTGAGAATATTTCACTTTTATCCAAAGCTTCTGTAAGTGTCCTTCCATTTAAAATGCTGATATTAATTTCTTTTATTTTTTTTCTTAAATAAGAAAAACTCATACTATTTTCACAATATTGAAGAGCCTGTAAAATATTTATTCCTGTACTTGTTATTATTGAAAAAAGTAAAACCATAATATACTCAAAAAAAGATTTTACTATATTTATTTTTATTAACTTCTCACAATTAATTTTATTAAATAAACACTTTGAAAGTATTATTGCTATTAATGTCCATGAACTCATAGTTATAATTGTAAGTAATGGATTTTTTTTAAAAGTACTATTTATATCATATAAAAACTTACAGTTTGCAGGCAATTCAATATCCATAGCTTTATAAATTTCACAAAACTCAGGAATAACTTTATTTATCAAAAAGATAGCTAGTATTATCATCGATACAAATATAAATAATGGATACATACTTGCATCTTTAATTTCCCTTTTTATAAAAACAGATTTATCATAATAAATATTCAAACCTTTTAATACCTCATATAATTTACCAGTATTTTCGCCTATAGTTATTATTCCTACAAAAAATTCAGGATATAAATCTTCAAATTGTGCAAATCCTTCTGATAAACTTTTTCCTTGCTTTATAAATACCAAAACTTTTAAAATACTATTTTTATATGTTTTATTAGGTAAAATATCAGCAACCAATTCTAAAGCTGTAGTTATTGGTATTCCATCCTTATAAATTTGTGCTAAATTACTTGCAATTAAAGACAATTGTTCTTCATTTACTTTGGATTTAAATAGTAATCCTAAACTTATATTATGAAATTTCAAACTCTCAAATACTTTAATGTAGCCCAAGTTTGAGTTGGATTTTTCATTAGTTTTATCTCTAATGTTACTACTATTCATTTAACCGTTCTCCCTCTATAAACTCAAAATAATCATTATTGGATATTTTTCCTTGTAATAGCAAGTTTTCTAAATCATATTTCATATTTTTATTTGATAAATAGTTTCTGTCTTCATATAATTCTTCAACATTTTTCTTATTTTCATCTTGTAAAAAGTAAACTGCACTTATAATTTGTCTACCGCCATATCCAGAGAAGTTACAAGCTTTACATCCACATTTCTTATATATTATTCTTCCATTTACTGAATTTTCATAATCCTTCTCTTTGCATTTATCACACAATGTCCTTATCAATCTTTGTGATATTATTCCAACTAATGCATCACTTAATAAATAAGATTTAATGCCCATATTCTCTAATCTTATGTAAACTTCTCTTGCAGATCTACAGTGAATTGTACTATATACCTTGTGCCCGGTAATTGAAGCACGCACAGCCATATTTGCAGTTTCTTCATCTCTTATCTCTCCAATCATAATTACATCCGGATCTTGTCTTAATATACTTCTAAGTCCATTTGAGAAAGTTATATCTAATTTTTTATTTAAACTCATTTGGTTAATATTTTCCATAACAATTTCAACTGGATCCTCTAAAGTTGTTACATTTAATGATTTCGAATCAATTTCCTTTAATATTGTATATAAAGTTGTACTTTTACCAGAACCAGTTGGTCCATTTACTAAAACCAAACCATTATTTAATGATATTATTTTTCTAATAAGTTTAATTTGTTCTTGAAAAAATCCTAAATTCTCAAGATTATACTCAAAATTATCACCATATAGTATTCTTATAACTAATTTTTCTCCGTAAACCAAGGGAATAGATGATATTCTTAAATCGTATTTTGCCTCATTATAATTAACTATTATCTTCCCATCTTGTGGTCTTCGCCTTTCGGTAATGTCCATATTAGCTTTTAATTTTATTTTTGATGCAAGAGTTTTATATTCGCTTGAATCTATTTTATGAACCAAAACTAAGGTCCCATTTATTCTGTATCGTACATACACGCAGTTTTTTCGTGGTTCTAAGTGAATATCACTTGCTTTATCTTCTATAGCATTAAATATTAAAACCTCTTCTAAAGTTCTATCTTCTACGCCAAAAATTATATTCTTTAAGTTTTCATAGTTTTTTTCTTCTATTTGTTTAAGTACGATATTCTTATTATATATAAATCTAAAGTATGCTACGGCTTCTTCCGTTGCCTCATATGTTAAAACTACAACATCATTTATATTTTCTTTTATAGGAATAGCCTTATATTTTTCACATATTTCTTTTTTTAGGTTCTTTGCAGTTTTTAAATCAACATCTTTAATTTCATATTCTCTTATTTTAATCCCGCCTGTCTATTGTAACTTTGGATATATTATCTTTAATTTTATTAACATATCTATATAAAATTTTGGACTAAAATTTTATATACTATTCATAACTTTAGAATAATTTTGTTAAATTTTCAAAAAAATTCATAAAAACATTTCAGACTAAACTTATTTATTCCATAAATATCCGAAAATAATATCAAATAAAAAATAGAGGATAATTGGATACATAAATTGCATCCGATTATCCTCTATTTAAATTAACTACAACTATAAATTATTTCGACTCGATACACACATGTACGCTTTTCACGTCAAGTGTCTTAACTTCTATAATCTAAAAACACATAATCTATAGAGTTTTTAGATACTACACTTATACTCCCATCTTGCGTATAAGTATAAATTTGTTCTTCATTGGTATTTTCACTATTACATCCTATAAATAAAACATTTCCATTTTCATCTATTGTTAGTCCTTTTTCTGTTTTTACTATAACTGGGAAATCAAAAACTAATCTTTTTGCTTTGTTATTTTTTAATTCATACAATGAACTGATATTATCAGAAACTTTTCCAGTAAAATATATTTTTTCTTTATTTATAATTATATCTGAAAGTTCTTCTATATTATTTGTTAAAATCTTAGCATCCTTTGTTTTCTTATCTATCATCACTAACTCTTTATCATTTTCTAATGTTAACTGTAAGAATACCACATTATCTAAAGTTGCCTTTATAAAGGCTAAATATCCTTCTTTAATTTTGTAAAGTAATTCTTCTTTATTTTCTTTTATGTTATATGTGAATAATCCATTCACTCCGTCATCACTGACTCCATAATACACCAAAGTATTAACATCGTACCAATCATATAAAGTTCCTGATATTGAAACATTAGATTTCATTTCTATTTGTTTATTCCCATTTGTATCAAATATTTTTAGCTTAAGACCATTGTCTTCTATAAAATATGATATATATCCTGCATCTTTAGATAATTTAAGTTCAGAATAATCTAAATCCTTAATTTCAAACTTATATCCATTACTAACTACATACGATTTGCCTTCTTCATTAGCAATATAACTAGAACTATTTTTATCATAAGCAAATACAATATTGTTGCTTTCTACTTGTTTATATTTTCCATTTTCATAATTATATAACTTATAAATTCCTTCTTCGCTCTTTAATACAGATCCTGAATTCAATTTAATATCCTCTGCTATATTAGATGCTTTTTCTTTTTCTTTTTCCTTTTCAGGCGAACATCCTAATAAAAGCAGAGGAATCACAATGAAAACTAAAATACTCAAATACTTTCTTTTTAATATTTTCATTTATATTCCCTCTTATTCAATAATTTCATCTGATATCTAGCCTGGGTACCTTGATGGTACATTCTAACCATAGAGGTTATGTGGTGCCCCTTAGGGATATAAGTTCAACTAAATTCACCTAGAGTTTAAAACTTTACTTGAAAATTTTCACTTTACAAAAAAGTTTTACCTTCAAATGACACTTCTGCTGGTCCTTTCATATATACATCTTCTGCAAAGACTTCTATAATTAATTCACCACCTGGTGCCTTAACAAAAATTTCTTTTTCCTTATCTACAAGCCCCAATTTCTTAGCTACCACCACAGCTGCTGAGCATCCAGTTCCACAAGCAAGAGTTGCACCAGCGCCTCTTTCCCATGTGTTAACTCTTATATGAGTTTCGTCAATTATCTTTACGAAATTAACATTGCTTCCTTCTTTAAATAAGTCAAGTTTTTCTATTTTAGAGCCTTCTTCTACTATATTGTATTCTCTATCTTCTTCAAAAATAATTGTATGAGGTACTCCCATGAGTACTGTAGTAATATTGTAAGTTTTATTATCTACAATAATTTCACGTTCTATAAGACTTTCTATATTATTTAAAGGTATATCACGTCCGTCATAAGATGGATTTCCCATATATACTCTTACATATTTAACTTTATCTCTTTCTAATATTATCTCAATTTCCTTAATTCCATCTCCAGTTTCAACTGAAAATTTATTGCCACTTGCAATTTTATGTTCATATACATACTTTCCAAAACACCTTATAGCATTTCCACACATATTAGCTCTTGAACCATCTGCATTTATTATAACCATCTTAGCATTTGCTATTTCTGATTTTCTGACAATAACTAAACCATCAGCCCCGATTCCAAAATGTCTATCACAAACTTTCTTAGCTAGTTCACATTCATCTTTAATCTCATAATTAAAATCTTCAATAAATACAAAATCATTTCCTGCACCTTGCATTTTATAGAAATTCATTTAAATTCCCCCAAAAATAGTTTAATATTTTTTTTAATTTAATTCTCAATATTTCTTCATTGAGAATTGATCATTATGCATTATCTTTTCACAATTCATGTTCTAAAACTTTTATCTTAGCTATCTATATATGCTTCTATACATTACATTTTGCTAATAATTGATAATTATATGACTATAATGTTATACTACTCTTAGTTACACTAAGAAAGGATGACATAAAATGGCATTAGATGGTATCTACTTATATAGTTTAGTCAATGATTTAAAAAAATCAATATTAAATTGCAGAATAGATAAAATAAATCAACCTGAAAAAGATGAAATTATTTTAACTATGCGAAAAGATCGTAGCAACATAAAACTTTTAATTTCTGCATCTCCTAGGTTTGCTAGAATTCATATAACAAATTCAGTTAAACCAAATCCTATAAAAGCTCCTATGTATTTAATGGTTCTTAGAAAATACATATTAGGAGGTAGAATTACAAACATTACCCAAAAAGATAGTGACAGAATTTTAATAATAGAAATTGAAAATAGAGATGAACTGGGTTTTGATAGTGTATATTCCCTTATAATCGAAATTATGGGACGTCACTCTAACATAACTTTAGTTAGAAATAGAGACAATAAAGTTATGGAATCCATAAAACATATTACACCTGATATAAATAGTTTTAGAGTATTATACCCTGGAGTGGATTATGTTTATCCTCCATCATCTACTAAATTAAATCCTTTTTCTACTACTCATGAAGAATTAAATTCTTTTATAAGCAATAATTCTATTATTTTTGATGCTAATTTTTATTCTAATTGTTTTACAGGAATAAGTAAACTATTATCTAGCGATTTATATTATAACATCATTGAGTATAATAATTCACCTACAAAACACGAAATTTATGAAAAGTTTAAGAAATTTATAGATAATTTGCATGAAAGTTTATCTTTTCATATATATACAAACAAATTGGGCATTTTTAAAGATTTTTATTGTTTAAAATTAAATTCTTTAGAAGAAGATTTTTTATTGCTTCCATATAGTGATCCTCACACTTTATTGGATACTTTTTATAAAAATAAGGATAAACAAGATAGACTTCAAAATAAATCTACAGATTTACAAAAACTCATTCATACAAATATTGAAAGATGTAATAAAAAATCAAAAATACTTAATGAAACTCTCAAAGAATGCTCTGAAAGATTCATTAAGAATAAAAGGAGACCTTTTAACTTCTTATATTTACACACTAAAGAAGGGCGATAGTGAATGTACTTTATTAAATTTTTATAGTGAAGATGAAGAACAATATATTAAAATTGCTTTAGATAAAACAAAAACTCCTTCTGAAAATGTTCAGCGTTATTATAAAAAATATAACAAACTCAAAACCTCAGAAGAATATGCTAAAGTTCAGCTTGAAAAAAATATTGAAGAAACAGAATATTTAAATTCTGTTCTCACTAACATAATAAATGCTGAAAGCTATGATGAAATTGATGAAATAAAAAATGAATTAATTGAAACTAAATATATAAGATTTAGAAAAAATAGTAAAACTTCTAATAAAGCAAAAACTTCTAAGCCTCATCATTTTGTTTCTAGTGATGGAATTGATATCTATGTAGGAAAAAATAACTTGCAAAATGATTATTTAAGTTTAAAATTTGCAAATAAAAATCATCTTTGGTTACATGCAAAAGATATTCCAGGTTCACATGTTATTGTTTGTTCTTTTGACGTTCCAAATAAAACCATTGAAGAAGCTGCAATAATTGCAGGATTTTATAGCAAAGGAAAAAATTCTTCGAAATTACCTATAGATTATACAAAAGTGAAAGAATTGAAAAAACCAAATGGATCAAAGCCTGGTATGGTTATTTATCATACTAACAAGTCTTTAATAATAAATCCAAACGATTTTAATAATCTATTTAAAGATTAATTTTATAAGGGAATAGAGGTATCCAAGTTAGATTATAAATCTAACTTGGATACCTCTATTCCCTTATAAATAAGGCTAATGAAAGAAACTAACAATTAAAATGTAATAGCATACTGACTTGTTATTTTTTTGAATAAGCCTAAATTATATGAATAAATCAAATTTTTTCCATGCTTCTTCCAATAATTTTACGTTACTATTAAAAAAATCTTTCTTCTCCTTTTCAATATATACAATTAAAACATTAATTAAACTTAGAGGTGCTACAAAAGATTCTATAAATGTAGAACCTTTGCTTATAGCTTTTAATGTAACATCTGAATATGGTACAAGTGGAGATAGCATGTTATCTGTAATTGCTATACTTTTTGCTCCATTTTTCTTTAAATGTGTGAAAATTTCTACTGTGCTTCTAGCATATTTCTCAAAGCTAATTCCAATAATTACATCTTCATCACTAAATTCGTTACTTTGCTTTGGTATTTGTTCTATATTTTCAATTAAATTAACGTTATTAAACATTAAATCAAGATAATATTTAAGAAATATACCAAGTACAGAAGAGCTTCTTCTTGCAACTATATATATTCTTTTTGCATTTAATAATAAATTAACTGCTTTTTTTAATTCATATAAATTTAAAGCCTCCATAGTTAATTTAATATTATTTAAATCTTCTTCAAATATTTCACAAATATCTTTTTGTTCACCACAATTTTTTTCAGACTCTATTTTTATACGTTCAATATTATTTACTTGTTGTGTAATAGATTCTTGAGTATCTTTTAAAAATTGAGGATAACCTTTATATCCTAGAAAGTTCACAAATCTCGTAACAGTCGCAATACTAACCTCAGATAATTTGGCTAATTTTTCTACAGTTAGAAAAGGTGTGCTATTTGGATGTGATAATATGTACTTAGCTATTTTTTCTTGTGATTTGCTCATATTAGGTATCTTTTCTGCCATCTTTTGATATACTTCTGCCATTATTTGAACGCCTCCTTTTTATAATTAATTTTTCTCATTTTTTCTATACCTTATATAGTTAATTTCTAAATATATTGCAACTAACTTTTTCAATGTATTTCTTTAAAAATAAAATATAATTTTAAAACAAAAAAGGTGCTAACAACTTTAACAGTTATTTAGCACCTTTGCTACCAATATTCACTTACTATATTTTAACATGTAAATAAAACTTTGTAAATATGTTTTCAAATCCTTATTTATATATTTAAAGTAAATACATTATGCTTTAATCTAGTAATTCATTTATTAATGTATCTCCAAAATTCTTAATCTTATCATTATGAAAATATTGATAATAATGACACATAATTTTACCATTATATAATTTTCTATTTTTAGTTGACTTTACTCCAAATACTTTTTCAAAATTCTCAAGTGATGTTAATATGTTGAAATCCCAACTTTCTAACTTATCCTTCACCTTTCCCATATGTCTATAAAGAATATCTAATATTTCTTCTTCTCCAAGTCTTTCTCCATATGGAGGATTAGAAATTATAAATCCATGTTTTCTAGAAGTTGAAAAATCAAAAAAGTCTCTTTTTTGAAATTCTATATATTTATCAACGCCAGCCCTCTTAGAATTTTCCATAGCAAATTTAATCACATTATAATCTATATCATATCCTATCATTTTTAGATCTTTATCTTTTTGAGACTTCTTAGCCCCTTCTCTTACAGAATTAAAATCATCTTCACTCATAGATGGCCATGTTTCACATATAAAACTTCTATTTACTCCTGGCGCAATATTTTGAGCTATCATAGCAGCTTCAATTAATATTGTTCCTGATCCACAAAATGGATCTATAAGTTCAAAATCATCTCTCCATCTTGAAAGTAAAACCATTGATGCAGCTAATGTTTCTTTTATAGGCGCAATTCCAGAAAGCACTCTATAACCTCTCTTATGTAATCCTGGACCAGTTGTATCTATTGTTAGTGTAACTGTATCTTTTAATATAGCCACTTCTATTTTATAAACAGGACCACTTTCACTAAACTGCTCTATTCCATAGCTTTCGCTCATACTCGTAATAACAGCTTTTTTAACTATAGATTGGCAGTCTGGAACGCTATGAAGTGTTGATTTAATACTTTTCCCAACAACATGCATAACTCCATCTTTGGGAATAAGTTTGCTCCATTCTACTTTTTTTGTTCCTTGGAATAGCTCTTCAAAAGATTTTGCTTCAAACTCAGCCATTTTTATAAGAACTCTATCTGCAGTTCTTAAATGAATATTAGCAATAGCTATATCCATTTCATCTCCTTGAAAGGTTACCTTTCCATTTTCAATTTTCAAATCTTCATATCCAAGCGCTCTTAATTCCTTTGCTGTTATACTCTCTATTCCAAAGGTACTTGTTGCAATTAAATCATACATAATTTTATATTCTCCTCTGTTCAAATTAACTACTATATTTTATTCATTGTCATTTGAATCATATATTTTAACTGAATCTTCTCCATCGGTTTCCTTTAATGAAACTGCTATAATTTCATTTTTAGATGTAGGAATATTTTTACCTACATAATCTGCTCTAATAGGTAATTCTTTATGGCCTCTATCTATTAGAACTGCTAATTGAATAGCTGTAGGTCTACTTACGTCTATAATAGCATCTAATGCAGCTCTTGCTGTTCTACATGTATATAAGACATCGTCTATAATAACTATTTTTTTATCTTTTATTTCAAGTCCCAAATCTAGATTTCTGACCTCTATATTCTCATTTAAAATAGTTAAATCATCTCTATACAATGTTATATCTACAGAACCAACTGGAACTTCTTTTCCTTCAATTCCTTTAATATAATTTGCAATTCTTTTTGCAAGTGGGTAGCCTCGGGTCTTAATTCCAAGCAAAACTAAATCCTCTACCCCTTTATTTCTTTCTATTATTTCATGAGAAACCCTTATTAATGTTCTATTTATAGCTTTCTCATCTAATAGAACTGCTTTTAATTTCATGTTATCCCTCCACTTTTAACTCAGTAATATCTTAATTACATTCTTATAAAATTACATATTTCTTTTACTACAATATTAATTTAAAGCACGTGAAAGAAAATACAAATCAAATAAGCTCATTTCTTAATTTATCTATTATCACCTCAAAATATTCTGGTAATTCCGTAGTAAATTCAACATATTTATTTTTTGTTGGATGAACAAATCCTAAAGTCTTAGCATGTAACATTTGACCTTTTAACTTGAATCTTTGCTTTTTGAAGCCATAAAGAGGATCTCCAACTAATGGAAAACCAATTGATGCCATATGTACTCTTATTTGATGTGTTCTACCAGTTTCTAGTATGCATTTTATTAAGGTAAAGCCATTATATCTTTCTATAACTTCATAATGTGTAACTGCTCTCTTTCCACCTTCTACAATTCCCATCTTTAATCTGTCTCTTTTATTTCTTGCCATTGGTTTATCAATAGTTCCGATTTCATTTTTAATTCTTCCTTCAACTAAAGCATAATATTCTCGTTTCATCGAATGATCTTTTAATTGTTCTGAAAGTTTGTTATGGGCTTCATCATTTTTAGCAACCACTAACACACCTGATGTATCCTTATCAATTCGATGAACTATTCCAGGTCTTATTACTCCGTTTATACTAGATAAATCAGTGCAATGAAAAAGCAATGCATTTACTAATGTACCATTGTAGTTCCCAGGTGCAGGGTGCACAACCATTCCTTGCACTTTATTAACAACTATTACATCTTTATCTTCATATAATATATTTAAAGGTATTTCTTCTGAGTCTACCTTTAATATTTCAGGTTCTTTAAATATTGCTTCAATCTTATCAAAAGCCTTTAATTTATAATTACTTTTAGGAATTTTACTATTAACCTTGATGCTATCCTTTTCAATAAGTCCTTGAATAAACGATCTTGATTTATCAACAAAAACTCCAGACAAATATTTATCAATTCTTGTTCCTTGATCTTTTTCATCAACTATAAAAACATTTTTATCCATAAATCAATGTCCTTTCTTTAAATGTGTTATTTCAACATTATAATATAATAAATTATAATTTACAATTGAAACCTTAATCCTAAATTATTCAAAAAATTATAAAAGTCATGCTTTGCATGGTTGAATAATTGATTTTTAATAATCTATTTTTTACATTACACCAGAAAACCATTAAAATCTGTACCGAATCTATGTGCTTCTTTAAGATATTTTTCTTAAATTAATATAAAAAATGAACAAACAATTCAAGTTAATTAATAACTATACGAAAATTAACAGTGTGTATTTAAACTACAATTTTTCAATATGTTATCATCATGCAGTATTAGTTATTATATACTCACTTTACAAATTACCACTTAAAACCATTAGATGTACTTAAGAAAATATCAACATATAAGGGGGAACTATTCATGGACATTATGACAATTTTAGGTTTAGTAATTGCATTTGGATCTATAATATTAGGTTATTCATTAGCACATGGTTCATTATTTGCGTTACTTAAATTAACAGCAGGACTAATAGTTATAGGAGGAACACTTGGAGCAACTGCAGTTTCTTTTCCTTCAAAAACATTAAAAAAGATTCCAAAGGTAATAGGACTAGCTTTCAAAAAGAAGGAATTTAATTTGGAACAACATATCTCCTATTTTAAAGAAGTTTCACTTAAGACTAGAAGAGATGGTCTTTTAAGCCTAGAATCTGAATTATCTTCAGATTTAGATCCATTTACAAGAAAGGGACTACAAATGGTTGTTGATGGTATAGAACCATCATCTGTAAAAAGTATTTTAAATACTAAATTGGAAAATCTTGCTGCAAGACACGATGATTGTATTGAGATGTTTTCTGCCGCGGGTGGATATGCTCCTACTATGGGTATTGTCGGAACTGTAACAAGCTTAGTTATAGTACTTGCTAATTTAAATAATGCCGCTGAAATGGGAGGAGAAATTGCTTCTGCCTTCGTAGCAACATTATATGGACTTGGTACTGCAAATCTTTTTTGGCTTCCTATTGCTAGTAAATTAAAAGAAATTAATAAGGCAGAAATTATTGAAAAAGAAATGATTATTGAAGCGGTACTTCTAATTCAAGAAGGAGTTAATCCAAATACCTTAGTAAGTAAGCTTGTTGGCTACTTAACTGAAGATGAAGCTAAACTATTAGAAGAGATTTAAAGGGGTATAAACATGAAAAGAATAAAAAAAGAAAAAGATGATTCTGAGAGATGGATGCTTTCTTACTTAGATTTCATAACATTACTTATGATTTTCTTTTTAATGATGTATGCAATATCTAATGTAGATGCTGCAAAATCTCAAGCATTATCAAAGTCATTAAAGATTGGTTTTAATTCCGGAAATGGTGAAAATGTAATAGCAGTATCTGATAGCTCTAACTCCCCACCGGTAATAATAAGCGATGCCGCTGCTGAAGAAGAAAAGCTAACTGAAGTTAAAAAGAAAGTCGATGATCTTGTAAATAATTCCGAATTAAAAGGAAGTGTTACTACATCAATCCAAGAAAGAGGACTTTTAATAAGTTTTAATGATAGTGTATTCTTTAATAGCGGTGAAGCGAACCTTAAGTCTGACTGGCAAGGTAAATTAAAATCTATATCAAAAGTTTTGAATGGAATTGATAATTATATTCGTGTTGAAGGGCATACTGATAATGTTGCCATTAACACAAATTACTTCCATTCTAATTGGCAACTTTCATCAGTAAGAGCTGCAAATGTAGTTGAATTCTTAATTATTCAAGGAAGTGTTAATCCTGGAAGATTATCCTCTGTAGGATATGGGGAATATAGACCTATTAAAAGTAATGATACTGAAGAAGGACAATCTTCAAATAGACGAGTTGATATTGTAATATTAAATACTAAGCTTAATAATTCAGAAACTTCAACACAATAAAGAGTATAAAAAAACCACTTTTAGGTGGTTTTTTTATACTCTTCATTTCTTTGAATTTATCTAATCCCCTTGAACAAAAAAACTTTTTATTTCATTTAATTCATCATTTAGTGAATTGTGTTCTTGCAAGTCTTGGAACTTTTCTTCCTTTTCATCTATCTCATTTACTAAGTTTATTTTTTTTTCTATTATTTCTTCTTGGATTACTTCGTCATCCTCTATTGGATCCGAAACATTGTAATTTTTAACAAAGTCTTTCTCTAAATCATCAAATGTTTCTAATTGTGTATTCATAAAATTTCTATATTTTGCTCTAAATTTAATAAATTCTTGTTTAACTTTTTCATATTCATCATTTATTTTGATAACATCACTATGTGATTTATCCATAAGCTTTTGAGCAGATTCATTTGCATTTTTCAGCATTAATTCTGCTTCCTTTTGTGCTGAATTTTTCGCTTGCTCTGCTGCATTTTGTGCAAGAAACAATGTATTCTGTATAGTATTTTCAAGTTTCGAATAGTGATCTACTTTTTCATTTAAATTAGCAAGTTTTTCTTTTAAGTTTGCATTTTCTTTATAAAGTTCTTCATAATTTTCCACTACTTCATCTAAAAATTCATCAACCTCATCAGAATGATATCCTCTTAATCCTTTTTTAAATTCCTTGTTGTTTATATCCATTGGTGTTAATTTCATACTTTCACCTCAATTATGTATATTTTTTAATAACAATTTTTATTTTTCCACTTTTGCTATTCCCAATAGAATTGCCTAAAATAAATTTCCCAAAACCTCTTATGGTAATTCTTTCTTCACCTTTAAGTTCATAACTTTTATCTTTTATCTTAACGTAATTTATAAGCACTTGGCCTTGTTCTATCATTGCTGTAGCGTTCGACCTAGATACATTTATAATTTTAGAAACAACCCCATCAATTCTTAAAGAAGAAACTAAAATAATTTCTTCTTTAAAATTAACTTTAGGAAGAAGTTTAAAATCATCAATCACTTCTGCACTACAAACAACTTTAGAAATCTTATCAATGTTATATATAATAAAATTTTCTATTTCTTCACATACTGCTACATAACATGTATTTTTATCTACCAATAAATCACCAATTTTATTTCTTTCTATCCCAAGTGATAATATTCCACCTAAAAAATCTCTATGTGTAAGGTCTAAAAATTTTGATGTATTCTCAATCTTTATTAATTTCATTGGAAATGTATTATCATATACATTATTAAAAGAAATCATTCTTCTTTCTGCATCTTGAAAAAAACCATTAGTTTCAACTTTAAAATCCTTACTGCATAAATTTTTTTCAAACCAAGTCCATATATTTGGTGTATAAAAATTTTTCCCAAACATAGGTATATCTTTATCTTTAGATAATAGATATCTTTCATACAAGTTTAATGCTTCATTTTTATCATCAGTAAAATATTTACTGATTTTGTCTTTCATATTTATATTAAAATCCTTTTAAAGAAATCTATTATAAATATAGCAATTATAGGTGAAAAATCCATTGGCAATCCAGGAATTAATTTATCCTGTAACTTTTTAAGTGGTTCTAAAAAAGGATAAGTAAAATTGTGTATTATACTTATAAACTTATTTCCTTGCATTTGTGGAATCCATGAAGCTATAATTTCTATGAATATAGCTAGTTCTAATAAGTTAAAGAACGTATTAAGAACTATAGTAATACTATATAGCAAATTCTATTCCCCCTATTTTGACCAATTAAACACAGCTTTTGAACTAAGCTCATTTTTTAACTCATTTGTTACTTCAACATTTGAAGGTGACAGAATATATACACCTTTTTCAATTTGTTGTAATTCTCCACCTAAAGCATAACAAGAACCACTTATAAAATCTAATAATCTTTGTGCAATTTTTAATTCTAACACTGTTGTATTTACTAGAACTATTCTCCTATTTTTAAGGGCCTCACAAATTTCAGTTGCTTCTTCATAATCTACTGGTTTTGTAATTGTTACCTTTGCATTTGAAGATGTATGGATATTTACAACTTTACTATTTTTCTTATTTGTAATAACCGGTTCTATTTCATCTTCATCTCTCATCTCATTTTCATATTCTTCATCCTCATAATTCTCATAATCTTCATAATCCTCAAACCCTAATAAAGATTTAACCTTTGATAAAATCTTACTCATTTTTTACTCCCCCTGTATTATAATTTCTTTCTCCGAAAATCCCTGTTCCTACTCTAACTAAATTAGAACCTTCTTCTATAGCTGTCATATAATCATGAGTCATTCCCATAGATAATATGTTCATATTAATATTGTTATATTTTTTCTCTTTAAGTTCTTCAAATATCTTTTTTGTTTTTTTGAAATAAGCCCTATTACTATCTTCATTTCCTTTTGGAATAATCACCATTATACCATTTACAGAAATATGGTTACATTTTTCAATTGATTCTATAAATTCATATAAATTTTCCTCTAGAATTCCACTTTTGCTTTCTTCTCTTCCAATATTAATTTGAATTAATACATTAGCTACTTTATTAGCTTTTCCAAAAACCTTTTCTATTTCGTTTAATAAACTACTATTCGCTAGAGAATGTATCAAATAAACGTTATCCACTAAATATTTAACTTTATTACTTTGAAGTTGTCCTATGAAATGCCATCTTACATCGTCATGAAAATTTTCTGATTTTTTCATTAATTCTTGTACTTTATTTTCTCCAAAATCTCTCATACCTGCTAGATATGCTTCTTCTAACGCTTCTAGTGGCTTTGTTTTAGAAACAGCTAAAAGCCTTACATCTTCTGGAATTCTAGATTTTAGTTCTTCTATATTTTGCTTAATCCCCATAATTTAACACCTTAAAACTATCCCTTTCTATACTACACTTAGTTTATATTCTACATAACTTTAAAATTTCCTTCAAAAATATAAATTAAATTTTATTTTTTACTCTCATCTCGCTCCATGTATTTAATATTTGCATTGGATGTTGTTGGTGGCATGATTATTTTATCTATTTTTTCAATATTAACATAAAGCTTTCTAAACATAAGCTCTTTAACATGACTTCCATCTTCTAAAAGTGCTGCTTTTAATTTTTCAGGATCTCCTATAGCATAAATATTAAATGGAGCATACTCCATTCCACCATCATCAAATCCAATAAATGCCCAGTTACAGATTACTCCAGACCATGGAATAACTCTATGATTATTAACGCTAATAGCTTCTGCTCCAGCCACTCGAAGCTCATTTAATATTAACGCCATATCATTATCGTGCAAAAGCTTGTTGTTAATTTCAGATGTATTTTCTTCAAGTGCATTAGTATTTCCATCATTTATCTTTAATAAGATTCCTGAACCCTCTGTTTTGTTTAATCCAATAAACATTTGATAATCGCTAATTTGAGCTTTCATATCTTCAAGAATCTTATCATTTTTTGTATAATTATTTTCATAATTTTCAATTTTGTCATTCTTTTCACTATTATCTTCTTTTAGATTTCCTATTTCCTTATATAAAGTCGCTCTTTCTTCAACTGCATTTTGATACTCTGTTGCATTTAATTGACTATAAGATTGAATTCCTTCAAAATTAAAATTCATTGATATTAAAGCTCCTAATATTATGGTTGCAATGAAAACAAAGAAAAAGCCTTTATTATTTTTCATCACATCACCTCTTTATTTAATATCATTCTTTTCTTTTTCTATTGAATTTTTTCTAGATAAATTTTTTTTTCTAATTTTAAACTCTTCTAATAAAAGTCTTCTTATAATTGCAAAATTATCAAATATTCTTCCTCCAAATACTATTACTGCCGCTATATATATTGGTATTCCCAGTTTATCACCTAAATAGGCAAGACCTGCTGCAAGTAGTGCATTACCAAAAAATCCCGATATAAATATATCTGCTTGAAAATTCTTTGAAAGAGTACCTCTCATTGCTCCAAAAACTGAATCTAAACATGCAAGTATAGCTACTGACATATATGGTGATAGTTTATCTGATATGTTAACATCAAGTACAAATCCAAGTATAATTCCAATTAATAGTCCTATTATTGCTATCAAACTAACTCTCTCCTATTCCTTCACTAATTTAATAAATTCGCTTTTTAATGATTGTGTTGTCTTTCCTATAACTATATCATCCTCGGATTTTATTTCATTATTATAGTTAGGAAGAGCAAGATATTCTAAAGATCCCGGAAAAGAGATTCCTACATTAAGCCTACCTTTTTCACCAATTGCTTTGATTACAATTTTATCTCTCGGATAAACTTTCCCAGTAGATCCTATTGCAATTCCATTTCCTGCTGTCTTAATTCCTGTCTGTGGCGTTATTCTAATATCATTTATGCATATAGCCTCTGCCCCAGAGTACCAAAGTAAATTTACTATATGAACTAATTCATCTTCACCTAAGTCTCTACTATTATCGCTTGAATTTGATCCAAATATAGAAGACTTTGGTGTTATAGTAAGTGTTATTCCTGGCCCTTTAACACCAACTACCCCTAAATGCATTCTAGCATTATCAAGTTGATTTTTTATATCTGTTCCTAAATCGCCATTTTTAGCTGCTGTTTCTTCTAGTTGTTTAAGTTCTTCTGATAGCTTAGAATTTGTTGCTCCCAGCTCTTCTTTTTGTTTCTTTAATGTTTCAATTTCTGAAATCATATCATTTTTATCATAAGTACTAATGTTTGCTGAAGTATTTTTGTTAGATAAGACTTTAAATTGATATGCTAATAAAAAGCCTAAAAGTCCACAAACAATAGCTACAAATATTTGAGATCTAGATATCTTCATTCCTACCTTACCTTTCTTCTTTATAATATATAGGTGCCCCATTAAACCCTACATCCACATATCCTTTTGTAATTGCAATATCTGGATTTTCAATTATATGTAGAAGCTTATTCATTTTATCTGGTATATTTTCGTCATTACCGATTCTTCCTTCTACCTTACCAATATACACCTTAATATTCATCAAATCACTTACGTTAATAACATTTATA
>Ga0302162_10000166_pt1 | contig 20238 bp, 17 predicted proteins | sample I_Fen_E2_2_FD_193501 | JGI IMG/M metagenome (GOLD analysis project Ga0302162, IMG submission 193501) | Peat permafrost microbial communities from Stordalen Mire near Abisko, Sweden - I_Fen_E2_2 | ecosystem: Environmental > Terrestrial > Soil > Wetlands > Permafrost | place: Sweden: Abisko...
GAAGCTAAGATAAAAGAACTTACCATAAATGATAGAGAAGAGAGAATATTAGAAGAAATAATTAAAGAAAAACCAGATATTGTAGCATTTTCAACTTATATTTGGAATGTTGAACTTATTTCAAGAGTTGCCAATTTAATAAAAAGAGTAAATCCAAAGATAGAAATTCTTTATGGGGGGCCTGAAGTTTCTTTTGATTCAAGAACTTTTCTTCAAAATAATGTAGGAGAGTATGTTATTGAAGGTGAAGGAGAAAAGACTTATAGGGATTTTATTTTATATAAATTAGGAGAAATTAAGATAGAAGAGGTTAGGGGTCTTCATTATAAAATCAATGATGAAGTTTATTCCAATGAAAAACGTCCACTTATGTCTATGGATGAAATAGCATTTCCATATGATGAAGATGAAGATTTAAGTAATAAAATTGTATATTATGAAGCATCAAGAGGCTGCCCATTCAACTGTAAGTATTGCCTTTCATCTACAAGTCATGGAGTCAGATTCTTAGAAATTGACAGAGTTTTAAATGATTTAATGTATTTTATAAATAAAAAAGTTAGATTAGTTAAATTTGTTGATCGTACATTTAATTGCAATTCTAAATTTGCTATGGCAATATGGGACTTCTTAATAAAACAAGATACAAATACTCAATTTCATTTTGAAATATCAGCAGATATATTAAAGGATGAAGAAATAAAACTTTTAGCCAATGCACCAAAAGGAAGATTCAGATTTGAAGTTGGAGTACAAACAACAAATGATGATGTTTTAAGGAATATAAATAGGTTTGTTAATTTTAGTGATATAAAAGAAAAAGTTTTAGAAATTGAGTCATTAAAAAATATAGATCAACATTTAGATTTGATAGCAGGACTTCCAGGAGAAGATTATAATTCTTTTAAAAAGTCTTTTAATGATATGTATGCAATAAAACCAGAGGAAATCCAACTTGGCTTTTTAAAACTATTAAAAGGTTCTTCTATGAGAGAAGAGGCGGATAAATACGGAATGGAGTATTCACCATATCCACCATATGAAATTTTAAAAACAGATAAACTCTCTTATGAAGAGCTGTTAAAGCTTAAAAAGGTAGAAGAGATGGTAGATAAATATTATAATTCTCTAAAATTTAATTACATAATAAAATATTTTGAGGGGAAATTTGATTCACCATTTGATTTTTATTATAGCTTAGGAATGTTTTTTGAAAACAAAGGATATTTTAATAGAAATATTGGAAATGCAGAGTATTACAAAGTATTTTTAGATTTTAATGAAAGTGTATTAGAGGAAAGTAATAAAAGTTTAAAAGAGATAGTTAGATTTAACTATTTGATATTTAACAAGAAACGTGGATTACCAGAGTTTTTAAGAAGCGATATGGAAAAAGAAGAAGAGAAGAGCATAAAAGAAAAACTAAAAGATCAATATTCATTTAAAGAATATCATTTGGAAAAGTTTGAAATTAACTTAGAGAAATATATTGAAACTGGAATAATATTGGAAGAAGATTCATATTATGTGTTTAACAATAATAATGAATATATTTATTTGGATAATATTAAAACAGAAATTAATTAAATGATAGAAAAAAAGTTGTATTTTGAATGACTATTAATAATGGGGCTATCTAAAAGTAGATATTGAATTTCTACTTAGGATGGCCCATTTCGATGTATAGAATATCATTAATAATTAAAGTGTGATGTAGCTAAAGCTCTTAAAGCAATTATAATCAACTAAATTTCTGAATTGTAATGATAAGTGTTAGAAGTGTATAAAGTTAACATAATTTTGTTTGTATATGGATAAATTATTTATAATAATTAATATATAATAAAATTTACTAATAAGGGGAGGATATTTTGAGAAAAAAAGTAATATTAAGTTCAATTTTATCTTTAACTTTAATCTTTAGTAATGCAACTTTTACTTTTGCAGAAGATAATACTAAAGAATCTACCTCTATTACTATTATTCATACTAATGATACCCATGGACGAGTATTAGTTGATGATGGAGGTTTCGGGTTTGGAAAAATAGCTACAATAGTTAAACAAACCAAAGAAAAAAATCCAAATACTTTAGTTGTTGATGCAGGGGATACTTTACATGGAATGCCAATAATAAACGTTAGTAAAGGAGAAAATGCTGTTAAAATTTTAGATGCTGTTGGGTATGATTTTATGGTTCCAGGTAATCATGATTTTAATTATGGAACAGATAGGCTTATAGAATTAGGTAAGTTGTCTAAATTTAAAATGTTAAGTGCAAATCTTTTAAACAAGAGTGGAAACACAATGTTAACACCTTATGAAATAGTTGATATGAACGGGATGAAAGTAGGCATATTTGGATTGTGTACTCCTGAAACAGCATACAAAACAAACCCTTCAAACGTAAAAAATGTAGAATTTAAAGATCCCATAGAAGTATCAAAAAATATGGTTCGAGAATTAGATAATAAAACTGATGTAATAGTTGCTTTAGTACATATTGGACTTGATGAAAGCTCAACGGTTACTTCAAAAGAAATAGCGCAAAAAGTAAATGGAATTGATGTAATAATAGATGGACATAGCCATACTGACTTACCAGAAGGATTAGTTGTAAACAATACACTAATAGCACAAACTGGCGAATATGACCAAAATTTAGGCATGGTTGAAATAAATATTCATAATCACAAAGTCACAAATAAATCTGCTAAACTACTAAAAGCTACTGATTATGCAGGACTAGCAGAAGATAAAAATGTAAGCACTGTAGTAAATGAAATTAAAACAGCAAATCATGCTATATTCTCTGAAGTTGTAGCAAGTACTGATATACAGTTAGATGGAGCAAGAGAAAATGTAAGAAATAAAGAAACCAATCTTGGAAATTTATCAGCAGATGCAATAAAAAATGAAACAAAAAGTAATATAGCATTTGTAAATGGAGGAAACATTAGAACTACAATTGAACCAGGTGAAATTACAAAAGGAAAGTTAGCAGAAGTATTTCCATTTGGAAATACAATTAAAGTAATTAAATTAACTGGTGAAGATGTTAAAAAAGCATTAGAGGTATCAGTAGGTGCATATCCTGAAGCCCAAGGAGGGTTTTTGCAAGTAAGTGGAATAACATTTTCATTTGATGCTTCTAAGGAAAACGGTAATAGGGTTTCAGAGCTTAAAGTTAATGGAAAAGATATAGATTTAACCAAACAATATACAGTAGCTATTAATGACTTTTTAGCAGTAGGTGGAGATGGATATGACATGTTTAAAACAAAAGTAATTGCAGAGTTTGGAACATATGAAGAAATATTTGCAAATTATTTAAATAGTAATGGAACTAAAGGCTCAGAAGTAAGTGGAAGAATAGCAGTAAAAGAAACAACCAATGAAAATGCTGTTACATCATCAATAGTAGATATGAAAAAAACAGAAGACTTAACTTCTGCATCAGAAAAATATATAACAAATAATGCAACAGTTTATACCGTGCAACTAGGAGATGCACTTAGTATGATAGCGTATAAAAATAATACAACATGGCAAGAATTAGCACAGTATAACAACTTAAAAAATCCAGATTTGATTTTTCCAAGAGATGAAATTAAAATACCAGCATAATATAATTATAAATTAATGAAAAAATTAAGGACACATTTTTACTATAGGTATTCTTAATTTTTATTAAATTGCAGTAGTATGACTAAAAATATAAAGTTGTTCATAGCAATAAATTGGTAACTATTGAGATTAAAGTGATAAAGTCTTAATAATTTTGTAATTGATATAAAATATCTTTAATAGTATAATCATATAGGAAGTAAACCAAAGTGGAAGACTTGGATATAATTTACTGCCATAGACTTAACTAAGGAGTAGGAAAGATGGATTATATATTAGCAATGATAGTTTCACTTTTAATTGCACTAATTACCATGCCATTTCTTATGAAACTAGCTAACAAATTGCATTTTACAGATAAACCCAATAAAAGAAAGCAACATAAAAGGGCCACACCATTGTGCGGAGGAATAGCGTTATATATTGGTTTTTTTACCTCTTATTTTATATTTGTAAGAGATAATTTAAATCAACAGATAATTGTGTTTGTAGCAGCAACGATGATTGTCTTAATTGGACTGATAGATGATTGGTATAAGACAAAAGGAAAAGAGTTTCCTATATTCCCTAGATTGGTTATTCAATTATTATCAGCAATTTTAGTATTTAATGCAGGTTTTGTTTTTAAAGGATTTACTAATCCTATTACAGGTAATTTTACTGAATTAAATCAGACAATACAATTTGGGCTTACAATAACTTGGATATTCGGTGTAACAACTGTAATAAATTGGTCTGATGGAATGGATGGGTTAGCAGGAGGATTATCTTTAATATCAGCTATAACATTTTTTTTAGCAGCAATAATACTAAATCAATCCGAATCAGCATTAGTATCAATAATATTAACTGGGGCTATTTTAGGTTTTTTATATTATAATAAATATCCAGCAAAAGTATTTATGGGAGATTCAGGAGCAAATTTATTAGGATTTATTTTGAGTATTACAGCATTGGATGGTGCATTTAAGCAAGCAACTGTTATGAGTTTATTTATACCAATACTTGCTTTAGCAGTGCCAATATTTGATAATTTATTTGTTATTTTCAAGAGATTTTCAGAAGGAAAACCAGTATATCAAGCAGATAGAAGTCAAATACATTTTAGATTAGAAGAAAAAGGTTTTTCTACTGTTCAAGTTATAAATTACATAATGTTAATAAGCTTTATGTTTAGTGCGATTTCTATAGTTTTATTATTATTAAAAAGATGAGTAGTTAACTTTCTTTTAAAAATGATTTGGTGTGAATCACTTACTCAGCCAAGGTCTGTGAGTCAAGTTTCCTTTATCGAGACAGGTAGAGATGTTATGAACCTTTATTATTAGTCCGTACTGAGCATCTAGGTAATGATATAAACATGGTTTAATAACAGAGATTAAAGTTAGAATAGAATCTTTACAAATGAGATTTTATAATATATAATGGATTAAATATAAGAACTTATCAAGAGTGGTGGAGGGACTGGCCCGAAGAAACCCAGCAACCGATGTATTTTTATAAAAATATATATGGTGCTAAATCCTGCAGTGTAAGAACTGGTAGATAAGGTGTTTAAGAGCTTTTACAAGCCTAAAGGAATACCTTTAGGCTTTTTTTGTTACTTGATAGTCTTAAATATTATAATAATGGAGGAATATGTAAATGGGGAATAAAAATGTAGAAAGTTTTGAATTGGATCATAATAAGGTTAAGGCGCCATTTGTGAGAAAATGTTGTGTTCTTGATGGAACTCATGGAGATAAGGTCACTAAATTTGACTTGAGATTCTTACAACCTAATAAAGAATCTTTTGGAACCGCGGCAATGCATGGATTAGAACATTTATTAGCGCATGAACTTAGAAATCATTTAGATGGAATAATAGATTTATCTCCAATGGGATGCAGGACTGGATTTTATCTTTCGATTTGGGGTGAAAGAGAAGCAGCAGAAATAAAAGAAGCATTAGAAACATCTTTAAAAACAGTTTTAGATGCAACAGAAATACCAGCAGCAAATGCAGTTCAATGTGGAAATTATAGAGATTTATCTTTGTTTGGTGCAAAGGAATATGCTAAATATGTATTAGAAAAGGGATTCTCTCTAAACATTTACGGAGAATAGTAGAATTTAATTATCAATGCTCAATCGTCAATGATTGACACTTGAACATTGACAATTACAACTTTAAAATTGTTAACTGTTAATTGTTAACTAGAATGGTGGTGAGCAGTGTATGGATGCTTTTGAATTGGACATAAATAAAGAAGAGGTACTGAGATACCTTGGTTACAAGGGTCAAGACATAGATGAAAATCTGACAAGTACCATTGAAGAATGTAGAGAAGAAATTAAAAAAGTAATAACACCTAGAGTTGTTTATAGTTATAAAAATATAAAGGCAAGTGATGATGGAGTAGAAGTTATTACTACAAATTTGATTCTAAAGGGTAAAGATATTAAAGAGCACTTAAAGAACTCAACAGAATGTGTATTAATGGCAGTGACACTAGGCAATGAGGTTGAAAAAAGAACTAGACTATATGAAAAAACTAATTTAACAAAAGCACTCATATTAGATGCTTGCGCAACAACAGCAGTAGAAGAAGTTTGTGATATAGTGGAAAATGGTGTTAAGGAAAAAGCTATTTTAGATGGAATGAATATAACATTTAGGTATAGTCCAGGTTATGGAGATTTGCCTTTAGATGTTCAAAATAGTTTCTTAAGGGCGTTAGAGGCTCAAAAGAAAATAGGACTTACAGTGTCAGAAAACAATTTGTTATTTCCTAGGAAATCTGTTACAGCAATAATAGGAATAGTGAATAGTGGAATAGAAAAGAAAAGAAAAAGTTGCGAAGAATGTAGTAATTATCAAAATTGCAGCTTTAGAAAAGAGGGCGAAAGTTGTGGGGCTTAAGGAATATATAAAAGATAACATATTAATATTTGATGGAGCAATGGGGACTATGCTTCAAAAAAAAGGCTTAAAGCTTGGTGAGAATCCAGAAGTTTTGAATTTAAAAGAACCAACTATAATAGAAGAAATTCATAGAGAGTACATAGATAGTGGAGCAAATGTAATAACAACTAATACCTTTGGAGCAAATGAACTAAAATTAAAACTTTGTAATTTAGAAGTTGAAAAAGTAGTAGATGCTGCTGTAGAAATTGCTAAAAAGGCAAAGGGAAATAGTAATGCATATATTGCTTTAGATATTGGTCCAATAGGAGAACTCCTAGAACCTATGGGAACTCTAAGCTTTGATAGAGCTTACGAAATTTTTAAACGTCAAGTGGTTCAAGGTGTTAAATCCGGAGTAGATTTAATTTTACTTGAAACTATGACTGATTTATATGAACTTAAGGCAGCAGTACTTGATGTAAAGGAAAATTCAGAATTACCTGTATTTTGTACAATGACTTTTGAAGAAAATTCACGAACATTTACAGGTTGTTCTCCCGAAGCTATGGTACTTGTACTAGAAGGTCTGGGAGTAGATGCACTTGGGGTCAATTGTTCACTTGGACCAAAACAATTAAAGCCTATTATTGAAGAAATATGTAGCTTGGCACATATTCCTGTAATGGTGCAACCTAATGCGGGGCTTCCAACATTATCAATAGGAAACGAAACAAAATATGATGTTACAAAAGAAGAATTTGCAGATACTTTATGTAGTTTTATTCATTCTGGTGTTAGAGTAATTGGTGGTTGTTGCGGAACAACTCCAGATTATATAAGAGAATTATGTCTTAGAGTAAAGGATAAAGAGCTTGAACCAGTAGAAAATATAAATTATGCCGCAATTTGTACACCATCAAAAGTTGTAAGAATTGATGGTGTAAGAATTATTGGTGAAAGAATTAATCCAACTGGCAAGAAATTATTTAAAGAAGCATTAAAAAATGAAGATTTAGATTATATTTTAAAGCAAGCTATATCTCAAGTAGAAGCTGGAGCTCATATTCTGGATGTTAATGTGGGATTACCTGAAATTGATGAGCCTAAGATGATGTATAAGGTTGTCAAAGAAATACAAGGAATAATGGATATTCCCCTTCAAATAGATTCATCAGATGTTAAAGCTATAGAAACTGGTCTTAGATATTATAATGGTAAACCTATATTAAATTCAGTAAATGGAGAAGAGAAGGTTTTAGATAAAATACTTCCTTTAGTAAAAAAATATGGAGCAAGTGTTGTAGGACTAACATTAGATGATAATGGGATTCCACCTAAAGCAGAAGAAAGATTTGAAATAGCGGAAAAGATTGTAAATAGAGCAGCAGAATATGGAATAAAGAAGGAAGACATATTCATTGATTGTTTAGTACTTACGGTATCAGCACAGCAAGAAGAAGTTCAAGAAACATTAAAAGCTGTAAGAATGGTTAAAGAAAAATTAGGTGTTAAAACTGTACTTGGAGTTTCTAACATATCTTTTGGACTTCCAAATAGAGAATTAATAAATGAAACATTTTTAGCATTAGCACTTGCAAATGGATTGGATTTGCCTATAATGAGTCCTAATGCAAGTGGAATGACTAGAGTTATAGATTCTTATAATGTTTTATATAATCACGATAAAAATTCAGAAGTATATATTAAAAATTATGCTAATGTTGAATTAAGCAGAGAGGTTATTACAAAGAATGGCAACAATTCAAGTGGTACAGATAATTCTAATTCAGAACAGGATCTAATATATATAGTTGTTAAAGGGTTAAAAGAAGAAGCGGCACAAGCTACAGTAGAACTTTTAAAAACTCATAAAGAACTTGAAATAGTTAACAAATATTTAATTCCAGCTTTAGATATAGTCGGAGACAAATATGAAAAGGGAGAATTATTTTTACCTCAATTAATACAAGCTGCTGAAACTGTAAAAAATGCGTTTACTGTTTTAAAAGCTGAAATAGCTAAGAGTAATTCTGAGTCTATATCAAAGGGTAAGATTATCGTAGCAACTGTAAAAGGTGATATTCATGATATAGGAAAGAATATAGTAAAAGTTATTTTGGAAAATTATGGATATGAAATGATAGATTTAGGAAAAGATGTTCCTATTGAAACTGTTGTAGAAGAAGTTAAAAAACATAATGTTTCTTTAGTCGGATTAAGTGCACTTATGACAACAACAGTTAGAAGCATGGAAGAAACAATAAAAGCTTTAAGAAGTGATGGATATACTGGCAAGATATTTGTTGGTGGAGCAGTAGTAACTGCAGAATCAGCGGAAAGAATAGGAGCTGACTTCTATGCAAAAGATGCAAAAGAATCAGTAGAAATTGCAAAAAAAATATTGGGTTAATATTAGATGTATAAAATACCGAAATGAAGGTCATACATTTGTTCGAGTTACGTCAGGAGTTGACTATGAATTTCTAATAGTAGAAGTTGTACAAAAAATGGATTGTTGCACAATGAATAAAAATTCATTATGCACAGTCCTTTTTGCATAATTCATATGAAATTAAAGATATTTTATACAAATATATTTAATAAACAACCTATTTTTGCATAACTTAAAATCTTAGAAGCGCCTATCAAAATCTTCGGTAACTGGAACAAATGCATGATCCCTCATTTCGGTGAGATATGCACATAATTATATTTTTAATGTAGGGCATCTATACCAGGTTTATTACATCTAAATCATCAGGCATATAGATATTTCCATCAAATTCTTCTTTACCTTCATTTATGTATAAGTCTTTTCTGTTTTCTAAATTTTTATCTTCTGTGTGATATAAAATAACATTTTTAACATTCAATTCTTTAGCATTTTTACATGCATCTTTTGCTGTTGCATGATGTTTTTCATATGGTTTAAATATTTCTCTTTGAGAATAAAGACAAAATGCTTCATGGAATAGGTAATCTACGTTTTCACTATATATTTTTACAGTTTCTCTATAAGGTTCATCTCCTAAAAATGTTAAAGATTTACCATTTGATAATATTGTTTTAAATCCATGTTGAAGATCTTTAGTACTATGTATATCAAAAAAAGTAGTAGTTCTGTTTAATATAGTAGTTATATAATTATCTTTAATTTCATTGAATAATATTCTTATATCAAATAACTTTAAGAATTTTTTTTGAAGAACAAATGAACAAATTGTTCTTATCGCATCTATTGAAGTCTCATGACAATAAATATTGAAGTTTCCAGTATATTTATCATTTAACATACTTTGAGCCACAGCACGAATAACCCAAACACTGCCTAATATATGATCATTGTGATTATGGGATATAAACATATTATGTATTTGATTAATAGATATGTTTGATTTCTCTAAATTGGATAGTATGGTATTACCACCACCAGCATCTATAAGAAAATGTTCATCATCTTTTGATAAAGTGAAACATGTATTATAACACTTTGTAACCATAGCAGAACCGGTACCGAGTATATTTATTTTTTCCATCTTACGATCTCCTTAGTATATCTGTGTAGCATATGCTAAACGTATTTATTTTACTTAGGCAAATGAATTTGTTACTTTTTGATTGTGCCTAATTCTATGGATATATTACATATAAATAATGTGGTCTATAATCTTTTATATAATTTAATTAAGACAACTATATTATAAAAGTTGTGTGCTGTAAATACAACTTTATAAAAGGTTTTAAATTTAATTTTAATATATTATACATAATCTTTGGCTGAAATATTTACTTGCTAATATAAATGATGTATACTAGTGTATATACAGTTAAAAAGGGGGAAATAAAATAAATGAATAATAAAATTAGACAGATGGTATATGCTGGGTTACTTACAGCACTTGCAATTATAATTCCTATTCAATTTGGATTCTTAAAGATTATTATTCCACCATTTACAGCAACACTAGCTGCACATGTACCAATGATGTTAGCAATGCTTATATCACCAGCTGTAGCAATTGTAGTTGGAATTGGTTCTACAATTGGGTTTGTGATATCAGGAACGCCAGCGCCTGTAGTAGCAAGAGCAGCTACACATATTGTTGTAGGGTATATTGGAGCAAGAATAATTATGAAAAATAAAAGCTATACTAAAGCAGCAATTATTACAGCTCCTATTCATGGAATATTAGAAATGTTAGTTGTAATACCTTTTATAGGGTTTAATGTTTATCAATTATTAATAGTAACAGCTATTGGAGCAATCTTACATCACTCTGTTGATAGTGTAATAGCATATGCAATAGTGAAAGCAATGGCAAAAGCAAGAAATAAAAATATTTATAATGTATTTGGAGATTTTAAAACTCAGCAAGTAATATAGTTCCCAAAAATGAAAAAACTTTATATAACTTACTTTAAGAGTTAAAATAAGTTATATGTATATAATTTTTAAAATTAAAAAGTTCACTGCAATGTTAGAAATGCAGTGAGCTTTTTGCAATTTTTACTTGTTATTTTCGTTTATATGATTAAAAGTTAAAAAATAATTAGAAATTGTAGAAAAATATTAAAAAAATATAGACAAAAATATGAAATATCATATAATAAAGTTAGAAATAAAAAATGAGGTGAACGTTTTGGAAGAAAAAGAAATAATGTCATTTAGAGATGAAGATGGAAATAAAGTTGATTTTGAGGCAATAGCAAAGATTTATTTAGGAGAACAAGGTTATTTATTATTATCACCAATAGGTGAAGAAAGCGAAGACATGTTTGCTTTTAGAGTAGATATAGATGAAGACGGTAATGAAGAATTAAATGCTGTAGAAGATGATAAAGTGTTTGAAGAAATAAAAAAAGAATATAAAAAATTATTGTACTAAGTAGAGGTGAGATTAATGAAGAGTTCAGAAATAATAAACTATTTAGAAGATAATGATTTAGCAGACATAGAAGAAATAAAACAAAAAGGTAATTATACAATAATAAGATTTTATTATGACTTTGATAAAGAAGAATTAAGTTCAGCAAAAACTTATTCAACTGAAGAAAGTGATTTTGAACCGGAAAGTGATGAATGGTATAATGAATATTATATTCCGTATTTAAGAGATATTGCAGTAGATAATGTGGAATCAATAATTGAGGATATAATGGAGGAATTTGAAATAGAAGCTAAGTATAAAGAACTTGGAATGGAAAATGGAGATGCTAGTTATTTTAAGTTTATAGCAGCATTTTCTGATGAATTAACTGATATAGAAATGGAAGATATTTTAAACGATTACTATGAGTAAAAACCTCGTGTTAAAATATTCTTGAAAATATAAAAAGTTATGATATAATTAGCTTATATACTTCCTGAGATGTACGAGAAAGCTTATGATATTCAACCTACATGACATTATCGGGATTCGCAATACATTCATAAATGTCGGGCTTCATTTAATCACTTAGTGTGACAGAAGAGGACAGGAGTGAATTGAGCTTAACCCACCTGCGAGGCGCAGGTATTGAATATATAAGTGACGGCATGTTGGGAACTATAATTGAATTCAACACCTCAGTAATGAGGTGTTTTTTTACGCATAAGAAAAGCATAAAATCTTGAAAATTGAGTGAGTTTGTTTTTCGGGATTTAATTGGATTAAGTTATAACAGAAAACTTAAAGTTTATTATCTTAAAGTGCTATGGCATAAATATTATTATTTATATTAGAAGAAAATATTTATTCTAAGCAGCTATCTCTTTAACAGATTTGGAATTATGTTGTTTATAATTATATGCAGAAAGTAATTCTTTTTGATATAAAACAATATGTTTGTCCAAATTTTGAGATAAGATAATTATAAATTTATTTCTTGGTGAAAAGAACAATAATAATAAATTAAGAAAATATTTCCTAAATAAGATATTGCATTTAAGTTTAGCTAGTACCAAAAATTTCATAATTACACCTCGTTTTTCTTATTTAGTCGTTACCATGTATTTATTATAAACAAGAAAGTAAAATTTGTAAAAATATTTCATATTACAATAAATGACAAAAGCTTGCAGAAAAATGGAACAAACCGGTTTTAAATATATTTTTCTATTTATTGTATTCCGGATAAAAACAAAATTGTATATATTTTACAAAATAAGCGTTCGACATAAATTTATAGGAAAAACAAATGGTGTCGAAAATTTTAATATTGATTATATCATTTTAAATGGTAAAATAGTTGATATACATAGATGGAATGGAAAGGATGAAAATATAATGGATGTTCAAAAGATAAAAATAGAGGATGTTGTTGAAAAAATTAATTTATTATACAGAATTAGTAAGGAAAGGGAACTTACAAAAGAAGAAAAAGAGTTACAAGAAAGTCTTAGAAAAAGATATATAGATAATGTTAAAAGAAATTTCAGATCACAACTAGAGGGGATAGAACCTAAAAAATAGAAAAAAAGGGTGATAGAAAAATGGGAGTTTTAGTTAAAAAACTAATAGATGATTTAAATCTAGAAGTATTAGTGGAAGGTAAAGAAGATGTAGAGATTTCAGTAAATGATATAAATAGGCCGGGACTACAATTATCAGGTTTTTATAATTATTTTGCTCCTGAAAGAATCCAAGTTATTGGAAAAGCAGAGTGGAGTTTCTTAGATTACATGCAAATAGAACTTAGAAAAAAGAGAGTGAAAAAATATTTTAGCTTTGATATAAATTGTTTGATTATAACTAGAGGATTAGAACCACATCCTGAATTTATTAAAGAGGCAAAAAAACATAAGGTATGGTTTGTTAGAAGTAATCTAGTAACTACACAGTTTATAAGTAAAACAACAATATATCTAGCAGATAAACTTGCACCTGAAACAAGATTACATGGTGTTTTAGTAGATGTTTCTGGTATAGGTATATTAATTACTGGTGAAAGTGGAATAGGCAAAAGTGAAGTTGCATTAGAGTTGATAAAAAGAGGACATAGACTCGTTACTGATGATGCAGTTGACATAAAAGAAATAGATGGACAATTAATAGGGCGATCTCCTAAAATAACTATAGGTATGTTAGAGGTAAGAGGTATTGGAATTATTGATGTCACGACATTGTATGGATTAAGTTCAGTAGTTCAAGAGAAAGAAATAAAATTAGTTATGAATTTTGAACATTGGAAAGATGATAACGATTATGATAGACTTGGAATTGATAATGAATATATGAATGTACTAGGAATTGACGTAAAAAAATTAACAGTGCCTATTAGACCTGGTAGAAACATTGCGGTTATTATAGAAGCAGCAGCAGTTAATTATAGATATGCACTAATGTCTAAAATTACACCAGTTGATATAATAGAAAATCGAATGAATGATCTTAATGGTATATAATTAAGATCAGAAAAAGGAGTAATAATTATGAAGAATGAAAAAAAAGATTTAACTAAAAATGCATGGAATAAATATAATAATAAACAAGTTAAAGAGGTATTTGAATTTTGTGAGGGATATAAGAATTTTATGTCTACATGCAAAACTGAAAGAGAATGTGTTAAAGAAGTAATAAAACTAGCGAAAGCTGAGGGATATAAAGATATAGAAGAAATTCTTCACGATAAGAAAAAGTTACAACCAGGAGATAAAGTTTTTGCAAATAATAAAGGAAAAACAGTTGCCTTATTTATTATAGGAAATGAGTCAATGGAAAATGGATTAAAAATATTAGGGGCTCATATTGACTCACCAAGATTAGATGCAAAACAGAATCCACTTTATGAAGATAGTGAATTAGCACTTCTTGATACACATTATTATGGTGGAATTAAAAAATATCAATGGGTTACATTACCATTAGCACTGCATGGAGTCGTAGTAAAGAAAGATAAGACTATAATAGATATTTGCATTGGTGAAGATGAAAATGATCCTGTTGTTGGAGTATCTGATCTTTTAGTTCATTTAGCTGGAGATCAAATGGGTAAAAAAGGTGATAAGGTAGTTGAAGGTGAAGATCTTAATGTATTAGTTGGAAGCATGCCTTTAAAAGGAAATGAAAAAGAAGCTGTTAAAGCTAATATTTTAAAAATACTTAAAGAAAAATATGATTTTGAAGAAGAAGATTTTTTATCAGCTGAAATAGAAATTGTTCCAGCAGGAAAAGCTAGAGATTATGGGTTAGATCGAAGTATGGTTATGGCTTATGGACATGATGATAGAGTATGCTCATATACTTCGTTAATGGCTATGTTTGACATAAAAGAGACTGATAAGACCTGTTGTTGCCTTTTAGTTGATAAAGAAGAAGTGGGAAGCATTGGGGCTACTGGAATGCAATCAAGATTCTTTGAAAATATAGTTGCAGAAATTATTGATAGAGTTGAAGGATATTCAGATCTTAAATTAAGAAGATGTCTTACTAATTCAAAGATGTTATCATCTGATGTCAGTGCAGCTTTTGACCCTAATTATCCATCTGTAATGGAAAAGAAAAATGCAGCATTTTTTGGTAGAGGTATGGTATTTAACAAATATACTGGAGCTAGAGGAAAATCAGGTTGTAATGATGCTAATGCTGAATATATGGCAGAACTTAGAGCTATAATGGAAAAACATGATGTTTCAATTCAAACAGCAGAACTTGGTAAAGTTGATGTTGGTGGCGGTGGAACTATTGCTTACATATTAGCTCAATACAATATGGAAGTAATAGATTGTGGAGTTGCTCTTCATAATATGCATGCACCATGGGAAGTTGCAAGTAAAGTTGATATATTTGAGACAATGAAAGGTTATAGAGCTTTCTTAATAGAAGCGTAGAAAATTATTATATACGGTTAATGTATATAATATAAGAAATCCATAACATAGAAAATATGTAACAAAAGAGATATTATACAATGACTTAATAAAGTTATTATATAATATCTCTTTTTACATTAGAACTTAAAAGGATTATGTATATATTATTCTTGGAAGTTAGGTTTTAGTGGTATATTTAAGGCTGAAAGTAATTTTGATAAATATTCGTATGGAAGTTCCATAGAACCAATATCCCCATGACGAATATCTGCCTTTAAATTGCCATGAAAATCAGAACCACAAGAAATTAGCAAATTATTTTCATTAGCTAATTTTAAAAAATTGTGATTTTCTTCATTTGTGTTTTGATAATAAATGGATTCCAGGCCATTAAAATTCATATCTAAAAGTTCATCTATATTAGTATTGAAAATTAATTTAGGATGCGCTAAAAATACAAGAGCATTATATTTTTTTAAAAGTTTTAATCCATCATTAGTAGATAATTTTAAAGTGGGAACATAAGCTTGACAATCTTTACCGATAAATTTATTGAAAATCTCGTCAAGAGTATAGGGATAACCACAATTGATTATTTCTCTAGCAATGTGTGGTCTAGCAATAGTGTCTTTAGTATCCTTAACAATTTTTTCAAAGCTAATTTCTATATTAAAATATTCTTTGAGTTTATGTATTATTTTTTTTGCTCTAATAACTCTATGATTTTTAATTTTAATTAATTCTTCTATAAGTTCTTGATTTTTAAAGCTGTCATCTTTAAAAAAGCCTAAAATATGTATACTCTCATTATTATGCTGGGTTGATAATTCGATCCCTGGAATTAAAGTGATATCACATTTAAGACTTTCTTCAATAGCTTCATTTAATCCATTTAGAGTATCATGATCAGTTATAGATAAGTATTTAACATTATTTTTATAAGCTCTTTGAATAACTTCTGTAGGGGTGAGAACTCCATCTGAAGACGTGGTATGGATATGAAAATCTACTTTAAGCATATAATATACCCTCCAATTGTAAAATTATAATATTATAATACCATGAATTAGTAGATAAAAGTATAAGAAGTAGTCCATAAAAGAAAATAACCGATATTGGCATTATTTAAACTTTACTAAAATATTGTTGAATATAGTAAAACAATTGACAATAAAAGTTTGAAGAAGTAATATTAAGGAAAGGCAAAGAAGCTCACAAAGTGAGATTATTTGCCTATTTTTATTAATGAAAGAAAAGAATTACAATATAAATACTTGAGTAGAGAGTTTTTATAATAAGTTAAGTAGATGGAGGGTAATATGGTAGAGGCGGTAGTAACTATAGGACTTGCAGTTGATGAAAAGATGATAATAAAAAAAAATAGGATCCAACCTGCAATTTTAAAAGGAAATGAGAAAAGGATATGTGTTGTAACAGGCATTCATGGGGATGAACTTCAAGGACAATATGTATGTTATGAGTTAACTAAAAAACTAAATGAAAATATTGAGTTCTTAAATGGCATAGTTGATATATATCCAGCACTCAATCCACTTGGAATAGATTCAGTACATAGAGGAATGCCAACTTTTGATTTGGACATGAATAGAATATTTCCAGGATCGGAAAGTGGATCTATGGCAGAACATGTTGCAGCAAAGATTATAGAAGATATAGATGGAGCAGATATGTGCATTGATTTACATTCTAGCAATATATTTTTGCGAGAAATTCCTCAAGTTAGGGTTAGTGAACATATAGCAGAAAAATTACTACCCTATGCAAAATTATTAAATACAGATTTTATTTGGGTGCATGCAGAGAAAACTGTTCTTGAATCAACGCTTACTTACAACTTAAACAATAGAAAGGTACCAACATTACTTGTAGAAATGGGTGTTGGTATGAGAATTACAAAAGAATATGGTGATCAATTAGTAAAGGGAATATTTAACTTAATGAAAGAAATGAACATATGGAAAGGCGAAGTTTTACCTATTAAAGAACCTATTGTATCAGGAGAAAAAGAAGTTGAATTTGTTAATGCTAAAGCCTCAGGAATTTTTATGCCTTCTGTAGATCATTTAGATTATATAAGAAATGGAGAGTGTATTGGAGAAATTCTAAATCCTTTAACTGGTGAAATAGAAGAAAAAGTAATTGCCCCTTGTGATGGAATGATTTTTACATTAAGAGAATATCCAGTAGTTTATGAGGGATCTCTCATTGCAAGAGTGCTAGGAGGTGTGAGATGAAAAAAGAAATATTATATACGTTAAAATCACCTTATAGAGATGATATGCGCATTGCTGGATATAAATTTGGAAAAGGGGATAAAGCAGCATGTATAGTAGGAGCCATTAGAGGTAATGAAATACAACAATTATATACTTGCTCTCAATTAATAAAAACTTTAACAAAACTTGAGTATATGGGGGCAATTTCCAAAAATCGTGAAATTCTTGTAATTCCATGTGTAAATCCTCATTCTATGAATATAGGAAAAAGATTTTGGACAATGGATAATACTGATATAAATAGAATGTTTCCAGGAGATATTAATGGTGAAACAACTCAAAGAATTGCAAATGGTGTTTTTGAGAAAGTTAAGGGATATGAGTATGGAATTCAGTTTGCTAGTTTTTACATGCCAGGAGATTTTATACCTCATATAAGAATGATGGAGACTGGGTACCAAAGTCCAAGTTTAGCAAATCTTTTTGGACTTCAATATGTACTTACTCGTAAACCCAAACCATTTGATACAACAACACTAAATTATAACTGGCAACTATGGGATACAAATGCATTTTCATTATACACAAATGCAACAGATCAAATTGATGAGGTATCAGCAAAACATGCAGTAGTAGCTGTCTTAAGGTTTTTAACTAGAATGGGAGTAATAAAATATAATAGCCATGGTGGTTATATTGCAAGTGTACTACAAGAAGAAGATTTATTATCAGTTAAAACTACAACAGGAGGAATATATAGAAGATTAAAAAATCCAGGAGATGGAGTTGAAAGAGGAGATGTTCTTGGGGAAATAATCCATCCTTATGAAGGTGAAGTTGTTGAACAAGTTATATCACCAACCGATGGAATAATATTTTTTGCACATACATCACCATTAGTAATGGAAGATGTGGTGGTATATAAAATAATTAGAAGACTTCATGAATAAAATACACAAGTTATTTTTAGAAGATTTTGAGGTAAATTTAAGCTGATAAATAGAGCTTTGAAGTGATTTTTTGAATCAATTCAAAGCTCTATTTATATACTTATGTTTAAAAATAGAACATATTATTTTGCGGAAAAGTTAAGTAGACTGTATCTTTTAAAGAAAATTTCATATTCTTCTTTTCAACTTTATATTCTATTATATTAGCTAGGTGGTTAGTATGATTTTTCATGTAAACAGTAAATTCAAAGGGATTTTCTATAATATTATCAATTATATAAGGAAAAGTGTTTACTGTTTCATCATTTACACATACTTCAATATCATGAGCTCTTATACAAATATATTGAACATTTTCAGAAACTTCATTATTAACAATATACTCATGTCCCCAATTTTCAGCATAAATAGTATATTTACCAGTCTTTTTAGCCTTTGATATGTTTTTACAACCTGTTAAAGTTGTTTCAGAGAGGTTTTTAGGGCGCTTAAATAAATCTTTCTTTTCTCTTTTCTCTAAAGAAACTCCATTTTCATAAACAATTATGTCATTACAAACTCTATAAGCTTCAGCTATGTCATGAGTGACAAAAATAACATTACCACTATAATCTTTTAATATAGACATTAACTCTTTTTCTAAGTTATTTCTTAAATGTTGATCTAAAGCAGAAAAGGGTTCATCTAAAAGTAAAATTTCTGGAGAGGTTATAAGTGCTCTAGCTAGAGCTACTCTTTGTTGCTGCCCACCAGATAATTGCCAAGGATAATGTTTCTCAAGGCCTTCAAGACCTAGTCTTTCTATGTACTCTTTGCTTAATGATTTCTTCTCTCCGTTTTTCATATTAGAAATTCCTATTTCAATATTATCAATTATATTCATATTAGGAAATAAAGCATAATTTTGAAATAGGTAACCTATTTTTCTTTTTTGAGGACTTAAATTAATAGCTTTTTCACTATCAAAGAAAATTTTATCATTTACAATTATTTTTCCTTTAGAAGGAGTAACTAAACCAGATAAGCATTTTAGACTCATACTTTTTCCAGAGCCAGATGCTCCTAAAAAACCTAAAATGCCACTTTTATGTTCAAAATTAACCTTTAAATCAAAAGAGGGAAGATGTTTTTCTATGTTTATATATAATGACATTATTTAGTCCTCCTTCCCATAAGTTTTAGTTGTACTTCTGACCAATAGTTTAATATTAAAATTAAAAATAATGATAGCGTAACAATTATAACAACCCAGAGCATAGCTTTTTGCATATCTCCACCTTCAGCAGCAAAGAATATAGCAAGAGGCATGGTTTGTGTTCTTCCAGGAATATTACCAGCTATCATGAGTGTTGCTCCAAATTCACCCATAGCTCTTGCAAAAGATAGAACCAACCCACCTATAATACCTGGCATAGCTAAAGGAATAGCAATTTTATAAAAAATTTTGAATTCACTAAGACCAAGGGTTCTAGCTACAGAAATTATATTAATATCTATTTGCTCAAAAGCAGAACGCGTAGTTCTATACATCATTGGAAATGAAACTACTATGGCAGCAAGTACTGTAGCAGCCCAACTGAAAATTAAAGAAGTATTAAAAAGTTCTAATAGTTTACCAACAGGGCCATTTTTACCACAAATGATTAATAAAAAGAACCCTACAACAGTTGGAGGAAGAATTAAAGGTAAAGTAAATAATCCATCAATTAGTCCCTTAGATTTTCCTTTGAAATTTGACATCCAATAA